>Ga0310786_10009966_pt1 | contig 11980 bp, 8 predicted proteins | sample AusTroGonzalo_MG_FD_203881 | JGI IMG/M metagenome (GOLD analysis project Ga0310786, IMG submission 203881) | Bovine rumen microbial communities from tropical cattle in Woodstock, Queensland, Australia - Gonzalo_03 (v2) (version 2) | ecosystem: Host-associated > Mammals > Digestive system >... | reverse complement strand
AAACAAAAAACACGCCACAGACACGCTTGCCGTCACGGCATATTTTTTATAAAGCTTCTTTTTTTGACTATTCCACTTGAGAGACATTTTTTATTTTATTCCAATCTTCAGAGCTGATTTCAAAGTAATATTTATCCGCTGATTTTGCAAACAATTCAATATGTTTATTTGTTGTTGTTTTTTCAAAATCATATTTCACGAAGTATTTACCGTCCGCTTCAAAAATCGTCACATTGCAGTGCGTATCATCTTCAAGCCTCAAATTGAAAGAATAAATTTTTTCCTTATTTTCAATATCTTCGTGAGCTTTATTAAACAATGTGTTTAAGAAATGTTTCATATATTCGGCAATCAATGTTCCGTCATTTGAACCGTTAATTTCCGAAAGTCGCCCGAAACGTAAATCCCAAAAATGACTGTAAGTCCACTCATGCCAATCGGCAGACAAATCAACAAACTCAACTTGAGCTAACCAAACCTGAAATTTATCTTCAAACTTAATGTAGGCCGCCGAACCGCCGCGCCCGAGTTCAATATCATATTTGCCGACATCGAGCGTTTCCAAAACATCGCCTTGTTGTGAAAGAAGCTTGATTCGTGTTGTTTTTGAATCCGGATTTTCAAGTCCTTCAAGTTCAAAATTTTTCAAATTTTCGGCTTTATTGGATTTCTTTTCATAAAAAGTTGCCTCAACCAAAGCGCTCAAGAAACTGCGTATACGTTCTTGATAAACCGGTATTTCGGGCACGTTTTTCAAAACCCAAAGGTCATCTTGCCTGATAAAATCAAGTTTTGCCTCACTATTTTGAATAATAATTTCTGAAATCATATTCATTTTTTCGGGCAAATCGGGCAAAATGGCTTTTCCCTCGTAATTTTCGATTTCGGATTTATTGTGCACCCAAACGGATAAAACACCCAAGCCCAAAATCAAAACGGCAAGTGCGCATGCCTTCATAAGCGGCAAACTCAAAACATAGCCCGTTTCTCTTTTGGGCATGTTCTTTTTGGTTTTCAGATAAAATACCAATAAAATCAAGCTTAACAGCAAAGGCACGCCGAAAATATTGATTAATTTAACTTCAAGCGCGATTTTTTCTATTTTAGAAGCGCTTTGCAACCTCAAATCCGAAAGTTCTTTTTTCAAACTTTCCAAACTTTTTTTCATATTTGAAATCAGCGAAAGTTCATCTGCCGTAAACATGGTACGCTCTTCAAAGTCACGTTTGCCGAAAATTTCGCTCAAACCTTTTTTGGCGCGTTCTATTTTGCTGAAAATTTCTTCTTCTTTTATTTTGTATTCAAACATACTTTGTCTGCGCAGCGTTTCAATGCCCTTAAACGGCCGATTGCGTGCACCTTTGCCGCGCAGGTTCAAAAGCTTGGTGTCTGCCGTTAAAAAGTCAAGCGCATTTAAGATGAAATCGGCATTATTGAAAAGCGGCACAAAATACTTTTCATCCAAAAATGTTTTTGATGTTCCCCAAAAATCGTTATAAATAAAATCACTGTCACCAACCACAATCAAATCAAACTGATTATCCGGATTTTGCCCGTGAATATAAGCCGCCAAAATTTTAACATTGGCATCTTTTTCAAAACGGCTTAAAATTTGGCGCGGATTCAGGCCGTCATAAACAACGCTGATCGGCATCAGTTCGGAATTTTCACTTGCCATCAAAATCGGCATAAAATGCACATCGGCGCCATCTTCGGGCATAATCACCCCGACGGATGTCATCATCATTTCTTTTAAGTGCCTGGTTACCGGATGGAAGGGGCTGAAATTCTGCTCTTTTAACGTAAATTCAATAACATCTTGCGTATAAGCCGGATTTGTTTTGTAGTTGCTTGTGGCATCAACGGTCATCGAATTATCCAAGTCTGCCACAACATATTCGTTATAAAACTTAAATCCCCAAAACGAATCCAAACCGCCCAAATCTGAAGCCCCGTACGGACTGTTTTCGGCCATAAAGAGCCTTTTAGCTTCCGCCGCATTATCCAAAAGAAGCAAAATACTGCCGTAATTTCGGGAATATGCTTTGATTTTTTCAACCATTTCTTCGGATAAACCGCGCGGGTGCACCATCATCAACACATCGATTTTATCATCTAAATCTTCAGGTGTTTGAATGGGTTTAACCTGATAAAGCTCCCCTATTTTATCCGCTATTTCAAAAGGTTGGAAAATCATTGACCCTTCGCCTTGAGAACCGCCCAAAACAGGCAAGCTCGAAATAATGCCCACCGTCTTCTTGTTTTTGGAAAGCCTGTAAATCAAAGTCGTTAAATCTTGTTCCAAAAAGCTTAAGCGCTCGGCTGAAAGATACGGAATAACCTCTTTGTTATCAAGAGCATCCACAATTGAAATACCAAACAATGCATTTTGGTTAACATCAATAAGCGGAATGGGTTGCAAACCGTCTGAAATGCCTTTATCTTCAATACTATCCAAATTTTGCGGATGATAAATCCGAAAATCAAATTTGCCGTTTGAAGCATTTTTATAGTTCTGAAGCAGCATTTTTACCCTGTCGAAAACCTGCCTTAAATCCGGATTTCGCCTTGCCAATATACTCGAAAAATAAAGCTTTGCCGTTACCGGTTCTTCAAGATTTTGCAAAATATCCTTTGTGTTTTGACTGAGCGTCCACACCTTTTCTTCCGTAAAGTCAAACTGTGTGCCGCGCGTTAGGTTATTGGCAAGCAAATTAAAGCCGGCAAACCCAATCATCAGCATAAACCATGCCACAATATATGACATTTTATTGTTTGACTTCAGCCAAAAAGACGTTCCTGATGTGCGAAAAGCCACAATCAGCATGGTGGTAAAATTAAACAAGATAATCAATGAGGCAAAAAACAAAATATCACGCCATTCCAAAAGCCCGTTAATTTGGCTTGAAAAGTGCGTTAAAAAGCTGAATGAGGCAATCGTATCTATCATATAATCCGGCAAAAAGAGCCTGAAAAACGAAAGCACAAACTCAAGCCCGCTGAAAAAGAAAATCAAATTGGCAATTACCGCCAGCACCAACGCAATCACCTGATTTTTGGTTAAAGCAGACATGGTTTGCGAAATTGCCAACATGGCCCCCGCCAACATAAAGCTTGCAAAGTATGAAAGCAAAATCACATTGTTATCCGGAGAGCCCAAAACATTAACGGTAATCACAAACGGAAACGTCAAACAAAGCGCTATCAGGCAAAAAACAAGCGAAGCCAAAAACTTGCCCCACACCAAAACCGGCAACGATACCGGCATTGTCATAATCTGTACAATGCTTTTGCTTCTGAATTCTTCGGCCCAAAGGCGCATGGAAATGCCTGGTAAAAACAGCAAATAAAGCCACGGCAAAAAGCAAAACATATAAAAAAGCGAAGCCTGGCCGCGTTCAAACAAGTGACCGAAATAAAAAGCGCAGACGGCATTTAAGATTAAAAAACTAACCAAATAGATATAGGCCAAAGGCGAAATAAAATAGCGCATCAGTTCATTTTTTACAACAATCCAAAGTTTTCTCATGGCTTTTTCCTCTACATAGTCGTCAATTTTTTAAATGCGGCATCTATTGTTTTTGTTTTTGTTTGTTTATAAATCTCTTGGCAGGTTCCGTCTGCCTTCATCTGCCCGCGGTCAATCACAATCACACGCGAGCAAATGGCCTCTGCCTCGTCCAAAAGATGCGTTGAAATCAAAATCGTTTTTTCTTTGCTCATCGAAAAAATGAGGTTTCGCATATGCTCTTTTTGATTCGGGTCCAAACCGTCTGTCGGTTCATCTAAAAGCAAAATCGGCGGATTAGATAAAATGCTTTGCGCAAACCCTACTCTGCGCAAATAGCCTTTTGAAAGCGTTTCAACTCTTTGAGCGAGCACATCTTCAATATTGGCAAGTTCAATGGCTTTTTCGATGTCCTCTTTTTTAACACCGCGCAAATCTGCCATATATTTTAAAAACATTTTAACCGTCATATCTGGATATATCGGTGCGCCCTCGGGCAAAAAACCGATTTGCGCTTTCGCCTTTTCGGGATTTAAGGTAATATCTTCGCCACCGACCAAAATTTTTCCCGAAGTCGGGCTCAAAAAGCCCGTAATCATGTTCATGAGTGTTGACTTGCCCGCACCGTTCGGCCCCAAAAGCGCAATAATTTCACCTTTGGAAGCTTTCATGTTAAAATCACAAACAGCCTTAATCGGACCGTATAGTTTGCTTAAATGTATGGTTTCAATGGCAATATCAGTCATTTTAGCTTTCCTCATCATAAATTTTACCGCCCGTCAAAGGCGCATATACGCCCGTTGTTGACGGAAAGGTTATCGGTAACCCGTAAAAACGTCTGGCCGCCAAAAAGGCAACGCAAGCCGCATCATCAGGCTTAATATCGGCATCAAAAGTTGAAGCATTGATGTTTTGTTGTTTTAATTTTTGCTTTAAGGCACGCACCAAAGTCGGATTAAATGCACCGCCGCCGCAAATAACGGTTGTCTGTGGTTTTTCAGGCAACAAATTGCCGACACTTTGCGCGATGCTTTCAGCAATAAAAGCCGTAACGGTGGCAGCACCGTCTTGCAAAGACAAGCCCTCAAAATGCTCTGTCTTATCGGCAAACATATTGTGCTCAAAAGCCTTAGGCGGCATTTTTTTGAAAAATTCATGACGCATCAAACCGCTCACGATTTTTTCATCCGCCACACCCGAGGCCGCACATCGCCCGTTATAATCCATGGCAATATGGGCATGTTTTCGCATAAAATCATTCAAAATGGCATTTCCCGGGCCGCAGTCAAAAGAAATCATTTCACCGAGCGCACCGATATAGGTCAAACTTGTATTATTACCGATATTGATAAACAATGCCGGTTTATCCAAATCGGCGGCCAAAGCCTGAAAATACGTTGCACCGATTGGCGCCCCCTGCCCGCCGTTTAAAATGTCGGCATTATGAAAGTGCGACACAACGGGAATATGAAATTCTTCAAAAATTTTACGTCCTTTGCCGAGTTGATAAGTATATTTTTTTTGCACATCATGCGCAATGGTCGGCCCTTCAATACCGATTAAATCAACTTTTTGAGGTGCACAAGCCATAATTTCGCGCAACACATCAACCATTGAAGCCGTCATATCACCTTCAACCGTATCAATCAAAACCTTATCATCGGCATTGTTAATATCTTTGCCTGAAATCAGCTCTATTTTGGTGCGCAAAAATTCCGAAATCGGCATCGCCCCCGAAAGAAATGTTTGGTAAATATCAACGCCGTCCGTCAATATGAAAGCGTATTTAATACTTTCAAACGAGGTGCCGCTCATCAAAGCCAAAACATTCAAAGGTTTCATTATCATGCGTTATACAACCTGCTTTTTACCAACGCTTTTTATCATGCTCCAAATTTTAAGCGTTGTAAAGCTTTTGCATACATTTTTTAAGATAAAAAAACACAAATATAAAATTTGAAAATCAAAACTAAAAAACTATCTTCCTTTACTTGTGCCGCGAGACATAACTGTCCGCATAACTTCTGTTAAATCCGAAGTCTTTTTTACCGTTTCATCGCAAATAATATTGACAAATTTTAATAGTATTAATACAATTTAAACAACACTCTTATTTAAGGGATGGAATATATGCCAAAAACTTATATCAATATCGGACAAAGAGTTAAAAAAAACGCACAAAATGTGTATGGATGGAAAAAAGTTGATTTTATAGATGACAATGAAACTTGTGTGCTTGTTTTAGGCGGTAACGGCACAATTACGGCTGCCGCTTCCAACGGTTACGCCAAGCACATAGAAAAATTGCTTGAAAGATTCGAGTTAAATAACAAAGTCAATATTTATGCCATCACATACCTCAGTAATGCCTCTGAAGAAGAAAAATTTGCACCTTTTTTGTTCCAAAAGAAAAGCCGCGAACTTTTACTTAAAAGATACGGCAGAAAACAGATGCTCCCCGAAACTCAAGGCGAAAAAAAATATATACTGAAAGCTCAAAGTTTATACGGTTCAAATATTTTAGATGAAACGAACCCCGAAATTACAGACCCGAATTATGTTGAAAATCTGTTTGATAAAACACTTCTGTATCGCATAAGTGATCATGATAAGCGTCTACCGCTTGAAGAAGCTTGTAAACGCGTGCAAAACATGAAAATTATAGCACATTGCCACGGTGCTTATGTCTTTTTGAAATTGGAAGAACTGATGCAAAAGAAGATGCAGGAACTCGGCTATTTTAAAAAAGAGGCGAGCATCATTCAAAAGCAACTTTTCTGTGTTGCATACGCTCCCTATGCACCGCTTGGTGTTTCAAAATCAAACATGATTTCTTTTGCCTCGGCATCAGATGATAAAGTTTGGCATCAAAATAACTTTCACAAGCACATCAAATTACTTCAAAAGCTGGGAAAATTAAAATTAAGTTATTTTCCGGGCAAACAAGGCGAACTTTTTGTAGCGCCATCTGTTACTGTTTCACAACAAAGTGATCAAGAGCATCAATTTTGGGATTATTTTGATCCGAAATATGAATTATCAAAAGAAGGACTTGCACTCTTAAAGTTTGCAAGTAATGCCATTGTTAACGGCCTTAAAGCAACACTAGAAGCTAAAGAAACACCAGGCACCAAAGAACTTGTGTGCCTATCAGATGACGATAAAAAAAATTTTGATGCGGCTACCAAAAACGGAAAAGAAACATACACTCAAATTATTCAAAGCCTACGAGCACAAAAGTCGTTTGACTTGGACACACGGCTTGTCAGTAGGGGTTGTGTTAGGTAACTTGGCCAATTAAAAAAAACGGGAAACCGTCCTTTTTTATAAAACGATAATCAAAATGCGGTGTATTTGAAATTAACCGCATTTGTGGTATAATTAGCATAAGTCCCAGTGTGTAACGATACCCAACAAGCCCTCGTTTTTGTTTCCGCTGTTTGTTATAAATATTGTTTCCAGCCGTTGATTTTTTTCGTAGCATACCTTAAACATTTCACGAATTTCATCTTCCTTTGTTTCTTTTGAAGCAAATTTATATGTAATATCTTCGTTGCCATCAAGTTTGCAATAATCCATAACATCCCCGATAGAAACAGTCTTAAAGTCTTCAGCAATTTCGCCTTTTTTATCTGCCCATATCATAAATGAATCAGCCGAAAAAACACCTATCACTTTTTTTGTGTTATCAATAATAGGCGTACGTGTATAATTTTTTTGGAGCATTATTGATATAACCTTGTTGACAGGTTCGTCAACGGTAACTTTATACACATTACTTTCTCTGATACCTATTTCAAGCGCACTTTTCGGGCGCATAACTTTATTTACGGCCATACAAAACTCTTCAAACCTTTTAGGATTAATATCGGCAAAATCTATTCCTCCGTGAGAATAGATATTCCTTAATGCCCGGCATTTTTTCCAAAATTCTTTATTTTTCTTAAGTTCTTTTTTTTCAAAAACTTCATCAGATAATTCATTCACCCCATATTTTGATTTAATATAAGTTTCAAATTTTCCGAATATGTTGCTGAATTTATTATTTAAGTCTTGCATTACAAACCCTCCTTTTTTAATCAACATATCAAATTTAAAAAACATTGTCAACAACGCTAAAAAAAAACGAACCGGACCACCCGATTCGTTTTTTTTAAGTTTTGATATTGCTATTAAATTAAGCTTCAGCCTTCTTTGATTTTGTAGCTTTCTTTGCAGGTTTTTCTGCTGCTTTCTTTTCAGCCTTGGGTTCAGCTTCTTTTTTTGCTTTTGAAGCTTTCTTTTCGGCTTTTTCAGCTTTCGGTTCGGGGGCCGGTGCGTTGGCTGCGGCTTCGGCTGCTGCCATGGCTTCTTTTTCAAGCTTAACGCGCTCTAAATCTTTAGCACCTTTAGCAGAAGCATCTCTGTCAACAAGTTCAACAACGGCCATCGGGGCACAGTCACCATATCTGAAGCCCGATTTCAAAACGCGTGTGTAACCGCCGTTTCTGTCTTTATAACGGGGGCCTAATGTTGAGAAGAGTTTGGCAACAACTTCTTCATCGCGCAAGAAAGCAAAAGCCAATCTGCGGCTGTTCAAATCGCCTTTCTTAGCAAAAGTAATCATGCCATCGGCAAAAGAACGGAGTTCTTTGGCTCTGGTCAAGGTTGTTGTAATTTGTTCGTGTGTCAACAAGGCGTTGGTCAGGTTTGCAAAAAGCGCACGACGCTGGCTTTTCGGCATGTTGAATTTTCTTTGTTTGTCACCATGTCTCATGGCAAAATTCCTTTCTTAAAAAAAGTTGTGCTTTGCAAGGCAAAGCGGATAAACCACAAGTTCTTACCACGGAAGCTGTTAAAGCTCATGCATAAAAACTCAAATTCATGAGGCTTTTAACACATAAAAATCATAAATGCAAGCACTTTTTTCATAAAACATGGCATTAACATAAAAAAAGTGTTGTAGCTCTTTCGAGCCGCAACACTTTAATTCTACTGCATTCAGGCTTAAGAAAGCTTTTTGTTAAGCCATTCCCTAAACTTGAGGACATCCTCTTCCAAAGAAACTTCCTTCTGGGGTTTAAGGCTATCCTCAATCCGCTTCTGCCGCCGCATAGGCAACTTTTTGCGGAACCCTTCATTTATCGCACCGAAATAGTCAATGACTATGTCGACAGAGGCAAATATTAATAACCCGCTGAAAAGGAAAGGTAAAATCCGGATAATCTTGCCCTCCATATCCAAAAACAGACCGTCGGTATCGTAGGAAAAATATAATCCCACACCGAGGAAAACAATAGCAAAAATTGCTAAAAAGATTGCAAAAGCTAAATCTTCTTTCGGATTATGGACCTTCATGACAGGTTCTTTTTTATCCTCTTTTTCTTCGGCTTCTTTCTTTTCCTTGAACTCTTGTAACTTCTGGTCAAACAAATACTTCTGAAGTATGAAGTTGCACAGAGCAAACATCAGCCCATTTAAGGACTCTTCGGAGTATTCTCCTGTGAATAATTCCACTACTGTTCCTAAAACAGCAGCAATAAGGAAAATAATTGAGAAGAGATACATCGAGCCAAAAAAGCCAGCGTTGGAGGTAGTTTCGGTGTTGTTGGTGGTGTTTTCAATCTTTTTCATGATATTTTTACTTTAAAAATTTTTCAATTTCTTACCGCAAAACATGTTATGAAAAAAATGGAACAACCACTGAAAACAGTAGTGCATAATCGTAGTCCATAATTTCATACATAATCTTTATCGGTATTTTTTAGTGTATTCTATTTTTCCGAAATTGTCAATATTTGAAAAACATCTCAAATTCTCAAACATTTTTCTTGAAGCCATAAACGCTCTTTTTTATTCAAAAACGGTTTCAAGACATCAAAAACCCTTTGATGATAGGCATTAAGCCAATCTTTTTCTTTATCGCTCAAAAGTTTAAGGTCCACCAACTTTAAATCAATCGGGCAAAGCGTCAAAGCCTCAAAACAAAGCCCATCACCGCATTTTTTCGTGTAATACAAATTTTCAATGCGTATGCCGTATGCGTTTTCAATATAAATGCCGGGCTCAATTGAGGTCACATATCCTGCCATCGCCTGTGTTTTATTGGTGGCATTGATTGAAAACGGCGGTTCGTGCACATTTGAAAAATGCCCTACCCCGTGCCCCGTGCCGTGCTTATAGTCTCTGCCCTCAAGCCACAACACATTGCGGCATATGGCATCTAAATCAAAAGCCGGTGTTTTTTCTTCAAAAATATGGTTTGCCAAAGCGATATGCGCTTTTAAGACAAGCGTAAAATCTTTTTTGATTTCTTTTTTGACTCTGCCCAAAGCAATTGTTCGGGTAATATCCGTCGTACCATCAAAATATTGCCCACCGCTATCAAGCAAAAACACGCCGTTTTTAGAGAATTTTTTATTTGTCTTTTCGCTTGGTTGATAGTGCACAACAGCCCCGTTTGCACCAAAGGCCGCAATCGTCGCAAAGCTCTCTGAAAAATAATTTTTGGCTTTTGCTCTGAACTCGTGCAATTTTTGCACGGCATCCGTTTCGCTAAAGCCCACATAATTTTCTTCAAGCCAACATAAAAACTTAACAAGCGCCGCACCGTCTCTGATATGAGCCGCCTTAAAGCCTTTAAGCTCCGCATCATTTTTCTTTGTCTTCTGTTTTGCGATTTCATCAAAACCGACATCTGCCCCGTTTTTCAGATAAGGCATTAAAGCCGCGGGTGTTTGCGCTTTGCTATAAATAACGCGGCCGCATTTTTTCAAATCCGCAATCAATTTTGGCATTTGAGAAGCCACATAAACTTTAAGCTTTCCCGTTTTTTTCAAAAGCGCGTATGCTCTTAAAACAGGGCTATACGGCAAATCAACCGCGCGCAAATTCGAAAGCCATGAAACTTCTTCCGCCGAAGTGATTAACAGGCTGTCAAACCCGCTCGGCATAGCCGAAAGAATGTTTTGAATTTTTTGTTTATGCGAAAGCCCCGCAAAACGCACCGGATGGGCAAAAACTTTTTTGGGTTCAAGCGTATTGCTTGCCGGTGCCTTCAAATCCGAAAGAACGGAAAACCCTTCGCTTTCCAAAAATTCAACTTCACAGGCTGACACCGCCCACGGATTAAAGATTATTTTTTGAATATTGTTTTGCCTTAAAATTTCAACAAGTGTGCTGAAAAAGCCTTGTATTTCAACAACTTCAATTCCTTTAAAAACCTGTTTCTTTGCCTGCAACGTGTAGCGCCCGTCAACAAGCAAAAATGTTTTGTTTTTCAAAACAACGAGCATACCCGCCGAGCCCGAAAAATTTGAAAGCTCGGCAATTTTGTTTTCGGCTTTTAGAATATCTTCACCTAAAAACATATTGTCACGTTTGATTAAAACGGCCTCTTCATCTTGAAGTTTTTCTTCAATATTTGAAAGCGTATCTTTCTTTTTAACAAGAGCCGCCCGCCAATGCTCATTTTCGTAGAGTTTCAAAAGCTTAAAACCGGCTTTCCGATAAACGCCCAAAACCCAATCTGCCTGCTCGCCCGTAAAGCCCGACAAAACGGCATAACCGCCTTGCTTTAAGGCATGCGCCATATCACGCGCCATCGAAATCAACGGGCGCGCCAAAATATTGGCAAAAACCAAATCATAAGGCGCATTCTGTTTCACGGCTTTGGCCTTAAAACCGTTGCTATATGCCACATCCACCAAATTTTGCACATTGTTATCAAAAACATTTTGACCGGCAACATTTACCGACTCCATATCAATATCCACGCCCAAAACATGAGGCTTAACCTTCTGCCATTTTTTGGCGCTTGCAATCGATAAAATGCCCGAGCCCGTGCCGACATCCAAAATTTGCTTCGGTTTTAGGCCCATACGTGCCAAATCGGAAACCGCACCCAAGCACAAATGCGTTGTTTGGTGTGTTGAGCCGAAAGCCGTTGCCGCATAAACCTGAACGGGAATTTTTTTTGTTTGCGGGGTTTGTTTTTCATGAATGCCGTATATGCAAAAATCTGCCGTCTCGACGGGCGCAAATTTAATCACATTTTCGGTCAGCCAATTTTTATTTTTCAAAACCTCTGTTTTAAACGAAGGCAAGCTGATTTTTGCTTCTTTGGCAGCCGCCCTCAATGCCGCCGCATCAAAAGACAAATCAAAATACCCCACATATTGTTCCTTACCGCTGTCAAGATAATTTAAGGCCGAAACTTCAAAATACGAATCCAAAAAAGCATTTAAGGCTTCGGGCATTTCGCTTAAAGGCTCAAAGGTCACAATCGTGCAGCTTGACATATTCTCGTTCATTATTTTCGTTTCTTTCATTTTTATTTGATTTGTTATCTTTTTATTTACCAAATCTCATTATAATCCTTTTTAGATTATGTTTAAACATTTAAAAAGAGAATATGCAAATGAAAAAAACAGCCCTTCTTGTTATGCTTGCCTGTTTGGCCGGTTGCACATACAGCAAAGACAGCATTAACTT
>Ga0310786_10009962_pt1 | contig 11984 bp, 12 predicted proteins | sample AusTroGonzalo_MG_FD_203881 | JGI IMG/M metagenome (GOLD analysis project Ga0310786, IMG submission 203881) | Bovine rumen microbial communities from tropical cattle in Woodstock, Queensland, Australia - Gonzalo_03 (v2) (version 2) | ecosystem: Host-associated > Mammals > Digestive system >... | reverse complement strand
GGATTATAAAATGGCAATTAAATTAAACGCTGAAATTCGCAAAGTTGCTGGCAAGGGGGCCGCACGTGCAGTTCGCAATAACAAGAACATCCCTGCGGTAATTTATGGCGAAAAGAAAGAACCTGTGGCTATTGAATTAAATGGCCGCGATTTTGAAATGCTGTTGGGACAACCGTCTTTGCGGACAAAATTATTCGAAATCACAACAAATGGCACCAAAGAAGACGCTATGTTGATGGATATTCAATATCATCCTGTGTCTGACAAAGTTGTCCATGTTGATTTCAAACGTATCAATGTCAAAGAACCAGTTCACGTCGTTGTGCCGGTCGAAGTTATCAATGCCGATGTTTCCAAAGGTATTAAATTGGGTGGTGTTTTGAACTTTGCTGTACGTAAAGTTGCGCTGAAAGGTTTGGTTGGTGATATGCCTGAAAAAATCACAATTGATTTATCAGATGTTAATATCGGCGATACTGTTCACGGTTCTGATTTGGTTTTGCCAAAAGGTGTTTCTTTGGGATTACACCAGGCAGAATTGGCGTTTGCAACAATTGGTGGTAAAATGCCAGAAGAAGCCGACACAAAATCTCAGGCTGCTGCGGCCGCCGCTGCTGCGAATGCAGATGCGAAAAAATAATACATTTGATATGTTTCAAATTAAAACCGCCGCAATGGCGGTTTTTTATATGAATAAAAACCGAAATAAATTTGATAAATGCCCCCTTGAAATCGTATTTTAACTAACTATATCAACATTATGCAAAAACGAGATTAAGGAGTAAACAAATGTCAAAAGTATTAGGTATCGATTTGGGAACAACCAATTCTGCCATGGCGTTCATGGACGGAAACGATCCGAAAATTATTGAAAATTCCGAAGGTCAACGCACGACCCCATCGGTGGTTGCGATGACAAATAGCGGCGAACAATTGGTCGGTATTACCGCCAAAAACCAGGCCGTGACAAATCCTGAAAATACAATTTATGAAATCAAACGTTTGATGGGATTGCGCTATGACAGTCCTGCGGTCAAAGAAATTGAAAAACGCGTTCCATACAAAATTGTCGCGGGTGACAATGGTGACGCATGGGTTGAAATCGAAGGTAAAAAATACGCACCATCCCAGATTTCCGCTATGATTTTGTCGAAATTAAAGAAAGACGCCGAAAGTTATTTGGGCGAAACAATTACTGACGCGGTTATTACTGTGCCTGCATATTTTAATGATTCACAACGCCAGGCAACCAAAGACGCTGGTCGTATTGCGGGTTTGAACGTGTTGCGTATCGTTAATGAACCAACTGCCGCAGCATTGGCGTATGGTTTGGACAAAGACAAAGATGGCACAATCGCGGTTTACGATTTGGGTGGCGGAACGTTCGATGTGTCTATATTGGAAATCGTTGATGGCGTATTCGAAGTAAAATCTACAAACGGTGATACTGCGTTGGGTGGTTCTGATTTTGATGCGCGTGTTTTGAAATATTTGATTGATGAATTCAAGACACAAACAGGTATCGATTTATCAAACGATAAATTGGCATTACAACGTTTGAAAGAAGCCGCCGAAAAAGCAAAAATTGAATTGTCTTCGAAAACAACAACTGAAATCAATTTGCCGTTTTTGACAGCAGATGCATCGGGCCCAAAACATTTCAACACAACATTGACCCGTGCAAAATTGGAATCTTTGGTTGCTGATTTGATTGAAAAAACAATTGAGCCATGTAAAAAGGCCTTGAAAGATGCGGGTTTAACAACGTCCCAGATTAACGAAGTTATCTTGGTTGGTGGTCAAACACGTATGCCAAAGGTTGTAGAAACAGTCAAAGAATTCTTTGGTCGTGAACCCCACAAGGGCGTGAATCCAGACGAAGTGGTCGCTCTGGGTGCCGCAATCCAAGGCGGCGTATTAAAAGGCGACGTCAAAGATGTTTTGTTATTGGATGTGACGCCATTGTCGTTGGGTATTGAAACATTGGGTGGTGTGTTTACACGTTTAATCGATAGAAATACAACAATTCCAACCAAAAAATCCCAAATTTTCAGCACCGCCGAAGATAATCAATCGGCCGTGACAATTCGCGTATTCCAAGGTGAACGCGACATGGCGGCGGACAACAAATTGTTGGGACAATTTAATTTGGAAGGTATTGCGCCTGCCCCACGTGGTATGCCACAAATCGAAGTGTCTTTTGATATCGACGCGAACGGCATTGTGCATGTATCTGCGAAAGATAAAGGCACCGGCAAAGAACAGGCGATTTCTATTAAATCAGACGGCGGGTTATCCGAAGACGAAATCAAACGTATGGTTGATGAAGCCGCGGCAAACGCTGAATCTGATAAAAAGAAAAAAGAATTAGCCGAAGCAAAAAATACCGCTGAAACCGCTATATTCAGTATTGAAAAATCACTGAAAGAACATGGCGATAAAATTGCAGCCGCGGAACGTGATGCAATTGAAACAGCGAAAAAAGAATTGGCCGATGAATTGGCAAAAGCCGAAGCCACTGCGGAATCTTTGAAACAAAAGACGGACGCGTTGACTGAAAAAGCCATGAAATTGGGTGAAGCGGTCTATAAAGCCACCCAAGAAGCCCAAAAGGCCGAAGGCGAACAAAAATCTGAAAACGGTGACAATAAAACAACCGATGCAGATTTTTCTGAAAAATAATAGTTCTCTTTCTCTTAAAGAAAACCGGGCGTTTGCCCGGTTTTTTTTGTTGACAATAGATTTTGATGTTTTATGATGAATAACGCATAAATAAAGGATTATAAAATGTCATTGGCTGGCGTCCCCCCTGACAATCGTAAAGTGATTCTTGAATACTGTGAGTTTAATAAGAAGAATCGTTTGCTATTCAATATAGTTTTTCCATTAAATCCAAACATGTGTATCCAAGATGCAATTGAAGAAGAAAGGTGGTTAATGTCGGTATTAGGGGAAAATGTGCGTTAGGAGGATAAAAATGTCAGATAAAAAAGAATTGGAACCATTATATAAAAAAATAACCCCCTATTCTTGGGAATATATGTGTATGGAAACGGGAAATAAATGTGTTATAGCGACCGAACATTTTACCGAATATAACAATGCTGTGAAATATATGGCAGAAAACAAAATAAATCACGATTTCTTTAGCTGTGACTATAATTTGTGTGTTGCTAAGAATTGCCCGGTTTGGAACAATGTGCAACAAAAGATTGCAGAAAATTCAAAAAGTAAAGTTAAATAAAAAAACGCCCGTTTGGGCGTTTTTTATTTCTTTTTTTCACCGATATATATACCCATATCTGTGGCAATACGTAATAGTATATTATCGGGTTCAACGTATGCGTTTGATGTCATGGCCCCGATGATATTTGGATCTTTTTCTGGCCGTCCACTGGCAAAAAATTCGTTTAAAGAAACCGTTTTGAATTCGCCATTGTCATATGCAGTCATGACAAAAGTTTCGTTATTTTCAATCGCGGTTAATGCCGTTTCGGCAAATCCGGCCGCCAATATTCTATCGGATGCCAATGTGTCGCCTGCCCTTTGAATATGTTCGGGAAATGCGGTTCGGTTTGCAATTCCGGCGGCGGTCAATTTGCGTGACACCATATCGGCAGGTTTTCCCGAATGGCCGCGTATGGTAATCCCTTCTGACACTAAAATAATCCCATAATCGCGTTTTGATTTTTTAATATGTTTTACTAAGGTTTCAACGTCGAATTTAATTTCAGGTATCAAAATTGCGTCCGCTGCGATTGCGACGCCGGCGTGCAGGGCCAATTGACCACATTCGCGTCCCATTGTTTGTACGACAAACCAGCGGTGATGGCTGCGTGCGGTTAATAATAATTGATCGCAATACGAAACCAACTGTTGCACTGCTGTATCAAAACCGATTGTTTTTTCGGTCATTGGAACATCCATATCAATTGTTTTTGGAATACAGACCAATGATAGACCGCTATAAATTTCGCGGTATAAATGTGCCAACGACAACGAACCATTGCCGCCAATTAAAACCATCGCGTCCAGATTTAAATCTGATAAAGATTTTTTTAATCTTTTGTTAAAAGCAGCCAGTTTACCACCGCGTGCAGATGTTTCAAAATTAGTATTTCCGGCGTTGCCGTTTGATAAAATGCTGCCCGCCAGATGACTGCTAGCAAATTGAAATGCGCCGTGTGTTAAATCTATGGTTTCGGCAGGATTGCTATATAATCCATCGGTGCCATCTTTAATTCCAATAACGTTCCATTTGCGCAAAATACATCCGTCAACAACGCGTTGAATCACCGTATTTAACCCCGAACAATCGCCACCAGTTGTCATGATGCCTATTTTCTTTTGTGCCAATATAATCTCCTATGTTCGTGTTGGTTTTGATTATATCACAAATAACTTGACAAATAAATAAAATTTGCGATAATTTTGTCAAACAAAAACATAAGGAAATAGTCATGACAGCAACTATTGAACAAAAAACAAAACGTTCAACCAAAGATTTGATTTCTGAATCTGTAGATAGACAACAGGCGTGGAAAAACAACCGCCGTGCATTTACAAGCAGATTTTTGCGCAAATTTAATGTGTTTGCGGCACCTAAAAAGGTTGAAAAAACACCATTAAAATATGATGAAAACCAGGGCACACTTCGTGCATATTGGTTCCCTATTCTGTGTGCGTTGATTGTTATCGCGATTGCTATTTTTGTTATGTGTTTCAAAATCAATGCTCCGGTCAAAGTAATTACGCCAAAGGTTCCAGAACCAATAATTAAAACCGTTGAAATGTCAAAAGATGTGACGGAATCCGTGGCCATGGTTAACCCTTCTTTTGATTTGGTCAGAATTGAAAAAAATGGTCAAATTGTGATTGCAGGACGTGGTGCAAAAAATTCTAATATTTCGATTATTGTGAACGACCAAGTTGTTGCCACAGAACGTGCCGATAAACGTGGTGAATTTGTTTATGCACCGACCAGCGCTTTGAAATCTGGCAATTATTCAATCGTATTGATAGATGCGGATAATGATATTAAATCTGTAGATACTGTGTTTGTGTATGTCGCAGAAAATTATAAAAATTCGATTTCGTTATTGATGAACGAAAACGGTTCAAAAATTATGCAATCGCCTGCGGCATCTAATGACATATTGACCGTGTCAAAGATAGATTATCTGGATACAGGCCGTATTGTTGTGACTGGGCGTGCGTTGCCACGTTTGCGCGTGTCATTAACGTTGAATAATAAATATTTAGGTTTTGCGCGTGTTTCAGATTATAAAAATTATGGATTGGGTGTGGATGTTGATAAATTAGTTCCTGGCAAAAAATATGCATTGGTTGTTCGTCTGCACGATAAAAATGGCACAACGATTGCGACCAAAAAACATGAATTTGTTATGCCAGAATCCACAGAATGCAAAGATACATATTACACTGTGCGTCGTGGCGATAGTTTGTGGGTGATTTCACGTAATTTTTTACGTCGCGGTGTTTTGTTTTCGATAATTGCAGATTGTAATAACATCAAAAACCCAGATTTGATTTTTCCAAAACAGGTTTTATATATTCCTGTGCAAAAATAACATAAAACCCAAAGGGGGGCTGATATGAATGAACAACGTAATGAAAAAATGGCATATCTGATTCAAAAAACACATTCATTGCAAACGGATTGGTACGATTTGTTGATGCGCTTGCAATCTTTGGAAAATACTTCACGTTGCGCATTTCGCAGTGATTTAACTGTCCAGATTATGCGTCAGATTGACGTGTTAAAAAAGAATAACCCAAACAAAAAAATCTATCGATCAATATCCAATTTTGCGGATAATATAAATGCAGAATTAAATAAAATTGTTCGTGAAAGATAAATAAAAAAACCGCCAAAACGGCGGTTTTTTTTGTTGTGTTTTTAATGCTGCGCAGGACATGTTTGTGTGGTGCTATATGTGGCTTGACCAGAACATGTCATAACACGCAAAACACCACCATCAATCAACGCTTGAATCGCCGCTTGAATGCCCGGCACTACTGTGGTACAGGTCTGTTTATTACCTTCGGATTGGCATTCTTGTGTGCCGTTTATCAAGATGTTTTGCATATTCGTGAAATCGGCATTGGCCTGTAATGCATCATTTACTTTGGTGCCAATATTGCTTTCTGTGACAACGGTTGATGACAATCTTTCGTTAGAAATTGTGCCCGTTAACTTTGATGCGGCTATTTCTGAATCAGGCGTTAAATATGTGCCTGCGGCCTGTTTGCCATCCAATGCTGTTTGCAAACCTGTGACCTTGGCTAATGCCACTTCTGAATTCGGTGTCAGGTATGTTCCAGCAGCTTGTTTGCCATCCAATGCTGTTTGCAAACCTGTGACCTTGGCAAGTGCCACTTCTGAATCCGGTGTCAGGTATGTTCCAGCAGCTTGTTTGCTATCCAATGCTGTTTGCAAACCTGTGACCTTGGCAAGTGCAACTTCTGATTCGGGTGTTAGGTACGTTCCCTTGGCTTGATATAAATTGCCAAGGTTTGCTTTGCCTAATTCCGTAGTGAATTTATTAGCGAAATCACCGTCTTGGACTGCACCTTCAATCTTGTTTATTTGATCTTGGGTCAATTCTGTCTTTTTTGCCAATTCAGTACTCAGATTAACTATGTCATCAATCCCCAGTACATCTTCGTAGGCAAGATCGCCAAGTCCTAATTCGTCAATAGCATCGTCAATGGCTTCTGCTAGTTGGTCTGGATCAACGGTTCCATTTGTGACTTCTTTTTCCCACAATGTTTCATCTGCTACATTTGGACATTTCTTGATAGCGGTCAATTTAACACCGTTATCAATCTCGGTCTTTGAGATAGTTGTTTCGCAAGCGGCAGCACCTGGTGTTCCGTTTGTGATTTCTTTTTCCCATAATGTTTCATCTGCCGTATTTGGGCATTTCTTGACAGCGGTCAATTTAACACCGTTATCAATCTCGGTCTTTGTGATAGTTGTTTCACAAGCAGCAGCCCCTGGTGTTCCATTTGTACCGTTTGTGACTTCTTTTTCCCACAATGTTTCATCTGCTACATTTGGACATTTCTTGATAGCGGTCAATTTAACACCGTTTTCAATTTCGGTCTTTGTGATAGTTGTTTCACAAGCAGCAGCCCCTGGTGTTCCATTTGTACCGTTTGTGATTTCTTTTTCCCATAATGGTTCATCTGCCGTATTTGGGCATTTCTTGACAGCAGTCAATTTTACACCATTTTCAATCTCGGTCTTTGTGATTGTTGTTTCACAAGCGTCGGCACCTGGTGTTCCGTTTGTGATTTCTTTTTCCCATAATGGTTCATCTGCCGTATTTGGGCATTTCTTGACAGCGGTCAGTTTAACACCATTTTCAATCTCGGTCTTTGTGATTGTTGTTTCACAAGCGTCAGCACCTGGTGTTCCCGGAGTTCCTGGCGTTCCGTTTGTGATTTCTTTTTCCCATAATGGTTCATCTGCCGTATTTGGGCATTTCTTGACAGCGGTCAATTTTACACCATTTTCAATCTCGGTCTTTGTGATTGTTGTTTCACAGGCATCAGCACCTGGTGTCCCATTTGTTCCGTCGGCACCATGATAGATGTATTGCGGTTCGCCAATCTGATTTTCATTACAATCTTTGAAGGTAATTTTTATACCTGTTTCATTATTGTCGTCATCTGTGGTTGGTTCCACGGTTGGTGTGATATTACATGCATCGGTGCCCTTGATGTTTCCTAAATCGGTTTCTGTGTCGCCCACGGTCACTTTCAAATTGTCACCAACGCGTTCAAATGTCGGTGTATCGCCGGATGCACCTTTGAAACTGCCTAAATCAGTTTCTTCACCATCGATTGTGAATTTAATATTATCGCCAACACGTTCAACGGTTGGAATCGCACCGCGATCACCTTTGAAATTGCCCAAATCGGTTGTTTCACCATCAATTGTGACCTTGATATTATCGCCAACACGTTCAAATGTCGGTTTTGGACCCGTGGCACCACGAACATTGCCTAAATTCGTATATTCTTCGTTTTCGTTATCTTTGTCTGTTTTGTATTTCAACATATAATTTTCATCCATTGCAAATTCAGGAATTGGTGCCGGACGTCCGCGAATATTGCCCAACGCGATATAACCAATGTTGTCATTATCGCGATCTGGCTTGAATTTTAATACGTCATTTTCGATTTTAAGGTCAATGGTTGGACCTTGGGGGCCACGAACATTGCCTAAATCAACATACTGTGCAGATGTGTCGTTTTTGTCAGCCTTGTATTTTAATACTTCGTTTTCAACTTTAAATTCAGGAACCGGCGCCTTTAATGATTCCAAAAACGCGTTTTTGTCGCCAGTATTACCCTGGGCAAGCCATGTTTCATATGCGGATTCCCCGTCAAATACGTTCATGTCCGCAACTGGAATCCAATTTTCTTTGGATGGTAATTTATACTTTAATTTATTGTCAGTATTATCAACTTCGAATTGCAAGCCCCCAACTTCTGATGAAACAAAATCTTTGTTTGCGATATTGTTTTGTGTCACGTACGTATCCAGTTTATTCGGCAATTCGCTATTTTGAATTGCGCCGGCCGCCAATTGATATGTTTTCTGTAAACCAGTATCATTATTAAATACGGCATTGTGCAATGTTGTCAAATCATGATTAACAGCGGCCTGGTATTCTTGAACCTGGGCATCAAGGGAATGTAATAATGTTGAAGAAGTGGAAGTTTTCGGGGTTGTCGTGGTGTTTGTCGAATTGTTTTTCTTGCCAACAGCAATTGCTTTTCCAACCAAACGCATCGAATCGGCCGATGTAATTGCCTTGGTCGATGTTGTTGTGGCGCTTTTTGCAACGATTTTCGAAGATGTCGCCTTAGAAATTACCGGTGTTGCAGCGGCACGTGCCTTTGTCGTAGATGTTGTCACAGGTTGCACCTTTGGCGTGTTCGATGACGACGTATTTGGAACGTTTAATTGCCGAACGCTGGGCGCACCAAATGCAGCGGTTATGAAAACAGTTAAACCCGTGAATATGCCGGTTAATATTTTTTTTGACATGGCTTTCCCTTCCTTTTATGTTCCTTTTTCCTATGGCTTATAGATTTTTTGTGGCGGTTTTTGGCCGTTTTTACCACATAACAATATTCCAAAGGACCCCCTTCTATGTATTTCACTCTATCAAAAAACACAAAATCAATGCAAGTGAAAAAAAGAGAAGTATTTTTGACGGTAAAAAGTTTTTTACTGGACATTTAAAATATGAACATATAGAATCTGTTTTGGCCTGCGGGCATGGTATAATGGTAGCACGAAAGCTTCCCAAGCTTTAGACGAGGGTTCGATTCCCTTTGCCCGCACCACCAATTTTCGTTATTCGCGCAAAGCGCAATTCTAGGAAATTGGGTGTCGCGCCGTAGCCCAACAAATTCTTGGGGTAATATTTCGGAGTTTTAGGACGACGAAGGCGGGCGGACAGTAAGCGCTGAAAAAAAAGAAATAAAGTATTGATAATGAAAAACGAAGATATACAAAAAATACTTTGTGATGTACGTTCGATTGTCGATGATTTAAGCAAAGAAAAGCTTAGACAACTTATGGAATTTTTGTTTGCCGGGCAACAGCATCGGTGCGTGTTCGCTGATTCTGTGGATTTGGTTAAATATACGAAATCTCATTTGACCAGTTTAATAAAATATGACAATTTATTAGAATTGTTTGATAAACAGCAAATTAAATCTTTGTATCGTTTATTAGCAGATTATGGAATTTATCCAATATGCCCGTTATGTGGCGAACCTATAAAAATGCGGTCGGCCAAACATAATGTAAAATTTTCGTGGGATCACATCGTTCCTAAATCTTTGGGTGGTCCGGATAGTTTAGATAATTTACAACCAACACATAAAATTTGTAATAATCTCAAAGGAAATGATATTTTATATCATGCACATTACAATATCAAAGTGGTTTTTGACATAGAAGTAGATGTTGATGTATCAGAAGCATCAAAACAATACAAAAAGAAAGATTTACATAAAAAAACTTATTGGCGCCAAAACATTCGTGGTCGACGCAGATAATATTTGACTTTCCGATTTTTTTGGTACATAATTAACCCGCAAATCCCAAAGATTGCCATTATTGAATACCCTGTGCACGGTTGTGCAAGGAACATCATCCGACGAGTTTTCGTTCTTGATGTTGTGTTTTTTTGTGCAATTTTTTTTGGGCAACAAGATTAAAAATAGATAACAGAGAACATAAAAAAACAAAGGAGTAAGATTATGGCAACAGTTATCAGATTGGCGCGTTATGGCGCAAAAAAACGTCCATATTACCATGTCGTTGTGACAGATTCCCGCAACGCTCGTAATTCTGGTAATATCTTGGAAACAGTTGGAAAATACAATCCAATGTTGGCTAAAACGGATGAAAAACGCGTTATTTTGGATATTGAAAAAATTAAATCTTGGATGGCAAAGGGTGCAAAACCATCTGATCGTGTGTATAAATTTTTGACGGTTGCGGGTGTTGTTGCTGCAAAACCAATTCCAAATCAAACCAAGAAAAATCAACCATCTGAAAAAACACAGATGAAAGCAAAAGACAAGGCTGAAAAATTGGCAAAGATAGCAGAAGAAAAAGCCGCAGCAGAAGCAGCAGCCAAAGCTGCCGCCGAAGCGCCTGCGGAAACACCAGCCGAAGAACCTGCCGCAGAAGAAACTGCACCAGTCGCAGAAGAAGCGCCTGTTGCTGAAGAAACTGCGCCAGCCGCCGAAGAAGCACAAGCGGAATAATAAAAAATGTCCAGATTTCGTTTACAAACAGATATCGTCAAAGATACGCGTCAACAATATTCATTTTCTGAATATATGGATGCGCTGAACAGGGTTTTTGCAAACCTGTGGTTTGATGATTATGGTTTGTGCAGGGTTTTGTTGGATTCATATCGTATGAATTTATGGCATATTGCATTGCATGCTATTGAAAACGGAATCGACGAAATCGAACATATCCAGAGTATTCAATCAATGTTGTTGACTATGCCTGGATGCAGATTACGCACACAAAATCAAAGATGATAGAAAACAAAAAAATATTAGTTGGAAAAATCGTTGCCCCCCAAGGTATTAGGGGTGAATTGCGTGTTCAAACATTTACTGAACGTCCAATTGATATTAAAAATTTGTCTGTTTTTGGTGATAATTTTGAAGCATCTAAATTTCATTTTGTGCGCCCCACCCCAAATTCAAATGTGGTAATCGCACGAATTGATGGGGTAAATGACAGAAATATGGCAGAATCATTACGCGGAACTGAATTGTATATATCGCGTAATGATTTGCCAGAATTAAAGACGGACGGTGAATATTATCAATCTGATTTGATTGGTTTTTCGGTCGTTCGAAACGGTGTCAAATTGGGGACACTGGCGTGTTTTCAAAATTTTGGTGCGGGTGACATTATGGAATTAGATAATGGCGACATGGTGTCTTTCCGTGGTGCAAATATAGATTTTGAGAGAGGTGTAATAACAGTATAATTAAACAAAAAGGAAACAAAGATGCATAAAACAATCAATATTCAATTTATTTGCACTGATTGTCCAAAAGGGAAAAATGATAAAAATTGCCCTGTGATGCAATATATCAACAGCGAACCAACACTTTTTCATCAATCTATAAATGAAACAGTTATAAATTTAGCAAAACCATACGGTGATGAACGTGTTAAATACGAATGGGCATTTGCAAATATTGCTAAGTTATGCAAAGAATGCAAACAGAACACAAAATAATATTGGGGATTAAAATGGCAAAAAATTTTTATGTAAATGGCACAAAGGTGTTGTCTAAAAAATGCGACAAAGATGCCGCTGAATGCCCGGTAATGCAACATATTGCATTAAATAAATTCGTTCAAAACACTGATGGTGATAATGTTAGATTATTGGTGT
>Ga0310786_10009961_pt1 | contig 11984 bp, 10 predicted proteins | sample AusTroGonzalo_MG_FD_203881 | JGI IMG/M metagenome (GOLD analysis project Ga0310786, IMG submission 203881) | Bovine rumen microbial communities from tropical cattle in Woodstock, Queensland, Australia - Gonzalo_03 (v2) (version 2) | ecosystem: Host-associated > Mammals > Digestive system >... | reverse complement strand
CCGAGGTATGCCTCGCCGGTGTCGTAGGGCTGAAGGACCATGAGGTTGGTGTACTCGCCGGTGTAGATACCGAGCAGGGATAGCTCGTCGAGGTATCCGTAGCAGGCGGCGGCTCCGATCTTCCCGGGGGCCTTCTTGCTGGGGTCGACGGTGTTGACGATCTCCTTTACGATGGTGTTGATCTCCACGTATCCGGCGTAGAAGTCCTGGGACTCCTCGACCTGCTTCAGCAGGAACGCGAGGGTGTGGAATCCATAGAGGGTGGTCCCGTACTCCCAGGATCCGATGCGGATGACCTGGACGTCGGTGTTCTTGAAGACCTTCTCCATGGTGGGTCCGTAGGTCTTCTGGGTTCCGCAGACGACATTCACGCCGTCGTACGTGTCGGACAGGGTAGAAATCTTCTCGAGGTCGGGCTCCTTGCAGTCACCGACGTCGACCAGCCTGTCGAAGTCGAGGGCGGTCTCGTACTCCTCATGGTACTTACCGGTGGTGATCCTGTTGTCGGTTCCGACGACGAGGTCGGCTCCGCCGATGGCGAGGACGGTGTCCAGCGGGGGCGCGATGAGGGTGACGACCATCTCGCTGATGGTCATGTCGTACTTGGCGACCTCCTTGTCGACGTTCACGTAGTAGACGTACTGGCAGTCGGTCCAGTCGCCGGTGGTCTGGCAGCGCACCATGGCGGCCACGATGTCGGCGTCGTTCTGATCGATCTTCTTGTCGAAGTTCGCGTCGTACATGTAGTAGTCCTTGTACTTGTAGCCGGACTTGTCGGCGGTTCCATTGTTGATGAACCTCTCGATGGCTTTGACGTCCTTCGTGTCTATGACGAGGTCGGGCTCGGCATTGCCGAGGACGGTCAGGTAGGTGTCGGGGTACTCGTCGATGGAGAAATCGTCACCGCCTTTCTTGAGCAGGACGACCGCGGCGGCCGCGACGACGATGACCGCTACGACGGCTACGCCGATTATGATCTTCTTATCCATTCAAATCACCGTAATACGAACAATGTATTCGTGTTACGACTCCATCTGGATGATGGTATATATTGATTGTTACGAATTTCAGATTAGTAACACCAACACGCGGTGATTTTCTAATCAGAGTGACTGCAGTAAAAGGTGCTGGCCTATGCCGTACACGGTATGGTATCAATGGGACCGTTTAAATATGAGAGATGACGGGATCGTAGAAGCTATCGATTGCATCAGAAAAAGACGAAAAAGAGCCGGGCGGATGCCCGGCGGAGATGCCCTCAGTCCTTCATGAGGGTGTAGAGGACGGCCTTCTGGGCGTGGAGCCTGTTCTCGGCCTGGTCGAAGACCACGCTGTGCGGGCCCTCCATGACCTCGGCCGTGATCTCCTGGCCCCTGTGAGCGGGGAGGCAGTGCATCACGATGCACGTGGGCTTCGCGATGCTCAGCAGGTCGTCGTTGATCTGGTAGTCGTGGAAGAGCTTGATGGCCTCGGCCTCGGGTGTGGAGTCACCCATGGAGATCCAGGTGTCGGTGTACAGCACGTCCGCGTCGACGCAGGCCTCCCTGGGGTCGTGGGATGCGATGATCTTGGAGCCGTTCTCGTTGGCGATGTTGGAGGCCCTCCACATGATCTCGGCGTTGGGCATCCTCACCGCGGGGCAGCACGCGATCATGTCGATACCCATGATGGCGCAGGCGTACAGCAGGGAGTTGCACACGTTGTTTCCGTCCCCCAGGTACACGAGCTTCTTGCCCCTGAACCCGCCGAGCTTCTCCTTGATGGTGACCATGTCGGCCAGGGCCTGGCAGGGGTGCTCCAGGTTGTCCAGTCCGCTGATGACCGGGCAGGTGGCGTACTCGCCGAACTTGTCCATCATCTTGTAGTCGAATGCGCGGTACATGATTCCGTGCACGAACCTGCTCATGACGCGGGCGGTGTCCTCGACGGTCTCGCTGTGGACTCCCATCTGCATCTTGGACTCGTCGATGTAAAGCGCGTGCCCGCCGAGCTCGGTGATGGCCACGTCGAACGAGATCCTGGTCCTTGTGCTGGGCTTCTCGAATATCATAGCGAGGGTCTTGCCCTTGAGCGGGTCGCCGTGGTGGCCGCGCTCGGCCTTGAGCCTGATGGCCAGGTCGACCATCTCCGGCCACTTGTCCTGCATGTCTGAAACTGAGATCAGATCCCTCTTTGCCATGCTCGGACATCAAACAGGTGTTTTTTAACGGTATTGACTTAAAATGGACGGAATCGGGGCCCGCCCATTCGGTAATGGACAGGATGTTGGGAAATGGACACCGGCCGAGATAATTGTCGGCCGGCGTCGCCCTCACTGGGGCTTTATGAAGTTGGTGCGGATCACGGGCTCGTAGACGGGGGCCTCGATGCCGGCCTTCCTGCCCGCCTCGATGCACTTGACCATCCAGGCGATCTGCAGGGCGAGGGTGCGCATGGTCTGCATGCCCTCCTCGTCCTGGAGGACCTGCTCGGGGGTGTTCCCGTGCACCTGGTTCCAGTACTGGGAGGACGCGAGGGGCATCTTCGCGATGGTGAAGTACTTGTTCAGCTCGTCGAAGGCCGCGGATGCTCCGCCCCTGCGGCAGGAGACGATCGACGCCCCGACCTTGTTCATGAGCTTCGCGCCGCTGCAGTACCACAGGCGGTCGGCGAAGCACTTTATCTGTCCGGAGGCGGCGGCGTAGTGCACGGGGGAGCCGAGCACGATGGCGTCGAACTCGTCGAGCCTGTCCCTGATGTAGTTCACGCCGTCGTCCTTGCCGAAGACGCAGCCGTTGCCCTTGCTGCACCCGCCGCATCCCATGCAGCCGCGCAGGGGCTCCTTTCCGACCCAGTAGATCTCGGACTCCACGCCCTGGGCCTCCAGGGTCTTGGCGATCTCGCTGAGGGCGGTGAATGTGCAGCCCTCCTTGTGGGGGCTGCCGTTGATGAGGAGGACTTTGCTCATGCACGGGCCAGCGACCATCGTGGTTAAAATCATTTCCCGGCGCTCCCATGTGCGAATCTTTATGTATGGGAATAGGATAGTCGGCTTCACACCATGGCCAGGGTGGGGTAGCTTGGTTATCCTAGGGGACTGTGGATCCCTTGACTCGGGTTCAAATCTCGGCCCCGGCCCCTTCTTCTCTATTCTTCGATGCTCTGGCATCGCTCCAGCGATTCCCTGAATCCCTTGGCCCAGTCGTCCATCGAGAGGGCGTGCTGGTGCATGTACGCGCCCATGCAGCTCCCGGAGACGAGGCCGTCCCTCTTGTCCGCTATGCCGGCACCCCTGAGCATCTCGAAGCCGTACACGGGGTTAGAGGACGGGTACGTGTCGGAGTAGTGGTACTCATGGCCCTTGACCCTCCCGGAGAAGAACGGGTTGTCGGGAGTGGCCTCGGCGATGGCGTATGTGGGCCCGTGGCGCTTGTTGGTGAACACGGTCTTCGCGTCCAGGATCCCCGCCATGGCGTGGACGGAGCCGTCGGCGGTCTCCAGGGATTGGCACATGCTCATGAGCCCGCCGCATTCCCCGTAGACCGGTTTGCCCTCGGAGGCCATGCAGCGCAGGCCCTCCAGGAAGTCCTTGTTCGCCGAGATCTCGGGCGCGTGCAGCTCGGGGTATCCGCCGCCGAGGTACGCCATATCGGCATCGGGAAGCGGCTCCCCGGCGACGGCGTCGAAGTAGACGGGCTCCAGCCCGGAGGCCCTCAGGCAGTCCAGGTTGTCCCTGTAGTAGAACGAGTAGGCCGAGTCCATGGGGACGGCGACCTTGGCCTGGGCGTCCTCGTGGTGGAACGGGGACGAGTCCGGCAGGTCCACGGAGAAGTCCTCCGCCAGCCCTACTAGGCCGTCCAGGTCCACGGCGTCGCCCACGGCCTCCAGGCCCTGAGCGGTCTCGGCGTCGAATGATTTGATGGTGTGCAGGCCCAGGTGCCTCTGGCCGAGGGTGACGCCCGGGTCCTTCCTGATCTTCCCCAGGACCCTGATCCCGGGGCAGTAGCGCTCCATGGCGACGTCCAGCTTGTCCGTGTGCTGGGGCCCGGAGACCTTGTTGAGTATGACTCCCGCGACCTTGACGTCGGGGTCGAAGTCCCTGAACCCGTTGACGATGGCGGCGGCGCTCCTGGTGAGGCTGCCGGCATCCACGACGAGCACCACGGGGAGCCCGAGGATCTTGGCGATGTGAGCGGTGGAGCCCAGGTCGGAATCCCCGGAGAACCCCTCGTACAGCCCCCTGACGCCCTCGACGACGCAGATGTCCGCGTCCCTGGAGTTGTAGCCGACGACGTTCCTGATCACGGGGTCGTCCATCATGAACGAGTCCAGGTTCCTGGAGTAGCGGCCGGTGGCGGCCGTGTGGTACATGGAGTCGATGAAGTCCGGGCCGACCTTGAACGCCTGGACCTTCATGCGCCTGGAAAGCGAGGAGAGGATCCCCGCGGTGAGCGTGGTCTTGCCCACTCCGCTCCCGGTGCCGGCTATGATCACGCCCTTCATGGTATTCGCTCCATCATGTCCCTGAGGGTTTCCGCGGTCTCGAGGCGCACGATTCCCGTGGCGCCCATGACCATGGTGTGGGAGGAGATCTCCCCGACCGCGGACAGCCCCTGGTTCAGGTAGTTGGCCAGCTCCCTGGGCTGGTCGGTGATCAGTATGTCCCCCTCCCTGATATCGGGGTACGAGTGGCAGATGCCCATGAAGATCCTGAGGTCGGGCGCGAAGGCATCGACCCTCTCCTTCATCCTGTCGCCCACGATGGCGTACTCGTCGAGCCCTCCCACGATGTCGTGGATCTCGACGCCTCCCGCCTTCAGGTCCCTGTCGATCTCGGCGACGTAGCGCCTGATCCTCGGGAGCCCGAGGCCGGGGTCCATGTTCGCGATGTAGCGGACCTCGCCGCCGTACTTCCTGCGGGCCTCCTCGACTGCGAGGAACATGTCGGCGAAGCGGTACGCCAGCTCCTTCTTGGCGATTATGGTGACCGAGACCTTCCCTCCGGCGGAGAGCGTCTCGATGATCCTCTTGCAAACGGCGTACTTGGTCGGGCTGACCGCGGGCTTGAGGTACGACTTCCCCGCCATGCCCCTGGCCCTCTCGAGGTCGGTAGCCGCCTTGAGGAGGGACGTCTGCCTGATGTACTCCTCCCTCGGGATGACCCCCGCCTCGGCGCCGGCCTCCAGCGCCTTGACCGCGCCGTCGGTGTTGTTCTCCATGCACCCGTGGGCGTCTATGGCGAAGCACTTCGCCCCGCCCATGTCGACCCTCTTGATTATCGCGTCGATGTCGTCCCCGATGATGGTGCTGGCGCAGGTGGAGACCACGGCGACCACCTTGGGATGGAACCTGTCCCTGGCCTCCTTCAGCGCGTTCTCCAGCGGAGGGGCGCCTCCGAAGATGAGGTCTCTGTCCTTCATGGCCGAGGTCACGACGTGGACCCCCGCGTTCTCCAGCGGCCTGGATGCCATGAACGAGCATCCCGCCGGCCCGTGGACCACTATGACGTCCACGTCCATATCCCTGGCGGTGTACATGGCGGCAACGATCGGATTGGGGCGGGGGTGGATGATGGTGCTCATTGGTATCCTTCCTTGGTCATCCTGATGACCGTCTTCATGCCCGCGGGGACCTCCGGCTCGGTGCCGTCGCCGGGGGTGACGATCAGCATGACCCCGTGCTTCTCGGCGACCTCTGCGATCAGGTCCCTGTCGAGTTTGTCGCAGACCTTCTTCGACACCGGGTCGATGATCAGGACGGCCTTGTCCAGGGCGTGCATCCTGCCGAGGCAGGTCAGCGTCCAGTCGACGGACATGTGGGATATCCCGGGGTTCCTCTCTATGATGTACCTGACCCCGTTCTCGCTGCGGATCTCCCCGCGGCCGGGGACTCCCTTGAACCTCTCCAGGGCCGGGATCACCTTGTAGCAGGGCAGGCCCATCGCGTGGGCGATGCCGCAGGCGGTGGCCATGGCCTGAAGGTACTGCAGGGACAGGTACCCGGGATCCAGGTCGATCTCGTGGGGGCCGTCGTAATCCACGCAGACCCTGAGGCTCTTCCCGAACTCGGGCTCGCCCACCGCGGTGACCTTGCACGGGTTGGGCGTCAGGGGCTTCCCGTAGGCCTCCCAGATCCCGACCTCGTCCGGCTGGATGATGTTGATGCTGTCGCACAGCACGGCCTTCTTCGCATCCCTCGCCCTCCTGGTGTTCTTGGCGATGCCGTAGTCCTCGAGGAGGTTGGTGATGCATGCGATGTAGGCCTTCCCGGATCCTCCCAGGGAGACCTCGTTGATCATGACGTCGTAGTCGCCGGGCTCCTGGTCCAGGAGGTACGGGGGCGCGATGCTCCTCCACTCCTTGATCCTGTGCTCGCCGCCGACGAACGGGCCGGCCCCCCTGGACGTGGCCAGGTGGACGGTCATCCCGCACGAGTCCAGGATGTGGGCCAGTATGTAGCATGTGCTGGTCTTGCCCTTCACGCCGGTGATCTCGATCCTCTTCCTCGGGTCGTCCATGAAGCGGTTGACGGAGTCGGAGAACCAGATCCTGTCCTTGTAGGTGCACTTCTCAAGGAATACGTCGGGGCAGTGGCAGGGCATGGTCACGAGGTCGAAGTCGCCCTCGGGGGCGCCGACGACGAACCTGACGCCGATGGACTCCATCTCCTGCCTGAGCTCGGGGGTGGCGATCTTGTACACGTCGGCGAGGGTGACCTCGTCACCGGCGCCGATGTACCTGCGGGACAGCACCTGCCCGCCGTGGGTGGCATCCACGATGAGAACGCGCATGGGCATCGCTCCAGGTACTCCGTCGCCTTCCTCAGCACGAGCTCGGCGAGGCGGGGGTCGTCCTCCAGGGGCCTGGTGTACTTGATGGTGATCTTCTTGCCCTCGAACTCGACCTCGCCTCCCTCGCTGTACGCGGGGATGCCGAGCTGCTCGGGGATCTCATCGCCCAGGTGGAGGCCCATGGCGATGAACAGGGGGATGCAGACGATCTCCTTCGCTCCCTCGCCGACCAGCTTCGCCATGGCGTCGTGGATGGAGGGCCCGCAGAACTCGTTGAAAGCGAAGGCCACGTGCCTGTAGCCCCTGGCGGAGAGCCTCTCGGCGTTCCTCTGGATGACCGCCCTGTTCATCAGGGACTCGTCCAGGGTGCCGTGCCCGAGGACCATGATCCCGGAGTCCTTGGTGCCGCCCATGCCCGCGATCCTGTCGCAGACGATGTCGGTGACCACGGGGTCGAAGTCGAAGGCCTGGGCCTTGTACGCCTCGATCTTCTTGCCTTTGACCTCCAGCTGCGCGTACTCCGCGTAGCCGGGCATCCCGATCTTCTCGGGCATCATGAAGTGGGTGAGCTTCCCCTCTGCGACGTAGTACGGGACGAGCGCGACCCTCTCGACCCCCTTGTCCACCAGGGACTCCAGGGCCTCCACGAGGGTGGGCGAGCTGACCCTGAAGTAGCCGACGGCCACCTCGTAATCCGTCATCGCCCTCAGCCTCGCGGCCTGCGACTCGAGGACCTCCACGAGGTTCCCCTTCCTTGTTCCGTATCCCATAATCAGTATTCCCTGCTTCATGTCAATCACATCCGCATGGCGGGGCGTCCATCCTGATCCCTCCGGACGCGTCCGACGTGCTGTCAATAATCTTCTTCGCCAGCTCCCTGTAGCGGTCGGCCATGGCCGAATCCGGGGCGCCGGATACCACGGTGGTGCCGCGCCCCTCGCACCTCTGGACCTCGGGGTCCCTGGGCAGGCGGTACAGCACCGAAGTCCCCAGGTCCTCGGCGGTCCTGTCCACGAGCGAATCCTCGTCGGCCACACCCCTGGAGTTCTGGATCAGGCCGCCGAACCTGGCGTAGCCGTCCGACTTCAGGTCGTTGACGGCTATCGCGATGTTCCCGGCGGCGTAGAGCGACATCTTCTCGCCCGAGGTCACCACGAACACGTCCCTGGCGTACCCGTTGCGGATGGGCATGGCGAAGCCCCCGCACACGACGTCGCCCAGGACGTCGTAGATGATTACGTCCGGCTTGTAGACGGATACGGCGTCGAGCCTCTCGAGCTCCTGGAAGGCGGCGATGATGCCCCTTCCGGCGCATCCCGTCCCCGGCCTGGGTCCGCCGCACTCGACGCAAAGGACGCCGTGCCTCCCCTCGGAGACGACGTCGTCCAGGCTGTTGACGGGCCCTTCCCTCAGGGCATCCAGCACGGTCCTGCGTGCGGTCCCGGTGAGGTTGCTGGTGGAGTCGGCCTTGGGGTCGCATCCTATCTGCATGACCTTGAGCCCGGATTCCGCCAGGGCATCGGAGATGTTGGAGGCGGTGGTGGATTTACCGATGCCCCCCTTGCCGTATATCGCGATCCTGCGCATCACGTCTACATAGTGGTTGTTAATAAAAATCTATCTAATAATATTACTTAATCACAATAATTAATTGTAAATTATTATTAAATCACAACATCAGAATGAATGATGCTACCAACAGGAATCCGAAGGCATTCTATCGTTCGGAAGCGATGCTCTTCCCCTGTCATTCCGGTCAGAAGACCGTCGATTCTTTATCCTCGTAGCGATAACCTGTATCGAGGGACGACATGGCGTACGAAGGTCAGCTCAGGAAGATCGACGACAACAGATGGGAGATCCCACAGGACGAGTCCATGGGGATGAGGACCAACGCCGTCATTTTTGCCAGCGAGGCCATGCTCTCGCAGATCCGCGCCGACAACGCCCCCATGCAGGCGGCCAATGTGGCATGCATCCCCGGCATCGTGGGGAGCTCCATGGCCATGCCGGACATCCACTGGGGCTACGGATTCCCGATCGGCGGGGTCGCGGCAGTCGATGCAGATTCCGGATGCATCTCCCCTGGCGGGATAGGATTCGATATCAACTGCGGCGTACGCCTGATCAAGACCGACCTTACCCTCGAGGACATCGGCGGGCTCAAGGAAGCCCTCGTCGATGAGCTCTACAGGAACGTCCCGTCGGGACTGGGCTCGAAGGGCCTCACGCAGGTGGGATACAAGGAGCTCGACGATATCCTGGCCAACGGTTCCGAGTGGGCGGTGGAGAACGGCTACGGATGGGAGAGGGACCTGGAGGTCACCGAGGAGCGCGGGCACATGATGGATGCCGACATCTCAGCAGTCAGCGACAAGGCCCGCAAGAGGGGCCTGCCCCAGCTGGGGTCCCTGGGATCGGGCAACCACTTCCTGGAGCTGGACCTGGTGGAGAACGTCTTCGACGAGGCCACAGCCAAGGCATACGGGCTCAAGGAGGGCACCATCACGATCACGGTCCACTGCGGCTCCCGCGGATGCGGCCACCAGATAGCCACCGACTACCTCCAGGAGATGGAGCGCTACATCAGGACCAATTCCGTCGCGCTCCCGGACAGGCAGCTGGCCTGCGCCCCGCTGGACTCCGACCTGGGCGACAGGTACTACCGCGCCATGTGCTGCGGCGCCAACTACGCCTGGGCCAACAGGCAGATGATCACCCACTGGTGCAGGGAGTCCTTCGAGAAGGTCCTCGGCGATTCCGCCGAGTCTATGGGCATGGACGTCGTGTACGACGTCGCCCACAACATCGCGAAGAAGGAGCGCCACGACATAGACAGGCACCACGAGGACGTCCTTGTCCACAGGAAGGGCGCCACGAGGGCGTTCGCCCCCGGCCGCAGCGAGATCACGCTGAAGTACAGGGACGTCGGGCAGCCGGTTATCATCCCGGGCGACATGAGCGTCGGGACGTACGTCCTGGCCGGCCGCAAGGGTTCCATGGAGCAGACCTTCGGCTCATCCTGCCACGGGGCGGGGAGGCAGATGTCCAGGAAGGCGGCCATCGGCAGCCTGTCCGCGGACCAGGTCAAGAGGGAGATGGCCGAGAGGGACATCTACCTGAGGAACGGCTCCGAGGAGGGCGTCTGCGAGGAGGCCCCGCAGGCTTACAAGGACGTAGATGAAGTGATAAGGGTCGTCTGCGACGCGGGATTGACCGCCAAGGTCGCGAAGCTCACGCCCATAGGCGTCATTAAAGGCCGAGCACTTTCCTGGCGGCCTTGGAAACGGCCTCGCGCCTCTCCTTGGGGGAGGCGACCATGACGGACCAGCCGTAGGTGTCCCTGGACTGGAGCGATTTGGCGATGGGGGAGATCCTGGTCAGCGACTTGACCCTCCCCTCGGAATCGAGGATGGCGACGTCGGTCTTCCCGACCTTCGCCAGCGACTGGAGGTTCGACCTAGGCGTGACCTCCGCGGCGATCTCGTAGACATCCACCCCGGCCGCATCGGCCACCTCCTGCTCCAGCTTCGCCCTGCCGGCGGACCCGGAGTACTGGACCAGCACGGACGCGATGTCCTCGGTGGTCTCCTCGGCGTACACGATGGCCGCCTTCTTGTAGAGGTTCCTGGAGAGGAGCCTCCTGGCGGTATCGGCGGCGCGCCCCTCGGTGGAGAGCAGAGCCTGCATGAGGTCGGAGTCGTTCCAGAGGTACAGCGACGAGAGGTCGATGCCGGAGTCCTCCACGGCCTTCACCAGCATCCTCTCGGCTATCTTTACGGTCTCGTGGAAGTAGACGGTGGTGTACATTAGCGACCTGGACACCATCAGCCCCTCGGCGGCGGTGATTCCGCCGCGGTTGATGACGATGCGGTCGTTGTGCACCGCCATGGTGTTGATGAGCCTCTCGCAGTCGATGTCCCCGTGGGTCATGCCGGTGTAGTGGGCATCCCTCATCAGGTAGTCCATCTGGTCCGCGTCTACGGGGCCGTGGATGATCTGGTGGGCGTAGTCCCTGGACCTGAACCAGGTCTGCCCGCCGGTGAAGCCGTCCAGGTTCTCCGCCCTGGACTCGTGGAACGCTATGAGGTCGCAGACCTCCTCGGGGTCGATGCCCTCTGTGGATATCATCTCGCCGATGGTCCCGACGCCGTCGAGGAGCCCGTCATAGGACGGCAGGCGGTTTCTCGCCTTCCCGGTGACTATGGCCCTGGCGAGCTCCATGTGGTCCATCCCGGTGGCCCTCTCCGTGGTCTTCTCCAGCGTGTGCGAGAAGGGGGAGTGGCACATGTCGTGCAGGAGCCCGGCCATCCTCACGAGGTCGGAGTCCTCCCTAGACAGGTCGATGGCGTCTGCCATTCTCCCCGCGAGGTGGTAAACCCCTAGCGAGTGCTCGAAGCGCGTGTGGTTCGCTCCGGGGAACACCAGGAAGCCCATGCCGAGCTGCCTGACGTACCTGAGGCGCTGCATCTCGTGGCGGTCCGCGACGTCCTGGAACACCCCTCCTATGGGGATGCTGCCGTGTATGGGGTCGTGGACCACCTTCATGCTCACTCACCGCTCTTCCAGAGCTTGTCGCCCACGAAGTGGATGCTCTTGATCGCCTTGCCGGGCTGCTTCGACGCCAGGGCCTCGCCGGACCTGAGCGCCATGCCGATGGCGAGGGGCTGGCCGTTCTTGACGTCGCGGATCCAGACGAGGTCGCCCTCCTGGATCTCCGGGTCGGCGTCGGTGATCCCGGGGCCCATGATGTCGGCGCCGTTGATCACGAAGGGGACGGCGCCCATGTCCACGGTGACGGCCCTCTTCTCGGGCCTGTACTTCAGGATGCCCCTGACAGTGAGGAAGGCCTTGCCGTCGTAGACGATGCCTAGGATGTCGGGTCCGACGAAAATCACGTTGAAGTCGGAGCTCTCGGCCATGTCCACCGCGTCGTCCTCGTCGAAGACCGGTGTGCCGAGGGCGGCCTCCAGCTCGGCGGCCAGGGCCTTGACCTCCTTGGACCTCATCCTCTTCCTCTTGCGGATCATTATGTCTGCCATATGGTCCGTAGTAGGGCAATCTGGGTTATCATTGTATCGCCAACCTGGGGGAAATTGCTTATAATCTCAGAACGTAACGCGTGGCATGGCGGTCAGGGACATCAAGGACGTCATAGCGGGAGTCATCACCGGCGTAGTGTCGATGCTCCCCGGCGCCAGCGGCGCCACGGTCC
>Ga0310786_10009960_pt1 | contig 11985 bp, 15 predicted proteins | sample AusTroGonzalo_MG_FD_203881 | JGI IMG/M metagenome (GOLD analysis project Ga0310786, IMG submission 203881) | Bovine rumen microbial communities from tropical cattle in Woodstock, Queensland, Australia - Gonzalo_03 (v2) (version 2) | ecosystem: Host-associated > Mammals > Digestive system >... | reverse complement strand
TGCGCAGCAATACATACACTTTCTTGGTCTTTTTCATTGCTTAATGGCTTTTTGTTCGTTGATATAACTTTGTGGCAGATAGTACATGGCGTAACGGGCACTTCCGTTATCAACCATTTCCTTTTGAATAGGCAGGCCGTCCTTTCGGAGGTCTGAAATACGGGACGCGAGCCGGAAGCATTTGAACTCCTTCAAAGCGTCCATGGGCGTGATTCTTTTACCTGCGAGCAAGGCTTCCTTGATTTGGTCATTTTGACTTGTAAGTGATTTCATACATGCAAGTTTTTAAGTTGGTTTATAAGTAGTTGTTTAGTGTCGCAAAGGTCATTGCAGGCTGTTCCTATGTCGCCCATTAAATCACGGTAGGCATTGCTGCATTTCCACATGATAAAAGCCTCGTCTGCAGGGCTTATTTTGTTGACGGCCTTTCGGTACTCGTCTGCCGTGAACGGGCGCAGGTTCAAAAAGAACTCCGTTCCGAGGTTTGTGTGGCGTTCCAAGGTGGCCGCTTGCACACCGTCAATGTCATAGTAATAGATGCGCCAGTCGTTATGGTCTAACCAGGCTTCAAGCGCGTCGGTTTCGCATAGTGGTTCTACCAAGTACCTATGCACTTGGTCATCAGACTCCATTAGTTGTTTCCCGGCATCTTCCGCAAGATCGTAACTCGGGAAAATGGCTGCATGGGACGGATACCCGTGCACGGTAAAACAAGTAAGGTAGTAACATTTGTTTTGAGTTGTTTCCATATCTTGATGTTTATAGGTTAGTATTCAAACTGTAGTTGCAGCTGTATGGGGGCTTTCCTCTCCGGCTCTTTGATAGGGGGCAGGGGCTTTTCTGCAGCCGGAACCTCCTCCGGGACAGCGTGGTGCTCTTCCGGCTTATTGAACTTGCGTTCGTACAGCATGCCGCCATTGAGCAATTCTCGAGCAACTTTTTCACGCGTTTTGTTGAGCGCTTCGAGGTCAGTCTCTTTCGTGTATTGCCACACGTACGACATCCACTTGCCGCCTATCAGCACCCTGTCTATGTGGTACGTCTTGAAGATTTCAAGCGTGAGCGTATTGCCCCATTCTATATCGCCACGACCGCTGTTCAAGCAGATGTTTAGCAACGTCATTCGCACGCATCGGTGGTCAAGGTCGCAGCCGTACAGGGTCGGTTCTATGTTATGTTGCTCTCGGCTGCTCTGCAACGATTTAAGTAGGAGGCGACCGCTTCCGCAATTCGGGTCGCAGATACTCTCCCCAGCGTTGTCGTTTATTTTCGCCATGAAATCGCATATGTGCTCCGGCGTGAAGAATTGCGAGTTTTCCCCGTGCGATATACACTCCATGAACATGTCTCCAAGGCTGTCGTGGTAGCCTTCCGATAATTCACCGAGCATCTGCACGGCCTCCAGCATCGTCTCGTTTTGTCTATTCTCGTTGAACGCCTTGCACTCTTCCTCCGTCGGGTTGGCAAGGAACATGAATAGCGCAAAGTCCAACAGCGTGTCAAAGTTGTGCGCGAAGCCCCTTGCTCTATTTATGCTTGCTATTTTTTCAGCAAATTTACTCTCTTTTGTCATATGGTAGGCGCTTTTTTCGAGTACGTTAGTACTCTTTTTTATCTATATTATAACGCCCATATTACTATGTAATATAGCGTCCATTATCATTATCAATATCATTATCATTATCATATACAGTTCCATTTGTTCCAATTTGGAACACTTGTTCCATTTGTTCCAAGACTAATTGAGCGCGTCACATATGGCAACACGCTTTCCTGCTCTAATGAGTTTAGGCAGGTATGAGTCGAGGGCGTAGAACTTGAAACGCGCGAACTGCGCACCGTTTTGCTCGGACAACGGGATGTCAAGAATGCTGGAGCAGTCTTTTGCGTCTTCGCAATAGGCTTGATAAAAGTCATCGCAGCGGAATAACAAGAGCGCGTCTGGGTATTTCTGCTTGATTTGCTCGTATTGTTGCTTGTATTTCTCTTCCATGTTAGATTGCAGTTAAATAGGATGTGCCCTCCCGCACCGATAATTGGCACGAGAGGGCATGATTGATATTAGGCGGATAGTTTTACGCGGTTGAGGAGATTGCCGGAAATCTCGTGCAGTTCTCTCGCTCTTTCCGGGGTTAGGTCGCGGGCGTGTGCCGTGATGGCCTGTGTGAGTTTCCAGAGTGTTGCACCTCCTTGCACGCCGTCGTTCGGGTCGTTCTTCATTAACAGCTTCTCAACCTCCTGTTGCTCTGCTTTGAGGATTGAACCGTTGGACTGCAGTTTCTTCAACTCTTTGTCGAAGTCCACCTCAATCTCGCTCGCGCCTTGAATCTCGAGGGCTTTTTGCATGATGTTGTCTTTGCTATACAGTCCACGCGTGAGATCGCGAACGGCTGAAACGGTTGTTTCGGTGTCGAGTTTGTAAGTGCGATCGGAGAGAGCGATGCTGTCAGGCAGGCGGCTTCCGAGGTGAACCTGTCTCATGACGCTCTCGCGAACCATTCCGTTCAAGCAGGCTCCGTTCAGCATGAACGTGCGCATATCAACGGCTCCGTCTCCGTAGTCGGATGTGGAGAAACGTGCGCCAACGAAAACAATCACGTCACCGTTGTTCTTTGTTGGGATGTTGATAGGTGTCGGCAATATCGTCTCAGCCCACACCTTGGTGTCGTTCATATAGGCGTCTGATATTACAGCACCTTGGCCAGCTGCTTCCTGCACGAAAGCGGTGAGTATCTCAACGGAGTTCAGGCGACGGTAGGTGTCGGAAAGAACGCCACGCACCTGGTTTCCGACGGTGCGGACGAGAACGCGACTGCGTTGCGTCCAACTGCTGTGCTCGTTCAAAATCATTGCGGCAAGTTCGACCTGCCATGATTCGCCAGTCGCGAGGTTCTTGAGGTAGCGAGTCGGTATTCCCATACGGTCGGCTAATTGCCCTACAGCATTTGAATGAAGCGAGAACACCCCATCGGGCATTGTCATCTGTACCGACGAGCCAAGATTGCCGGCAAACGTGATTATGGGGCGTTCGCCTTGATTGCGCAGGTTCACGCCGATAGGCGCGATGTAGTCCTGTGCAATCTTGCCCTCGTTTACGAGGCGTTCCATTGTAGCCTGTACACCGACGGCTTTACCCTCAATCATTCTGTTGACTTTGTTGATTACGACTTCGTTGAGTCCTTGTTGAAAAGTTGCTTCCATTTTAGTAAGATTTATTAGTGAATAATATAAAGAATTGATAATTACTTATTATAGAATGTTACCTGCAGCCCGCGACGGAGTTTGCACACAGTCTTGTCATTCACGAGGCGGTATGCGCGATCCAAAAACTTATTCAGCAGTTCAACACCGATGAGTTCCTTGATGCCGGACACACCCATCAGTTTGTTGATTCGTTTCCCGTTTTCGTCAACACCGTAAACTTTAATCCGAAAGTCGAGATTGATTTCACGCGTCGGATAGTTCAATTCGAGAGCCGTAGTTTTCATCGTCTTTGCTTGTTTTTATTGTGTCTAATCAATGTTTATTTGTGAATTTCTTTTCAAAATTCGCTGCAAAGTTACAACTTTTTTTTGATATATACAAATTTTTCGCGAAAAAAATTCATAAAAAAAATACATAAAATTTTTGCACCCTCTATAATTGCCAAATAATCAACTTTTTATTACTTACGAAAAAAATTCGCACAAAATTGCACTTTTTTTCGTGAAAAATTTGCATATTCCATTTTTTTGTATTAACTTTGCAGCCGAATTTAATTCACATCCATATGAAGAAAGAAATTTTAGACGCGCTGAAAGCCAAATTTGCGGGGGTCAGCGAAGCAATTTTGAACAGGATTGCCGAGAAATTGGCGAAGACTGTGACCAAGTCGGAAGATGTAGCAACCGCTGTTGAGGGGGTTACGTTCCAACAAGTTCTCGAGAGTTACGGTGACAGCCGTGCTACCGAAGCCCAACAGACTGCTGTTCGCAACTACGAGCAGAAATACAATCTGAAGGACGGAAAGGCTATAGAGGGGGGCAAGCCTAAGAACGAAGAGCAACCCGATGACAAGGACACTCCTCCATGGGCAAAGAAACTCGGTGAGCGATTCACGTCGCTCGAAGAGCGTCTGAACAGCTTTGAAAAGGAGCGCAACACCACCAGCCGGAAAAAAGAACTCAACGCTATCGTAGAGAAATTGCCGGAGTATCTTCGCAAGCCGTACGAGCGTATGGCTATTGACAACATGACCGACGAAGAGTTTTCAACGCTCAAGTCGGACGTGGAGAGTGAGGTGACTTCTATCAGCAACGATCTGCAGGCCAAGGGGGCTATATTCGGCACGCCAACCAAGCCAACCAACAAGCAGTCTTCAGGCGCACCCCAAAAGGAGGCCACGGACGCAGAGGCGGATGCGGTAGTTGGCAAAATGAACCTTTAATGTTTAACAATCCAAATTGCTAAAACTATGTCAAAAGCAACAGCAGATTTGAACCGCGACGGGCTGGAGGTACAGATGGGCAACGACGATATCGTTATCGTCAAGGCTCTCGGTGACATTCCCGGCGGTCGCACGTTGGACGTAACGGGTTTGCCTTCCGACATGAAAGTCATCAAGGCAGGTCACATCATCATCAAGAACTCCGAGAACTACAAGCCCATGCCGCTGAATGCCGGCGGAACGGCTTATGCTTCTCTGCCCGCCAGCCACTCCTATGTGGGTGTTCTGAAAGCGAGCATCCTTGTGAAAGACCCGCGTGCTGCTATCGTGACTATGGGTCAGATTAAAGCAGCTGCATGCCCGTACACCATTACCGATGGTATCAAGAACGGTTTGCCCAACATTCAGTTCCTGTAATCATCAAGTGATTAACCGTTAAATTGTGTACAATTATGTCTAAGCAACAAACCTTATTTCCTGAATTGATGGAAAAGTACTTCGGCAAGGTGGTCGGAAAGGTCACCGAGAAGTACAACGGTGAGAATAAGAAGCCGGAGTTGCTGCACAAGGCGATGCTCACGGAGGAGTACTCCGCAGACCTGTCTTGGGGCTCAACCGAACTCAACAACGTCATCCTGGCCGCGGACGTTGTTTCGATGGATGCTTCTATTCCTTTGAAGAAACGCGGCAAAATCAGTAACGCAGGCGGCAAACTCGCCAAGGTTGCGCTCAAGTACCGCAAGGGTGAGAAAGAAATCAGCGACCTCAACATCATGATTTCGCGTGGTTCTGACGAGGCCACTATCGCAGGGAAAGTCTTGAACGACGTTCCTCGTTGTATCGGTGGTATCGAGTACCGTAACGAAATGTTGTTCGAGCAGGCTCTTTCTACGGGCGCAATGCTTGTTGAAGAGGGTGAAGACAACGAGGGCACTGGCATTCGCGTGACTTTCGTTCCGAGCAGCAACGAGTGCAAAGCACGTGTTGCCGACTGGGTCGGGAATCCGTCTATCGCCACTCCGCAGGAGGACGTTCAGCAACTGTTCGACATGGCAGACGCTGCCCAGCGTACGATCGGTCTCGTGTTCATCTCCAAAAAGTACTTTGAGGCATGGCGCAAGTCCCGCAATGGTAAGGAACTGACTGCTAACTTCCAGCAGCATCAGTTTACTGCTACAACCGTGCTGCCCACTCCGGGTCGCTCGTTGTTCAAGCAGGCCATTGAGGACGAGTACGGTGTAGAGTTCCGTATCGTGGATAACATCTTCAATGTACAGAAGCCGGATGGCACCGAGAAGCCTGTACGTCCTTGGGTAGAAGCCAACATCGTTGGTATCCCGCAAGAGAAGTGCGGTCGTCTTGTGTACGGCACGCTGGCCGAGGAGACCAACCCTGTGAACGGAGTGGACTACCAAAAGTCCGGCTCTTACATCCTCGTTTCGAAGTACTCGCACAACGATCCGTTGGAAGAGTTCACTTCCGGACAGGCACTCTGCTTGCCCGTGCTTGACGGCGCAGAAGGCATCTACATTCTTCACGCTGACGAAGTGGCGGATGACGCTATCAGCGTAGGTGACGGTGATGACGACTTGAGTTTCGCAAAGACGGAAGAGAAGAAAGTGGTTACGGTTGAATACCGTGGCGACCTTTCCAACCTCTCTGTAGAGGCAGACGAATCGTTCGTGACCTGCTCTATCAAGGGCAATAAGGTGACGATTAAGTGCTCCGCTAACAGCGAGACGAGTGCTCCCGAACGTACTGCTACCGTGACCATCACGGATGGCTTGAACGAATGTGAGATTGCTGTAACTCAGGCTGCTAACTCTTAACACGCTGACCTATGACAATACTTGAAGCCTTGAAAGGCATAAACTCGTACCCCATACCGCAACGCACCTTGGAAGAGGTTGCGGAGCGTCGTAATCTGGAACTCAACGCACAGGCAACAATTGAGGTTATGCGTAAGGCAGGTTACAATCTTGCATATGCAGACCTCCTTACCTGGTTGTCGTTTGCTCCGCAGATTACACAGGGCGGGCAGTCTTACTCGTTCACGGATGAGCAACGGCTGCAACTCCGTAATCGCGCGAGCGAATTATATGAGGAATACGAGGAGGAAGCACCCAAGGCTCGGTTTGGCTACAAAGGCTCGAGACTATGATTATTCAGAACGGTACAATACAGGCAAAGGTGAAGTTCGGAGGTGGCGGAATCGACTCTTCTACTGGTTTTCCCGTAAAACATAAAGAGGCCGCTTACGAAGCACCTATACCATGTCAGTATAGCGCCAATCAGAATAATCAACTCGGGCTGGTCAACGGAGAGCATTTCACGATCGCCCACTATTCAATTCTCATAGAGCAGTCCGCGCAACCGTTCACAGCCGAAGAAATTCGTCTGTGCGACATGAGAGGGAGAATCATCGGGGAGTATTCCGTTATGTCGATAGAACCGCTTGATGCAGTCTGCGAATTGAGAATTACCGTGTGACAACTAAAAACGGCACGAGAAGCAACAAATTTGATATGGCAAAGGGATTTAACAATCCTGACACCAAAAGTTGCTCTCGCGCAAAAGTTGTAAAAAATAACCATTATGCCCATTGTACAAAAGACGCCATTGTCGCATATAGACAAGTACATCCAGCAACAGTTGCAACGCCAAGAGCGCGCGCTGATAAACACGCTGGCGTACATCGGCGAGCAATGTGTGAACGAGGCACGCTCATATAACGGCAAGGCGTACAAAGACCAAACAGGCAATCTTCGCAGTAGTGTGGGATATGTCGTAGCCGCAGACGGCAAAGTCAAAGCGTCCGGCTCGTTTGAAACAGTACAACAGGGTGAAGAGGGGGCTAACACGGGCAAACAGTACGCCAAAACGCTTGCGGCGCAATATCCGAAAGGTGTCGTACTGATAGTGGTGGCAGGAATGCACTACGCTAAATACGTGGCCTCGAAAGGTTATAACGTGTTGCAGAGCGCAGAACTGAAAGCAGAAACTTTAGTTCCCAAACTGCTTAAACAACTTGGAACTCTTAATACAGGCAATTAGCAATGAAAACGGCAAGTCAGATTCAAGGTGATATATACGATCTCCTCCGGGCAGATGACATTCTTTGTTCGATGATTTCGGGTGACATCTACCGGGAGGGGTATCGGCCTCGTGACAGCAAAAATGAAGATGTTGTTGTCATCTTCACTACTGGCCAAACGGGGCAGATAGAACGTGGTGTTGTTACCGTCAATATCTACGTGCCGGACATAAAACCATTCAAAAATGGTGTACTTGTACAAAACGGAAAGCGTACCGCCGAATTGGAACAGGTGGCCATGATGTGGGTCGAAAGTCTCACGGCTGAACGCACGAATTACAGGTTCCGGTTGCAGCAGACTATCTACACCGAAGCCGAACCCGATATTCATCAGCACTACATAGTGGTATCACTCCGCTATGAGCACTATGAATAACGGTGTTCGGAACGGTATATAATCAACATCAGTATTAACAATAAAAAACTATACAACAATGGCACAAATTGGTTGGGGTAAAAATCGCCACGCAGTGCGTAACATTTCTGCAAGTGGTTCGTGGCGCGAGCTGCCCACTCCCGTAGAGGAGTCTTTTGAACTCACCACCGAAAAGGGTGACAAGCAAGAGGCAAAACTCGAGGGTGGCGCTATCAAGGATATCCGCTACAAGCAGAACACGAACGCTATCTCTTTCGACGTGTTCGTTGCGAAAGGCGAAAAGAAGCCGTTTGCTGATGTCAACGGTGTTGTCTCTGACGAGTTCGAGTACGTATCGCAGCCGGAAGACCCTGCTGTTCCTGCGGGCATCTACGTCCACAGAGCACGCATTTCTTGCGAAGTCAAATCCAACGACTCGGAGGGCATGAAACTCACCTACACGGTTGAGCCTCTCGCTCCGGCAAGCGAAGCAACTCCTCCTATGGAGATTGGTGTGGTTACGTTCACCGAATCGAACGGAGCAATCACCGCTGTGGCGTTCACAGCATTGGAGGCGGTCAGCGAGCCGTCGTAATGCGCTTCTATCAACGGAGGGGATGCGCAAGGCTACTCCTCCGTTCTTTTTATTGGTGAGGTAGCATAATGGTAATGCGCGGGCTTATTAGACCGCAGATGGTGGTTCGATTCCATCCTTCGCCACAATGGCAGAGCAGAACTTAAATATCAATCATGAGATAATAGACGCTATTATCGAAAAGCCGATACCATTCTCGCTGAATGGCAATTTGTTTTATATATACCAGCCGTCTTTAGGCGTTTCTTTGCTCTGCAGTCAACTGCTTCAAGAATTGGTGTTGAACGACAGCTCAAAGTCTATCAACAAGCAGATTGAGATATTGCTTGTATGCTCCCAGCAACGCGACCTGGTCTTGCGCATAGTAAGCCTATACACGTTCTACCGACGCTCTGACGTGTTGCGTGAAGAGCGTATCAAGGAGCGGATGAATGCGCTAAACGCGTTGGATGACGCGGAACTTGCCACTCTCGTGACGACCATCTTGCAATGGGAGTCAAGACAAGAGGAGTTCGCCAAACACCTGCAGTTAGATCGCGAACGTCGGACTCGCGAGAAGATAGCAGCCGCGAAAAAGAGAAAGGGAAACAGCCTCATATTTGGTGGGAAAAGTTTATACGGAACGCTGATTGACGCGGCATGTGAACGTTACGGGTGGGATTACGGATATGTGCTGTGGGGCGTTTCACTAATCAATCTGAACATGTTGCTTTCAGACAGCGTGCAGAGTGTATTCCTAACCAAGGAGGAAGCCAAAGAGGCGCACGTATCAACAGACGGTGTGTATCTTGACGCTCGCGATCCGAAAAATCTGCATGAGATACAACGACTAATCAACGGGGGTTAACTATTAAACCATCACGACTATGCAAGGCGACGCAGGAATGTATTTCGTAAATACGGTTGACAACAAGCAGGCACTTGTTTCTGTGAACGAATTGAAAAGAGCGTTCAAACAGGTTCAACAGCAGGCTTCTGATACCGGCTCAACAATAGACGGTGTGATGAATAAGTTGGCTGCTGCTACTGGTATAACCGTAGGAGCAGCTACGATTAAAGAACTTGCTACGCAGGTAATGAACTTGCGCGGTGAGTTCCAAAAGTTGGAAATTGCCTTTGGTACCATGCTTGGTAGTGCCGAGAAAGCGAATGCCCTTATGCAGCAATTGACCAGGACTGCAGCAACGACACCGTTTGACCTGAAATCTGTTGCTGGAGGCGCAAAGCAGCTGCTCGCTTACGGAATTGCGGCGGAAGAGGTCAACAAGACACTCATCAACCTCGGTGACATTGCTGCAGGCCTGTCTATCCCTCTCAATGACATGGTAATGCTCTACGGCACAACCATGGTGCAGGGTAGAATGTTTACACAAGACCTCCGGCAGTTCATGGGGCGCGGCATTCCTATTGCACAGGCTCTCGCAGACACAATGGGTGTCGCTAAAGAGCAGGTGCAGGAACTTGTTTCAACAGGAAAAGTCGGAGCGCAAGAGTTCCAAACCGCGCTCATGTCGCTTGTCGCAGAGGGCGGGCAATTCGGCGGGCTCATGGAGAAACAGTCCAAGTCTATCAGCGGTCAGATTTCAAACATAGAAGACGGTATCGACATGATGTTCAACAAGATTGGGCAGAAGTCGGAGGGGTTCATAAACGCCTCTCTTTCCGTCGTGTCTAAACTTATTGAAAACTACGAGACTGTAGGAAAAGCCATCTTGGCACTTGCGGGAACGTACGGTACATACAAAACGGCTCTCGTCATTGTGTCTGCTGTTGAGAAAGCGCACCAAGCGGTTATAGCAAAGACCGTTACCGTCAAACGCGCAGCGGCCATTGCCAACATCGCCTTGTCGGAAACGGATGCTATGGCAGCAGCGCGAAAGGCTATCTTCACCAAGGCTATAAAAGCCAATACGAAAGCACTTTTGGCGAACACAAAGGCGATGCTTACCAATCCCGCTGTGCTCATTACTGCAGGTCTGGTAGCGTTGTGCGCCGCCATAATCGCTGTCACACGCGCCCTTGATTCACAGGCGAGAGCGCAGGAGCACGTGAACGATCTGCAGGAAAAGCAAAAACAGCAGAGGGATGACACGAAGAGCGAAGCAGACCAGGCTATACATACTATTCAGTCAGAAACGGCGACGGTGTACGAAAAGGCCAAAGCCTACAACACCCTCAAAAAAATCATGCCGGAACTGACCAATCAGTATTCGCAGGCAGAACTTGCCACCATTGACCTAACAAAGGCGCAGAAAGCGGAAGCGGCTGCTCTCGAGAACATGGAGTTCTCTCAAATGGCAGACGAAATAGGGAAGTCGGAAAAGAGGATTAAGGGATTGGAGGAGCAATTGGAAGTCTTATCAAAGACGCCCAATTCCGGCTTTGCTATGGGCGAGGTGGGAATACAACTCAAAACCGAGCGCGAGTTCCTGCGTCAAATAAAGCAAGAGTATGCTGACATGCAGAAAGTGCGTGAGCAGGCTCGATTTGACGCTCAACCCGTAGAAATCAAGGTTGCTGCTTTCAAAACCACAAAAGCGGAGTTGGAAAAGCAACTTGACGATTTCGTACAAAAGGCCAACGAAGCGGCTGCTACGGCGAAAAAGAAATGGGAGCAAGACCCTCTCAACGAATGGAAGATAAAAATCGGAATGACGTTCGAGGAGGATGCCGCTGCGAACCCCGCTTTGCTCGGTGGCGAATACTCGTTGCTCCAGCCTGTTATAGACGGATTGCAAAAGCAGATACAAGAAACGGACGGACAAATTGCTGCCCTTTCCACTACTGCAACAAAGGAAACCTTGCCGGACATCATCGGAGCGATCCATTCTGCAGAGGAGGCAGTAAGGAAAGCTCGTATCAACTTTGCGAACGACGCTTCGCAGACCAACAAGACCGCTGTTGAAAATGCAGAAGAGGCTTACAAGACTGCTACTGACAACTATAAACTGGCGACAGGCAAAGTATGGTCTGACACCAAGAAATTGGAGGAGGAGATTACCAAGGCACGCCAGCAGGCTCTTAACGAACGTCAGCGCATCCTCAATTCGTCCATACAAGCAGAGCGCGTACAGCGTGAGGCTGCCTATTGGCAAACCATCGCTGAAATCAACCAAGAGGAAGCCGCGTTCCGTAAGGCTAACAACGGTCGTACGAGTTCTGTGTTCAAACTGAAACGAGAGAATGCAGAGATACAATTGCAACTCGACGAAAAGGAATTTGAACGTAGGTTCAACGAGTGGAAAAAGGCGTTTGAGAAAGAGACGCTTCAAATTTCTATTGACACCGAATCGAGCCTGTTGCAAAATGCCGTTGCCCTGTCGCAGACTATCACGGAGCGTATTCAGAAGCAGAATGAATTGTACGAGCACCAAATTCAGCTAATCAAGAGCCGCAATCAAGCAGAAGCGGACAAGGCTGTCGCCGATAAGTACGGAGAAAACACCATGAATGATTTTCGTGCGTTCTCTGCCGACGAAAAGAATGCCGCTGTACTTTCTTCCTACCGCAACGCC
>Ga0310786_10009959_pt1 | contig 11987 bp, 10 predicted proteins | sample AusTroGonzalo_MG_FD_203881 | JGI IMG/M metagenome (GOLD analysis project Ga0310786, IMG submission 203881) | Bovine rumen microbial communities from tropical cattle in Woodstock, Queensland, Australia - Gonzalo_03 (v2) (version 2) | ecosystem: Host-associated > Mammals > Digestive system >... | reverse complement strand
CGGTTTTCGTTGACGAAGCGCATGTACTCCTTGCAGTCGATCTGGCAGAACATCCCGTCGGCGTTGCCGCCGTCGAGGGGCCGCCTGCCGACCGGCTTGTATTTCGTGATGCGGGCGATGTACTCCGCCTCGTCGAGGCTCATCAGATGCGGCACCATGATCGCCGAGGCGTCGGCTTCGAGCGGGCGGATGTAGTCGCTGTAACTCCCTTTCGCCACGCGGACGATGGTGTCCATGTCGTAGGCTTTGGCGGCGCGGATGAAGTTTTCCATGGTCGCCTGATCGGTCGGCACGTGCTCCTGACAGATCCACAAGGCGTCGAAGCCGTGCATCCCGGCGATCTCGGCGACGCGGGGACAAGTGAGGTTGCTTTTGAAACTGAGGGCCTTTTTGCCGGAGCGGAGCAACTCCAGCATGCGGCTTCTGCGGGGGGCGATCATGACGGACATCCTTTCCTGTTCGCGCCCGGCGCCATACCGGGAACGCATGTCACGATAAAATATAACCCGCCCGAAAGCGTTTGCAACGCCCTGCCGCATATTTTCCGGATTTTCACCGGACCAGCGGATTCACAACATTTCCAATTCCACGACGACCAGCCAGATCAGTCCGAAGACGATGCTCAAACTGCCCATGACGATGCCGAATACGGAATGACCGGTCCCGCGCCCCTCCGGGTGATGGTGGGCGTGGACCAGTCCGCAGATGCCGGTGATCAGCGCCGGAATGCCGGTGATGAAGCAGAAGATCAGAGTGGCGAACCCCAAATAGTACGACCAGATCGCCGCCGGGTTGCGCGGGAAGTAGAACGGACCGCATTTGACCGGGCCCTGCTCATCCGGGTGCGGAGGATCCGGCTGGATCGGCTCGATGATCGGCAGGACGACCGGCTGGACCGGCTGGACGACGGGCCGAACCGGCTGAGCGACGGGCTTGACCGGCTCGACGGTCGGCTGTACCGGCGGAGCCACCCGATTGCCGCATGCCGGACAAAACACCGCATCCTCGGGAAGTTCCCTGCCGCATTTATGACAAAACATTTGACTGCCTCCGTATTTTTCCGCCGCCGGGCGCACCGCATCCGGCGAATGTTCCGACCGCACCCCGATATTGCGTATAAAATAACTTGCCGCCAACGGTTTGTCAAGACGCCGGAGTACCGAAGATCACCGCGCGGCAACCCCCACCAAGAGTCGCGCGATCTCGCCGGGAACGTAAAAGGCTTTTTTTTCCGCGAAGCGGAGAGGCAATGCCTCGGCGGGAGGGATGGAACATTCCGAAACGCCGGGAATTGCCGGAGAGCGGCGAAGCCGCGAAAAAAAGCCACTTTTCCTTCTCCCCGCGCCCTACCGGAAAAAGGGCAAAAAAATGGCGAGAGAGACGGGACTCGAACCCGCAACATCCACCGTGACAGGGTGGCACTCTAACCAGTTGAGCTACTCCCCCGCGCCATTTATCGAACAATGCCGCAGTTTGTTCTAAAATGTACCACGTTTCGGCGTTTTTTCAAGTGAAAAGGCGGATATTTTTCCAAAAAAACGTCTTGCGGGGCTTATCGAGTGGAAAAATCCGCATATCCGATGTATGTTTTTACCGGATGCCGCCGTCCGGGGGACGTGCGCGGCGACGGGTTTCCGTGTTTGAATTCAGGGGGAGTCGGAGCGTCATCGATGGCTGTCGGGATCAACAAAGCTGATGCCGAATCGCGCGGCGGGAGCGGCACCGGTCTGCCGGACGCGCTTTCCGCGTATTTGCGCACGGTGGGCGATCTGCCGCCGCTGTCGGTGGCGGAGCAGAGCGAATTGTGGCGCGACATCGACGCGGCGACGGACGGGGTGCGGCGCGTACTCTTCCGCTTCGGCTTTGCGGCGGACGAACTGCTGCGGCTGATCGGCAGCTGTCTGGAATTCGAGGCTTCGCCGAACGACTGTTTTCTGCCGTCGTCGCTGCCGGGGCGGGAGGACAAGGCCTCGCCCGAGCTGATGGCGCAGCTCCGCAAGTGGAGAAGCGGCATCATGCGGGCGCGGCGGGAGATACAGACGAACTTCCGCGCTCCGTCGGACAAACTGGAGCGCAAGCGCGGCGAACTCGTCGAATCGCTGATGAAATTCGCCCTCAACTCCGCGCAGCTGGAGGAGCTTTTCAACATCACCGTCAACTACGTAAAGCTCGCGCGGCCGGAGTGGGACGGGGGCACGTGGCGCGGCGGACCGGCGGCGGAGGAGATCCCCGAGGCGGTGCGCGAAATGCTGGAAGAGCGCTTCGCCCTGCCGCTTGCGGAGATATTCGCGGCGGTCCCGGAGCTGATCGCCGCGCACGAAAAGCTGTTGACGCTGCGGCGCAAGATGACCGAGAGCAATCTGCGGCTGGTCGTGAGCATCGCCCAGCGCTACCGCAACCGGGGGCTGCCCTTCGACGATCTGATCCAGGAGGGCAATCTGGGACTGCTCCGGGCGGTGGAGCGCTTCGACTTCAAGCTGGGGCACCGTTTCAGCACCTACGCGAGCTGGTGGATCCACCACGCGGTGGCGCGGGCGACCGCCGAGCAGGTGCGGATCATCCGCCTGCCCGCGCACATGATCAGTTCGATCGGGGCGATCCACCGCGCCGAACAGAGGTTTCTGCAGCTGCACGGGCGCGAGCCGGCAAACGAGGAACTGGCGGCGCTGCTGGAGCTGCCGGTGGCGCGAGTCAGCGCGATCAAGAAAATGAGCTGTCAGACGATCAGTCTGCAGTCGCCGCTGGCGAATTCGGACGACGAAAACACGCTGGAGTCGATCGTCGCCGACGACGAGAGCAGCGATCCGATCCGCGAGTACGCGCGGAGGGTGCTGTACGAAAAGCTCTACGAGGTGCTGGGGATGCTCCCCGAGCGCGAGCGTCAGATCATAATACTGCGCTTCGGGCTCTTCGACCAGCCGCGGCTGCCGCTCTCGGAGATCAGCGTCCGGCTGAACCTCACGCGCGAGCGGGTGCGCCAATTGGAGAAAAAGGTGCTGGAGACGCTGCGCTCCCCGGCGAAGATGAAGTATCTCTCGGGCGGGCTGTGACGTCCGGAAAAAACATACGGGAAACACGGAAAAATGACCGAAGTCGAAATTCGCGGGCTTACCAAACGCTACACCGAAAACCCGATCCTGCGCGGAGTCGATCTGGACATCCGCGCCGGCGAGCTGTTCTTTCTTCTGGGGCCGTCGGGGTGCGGCAAGTCGACGCTGCTGCGCATCCTCGCGGGGCTGATCGAGGCCGATTCGGGCAGCGTCCGCTTCGACGGCGAAGATATCCTGACGCTGCCGCCGGAAAAGCGCCGCACCGCGATGGTCTTTCAGAACTACGCGCTCTGGCCGCACATGAGCGTCTTCGACAACGTGGCGTTCGCCCCGCGCAACGCCGGAGTCAAAAAGGCGCAGATCGAAGCCGTCGTGAACGAGGCGCTCGAAGTGGTCGAAATGAGCGAGTTTTCCAAACGCAAGCCGCCCTCGCTTTCGGGCGGTCAGCAGCAGCGGGTGGCGCTGGCGCGGGCGCTGGCCGCCGATCCGCGGCTGTTATTGCTCGACGAACCGCTGTCAAACCTCGACGCGCGGCTCCGCGACGCGATGCGCGGCAAGATCAAGGGGATCTGCAAATCGCGGCGGCTCACGGCGCTTTACGTCACCCACGACCGGCAGGAGGCGCTGAGCATGGCCGACCGCCTCGGGGTGATGCACCGGGGCGTCATACGCCGCCTCGGCACGCCGGAGGAGGTCTACAACCACCCGGGCGACTGCTTCACGGCCAAATTCCTCGGCGACGTGAACTTCATCGACGGCGAACTCAAGGCCAACGGCGTTTTCGAGTGCGCGCTGGGCAAGCTCCCCTGCAAGGCGGAGACGGCTCCCGGCAAGGCGGTCGGGGCGATCCGGCCGGAGCGCATACGCTTCGCCGCCGCGGGCGCGCCCGGCATCCCGGCGAAGCTCGTCGGGCGGAGCTTCTACGGCGAAAGCTGCGAGTGGGAGCTCGTCGCCGACGGCGGCATCAAACTCGTCGTAAGCGAAACCGCCCCGCCGGAGCGGCGCATGGGCGAAACGCATATCTTGAACTTCGAACCGGGCTTCTTCATGGCCCTGCCGCGGGAAGGCGCCGATGAATAAGCAGCTTGTGATCGCCCTCGCCGTCTGGCTGGCTTTGCTGGCGCTGCCCTTCGCCCTGCGCGAAAAGGAGCCGGGCGAAGGAACTCCCGCGACGGAAACGGAAAAACTCGTCATCATCTCGGCGCACAACAAAGCCGCGCGCGACGAATACGCCCGGGCATTCGGCGAATACTACTACCGGAAGTACGGACGGCGCATCGAACTCGACTTCCGCAATGTCGGCGGCACGAGCGCCATCAGCAAGTACCTGAAAGACCGCTTCGAAGCGGAGTTCCGCGTCTATTACGAAAGGAAGCACCCGGGCGAATGGGACGACGAGGTCGCCAAGGCCTTCGCCGACGGCAAGCTCGATCCCGACGACGCGAAGGTGCCGGAAAAACTGCGGCGGGCAAGGCGCGAGTTCCTCGCGTCAAACATCGGCATCGGCATCGACATCATGGCGGGGGGCGGTACTTACGAGCACTCGCGCAACGCCCGCAACGGCTACGCCGTCGACGCGCACGTCGCCGTGCCGGACGCCGTTCCGGAGAGCTTCGGCGGCGAAAAGCTCTACGACAAAAAGGGCCGTTACTACGGCGTGGTGCTCTCGACCTTCGGCATCAGCTACAACGCCGACCGCATCGGGGAACTCGGCGGGCAGATTCCGGAGAGGTGGGCGGACCTCGGCGAACCGCGCTTTCTCAATACGCTCGCCGTCGCCGATCCGACCAAATCCGGCTCCGCGAACAAGTGCTTCGAGATCGTGCTCCAGCAGTCGATGAGCGAAGCCGGCTCGCCCGACGCGGGCTGGGCGCCGGGACTGAATCTGATCAAGCGCATCTTCGCCAACGCCCGCAATATCTCGGACTCCGCCAGCAAGGTGGTGCGCGACGTCTGCGAAGGCGACGCCGCCGCCGGCATGGCGATCGACACCTACGGCATCAGCGAGGAGTTCTGGAGCGCCAAGGTCTTCGGCGGCAAGGCGCACTGCTTCTACGTGACGCCGAAGGGCGGCACGGCGGTCAGCGTGGATCCCGTGCAGATGCTGCGCGGCGCGCCGAATCCCGAGGCGGCGAAGGCGTTCATCGAATTTCTGCTGTCGGTCGAGGGGCAGAAGCTCCACTGCTTCAAGGTCGGCGTTCCCGACGGCCCCAAGGTCAACTCGCTCAACCGGCCGCCGGTGCGGCGGGACATCTACACGCCGGAAAACCGGCGGTATCTGTTCAAGCCGGACTACAACCCCTACGAATCCGGCGCGGACTTCAAGTACCGTTCCGAATGGACTGGAAAATACTTCGACCTCCTGCGGGGACTGCTCAAGAGCGTCGCCATCGACACGCACGACGAACTCGTCGAAGCGTGGCGGGCGATCTGCGCGGCGGGCGGCCCCGACCGGGTGCCGCAGGCGATGGCGGAGTTCGAATTTCTCCCCTTCGATTACGCGGGGGCCAAGAATGCGGCCGCGGCGCTCAAGGCCGGAAAAGCCGCCGACGCCGCCAGACTGACGCGCCGCTGGAGCGACGAGGCGAGAAAGCACTACAAAAAAGCCGCCGAACTGGCGCGGGAGGGTAAATAAATGCTGTGGCGCCGGATCTTTCAATATGCGATGCTGCTGCTGCTGGCGGCGTTCATCACGCTGTTTCTGCTGCTCCCGATCGGCACCGTGGTCGGAACGGGGTGCGACTGGAGCCTCTTCGTCGAGGTGTTCCGCAACGCCGTCTACCGGCAGGGGCTGTGGAACAGCCTCTCGATCGCCTTCGTCACGACCGGAATCGTCTTCTGCATCTCGCTGCCGCTCGCGGTGATCTACGACCGTTACGACTTCCCGGGCAAATCGTACTGCAATCTGCTGATGATGCTGCCGATGATCCTGCCGCCCTTCGTCGGCGCGCTGGGCTTCCAAAAGATCCTCGGCCACTACGGGGTGCTCAACACCCTGCTCGTGAACTGCGGTCTGCCGCGCGTGGACTTCCTCGGCGGCAGCGGGTGCTTCTGGAGCATCTGCCTGATCGAAGCGCTCCATTTGTATCCGATATTCTACCTCAACATCGTCACGGCGCTCGGCAACCTCGATCCGTCGCTGGACGAGGCGGCGGCGAACCTCGGAGCTTCCCGGTTCAAGCGCTTCTTCCTCGTGAAACTGCCGCTGATCCGCCCCGGCATACTCGCTGGCGCGAGTCTGGTGCTGGTGTGGAGCTTCACCGAACTCGGCACCCCGCTGATGTTCGGCTACACCCGGACGACGGCGGTGCAGATCTTCAACGGGCTCAACGAACTCGAAACCAACCCGATACCGTACACGCTGGTCGTGATAATGCTGTGCTTTTCCGCGCTGTTGTACCTCGGCGCCAAGCTCATGCTCGGTCGGAACAGCGCCGCCACCATGCCAAAAGCGGGGATGGGGAGCAGCGCCCGCAAGCTAAAGTCGTGGAAAAAGTTTTTGCCGGGGCTGGCGTTCCTCGGCGTGTCGCTCTGCGCGGCGTCGCCGCACATCGCGCTCGTGCTGTGCGCGTTCTTCCGCCGCTATTACGGGACGGCGCTGCCGCAGCGCTTCACGCTGGACAACTTCTCGGGAGCGCTCTCCAACGCGCTGGTGCTGCCCTCCATCAGCAACAGTCTGCGCTACTCGCTTCTGGCCATGGTGCTGGCGCTGGCGATCGGCGTCGTGACCAGCCTCGCGGCGGTGCGGTGGAAACTGCGCTTTTCCGGCGCGGTCGATCTGCTGGCGATGCTGCCGCTGGCGGTCCCCGGGATGGTCGTCGCCTTCGGCTACATGGGGATGTCCACCCGCTATCCGTGGGCGCGGAGCATCTTTCACCCGATCGAAAATCCGCTGTTCCTGCTGGGAATAGCCTACGCGGTGCGCCGGATCCCCTACGTGGTGCGGAGCGTCAGCGCCGGTCTGGAACAAACCCCAGAGGAGCTGGAAAACGCCGCGCGCAACTTCGGCGCGTCGCCGTTCAAGGTGCTCTCCAAGATCACGCTGCCGCTGATCGCGGCAAACATGCTGGTCGGCGGATTGTTCGCCTTCAGCTTCTCGATGCTGGAGGTCTCGGATTCTCTTATCCTCGCCCAGAAGAGCGAATTTTTCCCGATCACCAAGGCGCTCTACGAACTTGCGCAGATACTGGGTTCCGGCCCCGGGATCGCCTGCGCCTTCGGCGTGTGGGCGATGCTGTTTCTGGCGTCGACGCTGGCGGTGGCGAGCGCGGTGCTGGGCAAGAAGATCGGCGCGGTCTTCAAATTCTGACGGGGTGACAGTGCGATGTGGCTCCGCCGGCTCGCCAGATGGCTGAATCTCTTCCCCTGCCCGCTCTGCGGAGAAGGCGACGGCGACGGAGCCGGGATGCTGTGTCCCGAATGCCGCGACGGACTGCCGCTCGTGCCCGCCGAAGCTCCGCACTGCCCCGGCTGCGGCGGAGTCGCCGACGGTCTGCTGGCGATGTGCCGCGCCTGCATGAGCTGCGAAGAGCGCCCGTGGCTGGACGCCGTGACGGTGATGGAGTACCGCGGCGAAGGCGCGCAGTTCATGAAACGCTTCAAATCCGGTCACGCCCCGGAGCTCGCGCGGCCGCTGGGATTTCTCGCCGCGCAAAAGGTGAAGAAGCTCAACTGGCGCGCCGACGTGATCGTGCCGGTGCCGCTGCGCTTCACCCGCCGGTGGAAGCGGCTGTACAACCAGAGCGCGCTCTTCGGCGAGCGGCTGGGCGCGGAGCTGGGGATCCCCTGCCGCGAGCTGTTGACGAAACTCGCGGGCGGCGGCAAGCAGGCGGGGCTGTCGCGGGCGAAGCGCCTCAAAAACCGCCTGCGCTTCAAAGTCCGGGATCCGGAAAAACTGCGCGGGAAACGCGTGATCCTCGTCGACGACATCTTCACCACCGGCAGCACGCTCGTCGCGGCGGCGAAGGCGCTCCGGCAGGCCGATCCGACGTGCATCTACGTCGTGAGCGGCGCGCGGACACCGCTCTGCTACACGAACAGCGTCCCGAGAAGGAAGCCTGCGCCGACGGCGAGCGGGATCGACAGATTGTCGTCCAGATGCAGTTCGCAGTTGAAGAGTTCGAGCACCGCCGCGGCGCCCACTCCCAGCACGCCGCCGAGCAGAACCTGCCACGGGTAGGCGAACACCGCGAAGCCGATCAGCACCACCGCCAGCCCGGTCAAGACGAAGGCCAGCGTGCCTTCCAGCGACTTGCCGTTGAAGAAGCGGTGTTTCCCGAAGCGTCTGCCGATCAGCGCCGCCGCCGTGTCGCCCAGCAGCATCACCGCCATCGCCAGCGCCGAGTACGGCGACTTGAAGCACAGCGCCGACAGACTCGCCGCCGCCAGCACCGGAGCTCCGCCCGACAAGTGGAACTTGCCCTCGCCGTAGTCGCGGAGCATCCGCCCGAAAAAGAAGCCGTAGCACTGCCGCACGACCGGCACCTCGCGGTAGTAGGCGTATTCGATTATCACGGTCAGCACGGCCAGCACGCCGAAAAAGATCGCGCAGAAGGTCCGCGGCAGCAAGAGCAGCGCCGCCGCCATCCACAGGGAACTCAAGTGGACGAGTTTGCGTTTTATCTCCTGACCGTACGATATCTGTGACATTTTTTCGACCGATTTACGGTATGTTTCCCCGAACTTTTTTCAAGGTGCTTAACATAACATGAAAAGCATTCGTTTTCAAGACGCTGCGGCCTTGAAAAAACGATGTCGCATGATATATTAAGCGCCTGTTTTCAAAGAACTCCCGCAAAATGAAACGGACGACGGTCATGAATGGGAACATCTGCGCTCTTTCCAGAGGCGAACTCGAAGCACTGAAAACGGAACTCGACCAAGCCTACGCGGCTTTCCGCTCGCGCGGCGTCAAGCTCGACATGTCGCGCGGCAAACCCTCGCCGGACCAGCTCGACGTCTGCAACCCGATCCTCACCGAGCCTTTCAGCTTCAAGGCGGAAAACGGCATGGACGGCCGCAATTACGGGGGGCTCGACGGCCTCCCCGAAATGAAGCGCTACTTCGGCGAACTCCTCGGGATCGATCCGGCGCGGATCGTCATCGGCGGCAACGCGAGTTTGACGCTCATGTACGACATGATGATGCGGCTCTACGTCTTCGGCGTCGGCGGCCACGCCCCGTGGCGGACCTTCGACAAGATCAAGTTCCTCTGCCCCTCCCCCGGCTACGACCGCCACTTCGCAATCACGCAGGAGCTGGGCTTCGAAATGATACCGGTCCGCATGACCGAAAACGGCCCCGACATGGACGAAGTCGAGCGCCTCGTTGCCGATCCGGCGGTGAAAGGCATCTGGTGCGTGCCGCTGTACTCCAACCCGCAGGGCATCTGCTGCGGCGACGACACGGTGAAGCGCCTCGGCAAAATGAAGTGCGCGGCGCCGGATTTCAAGATATTCTGGGACAACGCCTACGGCGTCCACCACCTCTACGGCGAAACGCCGCTCTACGACATCTTCAAGGCTTGCGAAGAGGGCGGCAATCCGGAGCGGGCCTATTACTTCTTCTCGACCAGCAAGATCACCTTCCCGGGGGGCGGCGTGTCGATCTTCGCCACCGGATACGGCGAACACGACGAGATTCTGAAACACCTCGGGATACAAACCATCAGCTACGACAAGCTCAACCAGCTGCGGACGCTCAAGTTCCTGAAGGACAAGCCGACGACCATGCGGCACATGGAGAAGATGGCGGCACTGCTGCGCCCCAAATTCGACACCGTGCTCGACACGCTGGAACGCGAACTTGCCGGGACCGGACTCGCCAAGTGGACCAAACCGCGCGGCGGCTACTTCGTCGCAGTCGACGTACTGCCGGGGTGTGCGAAACGCGTCGTGGAACTCGCGGCGCAGGCGGGGGTGAAACTCACCGCCGCCGGAGCGACCTGGCCGCTGCACCGCGATCCCGCCGACAGCAACCTGCGGCTCGCCCCGAGCTATCCCTCCGTCGGCGAACTCGCGCAGGCCATGGAGCTCTTCTGTCTGGCCGTGAAGCTCGCCGCGGTCGAAAAACTGCTCAACGCCTGACCGGACGGCCGCACCCGGCGCGCACGTCGCCCATCCTGCCCGTCACGAAGGCGTCCGCGCCCATCAGGTTGAACTTGAGCGCCGTTTCCGCATCCTTGACGAACCAGATCGAGCACCACAGCCCCGCCGCCTTGAGCTTGCGCAGCTCCTTTTCCGTCAGCGCCCCGTCGGTGAAGCCGCGGCGCGGCAGGTTGAAGCCGTAGAGACCGAACTCGTCCCGCCACTTGATAAGCTCGGCGAAAAGTTCTTCCGAGGTCTTGAAATCCTGTTCCGTCGATATCGAGCGGATATGCCCTTCCGGCATCCGGCGCACATAGACGTGCAGCACCCGCCGCAGTTCCGGGTGCTTCGACTGCGCATAGCGCAGCGCTTCGCGCCGGAAGGTGGCGATCATGATGCGGTCGCGGCTTATGCCGAGGCGGTCGAACTCCGCCAGCGCGCGCTCGAAGCCCTCCGGCGTGAACGCCTTGGTGTCTACCCAGAACTCCGGACAGTCGCGGATGATCTCCAACGCCTCGCGGAGCGTCACGATCCGTTCTTTGTCGTACCCGCCGACGGGTAGAAACACGCCCTTTTCCCGTATCTCCGCCAGCGTAAGCTCGGCGACCGGAGCGTCCCAGTTCATGGTGCGCTTGAGCGTCGCGTCGTGGCTCAGCACGACTTCACCGTCCTTGGTGAAGCGGATGTCCAGCTTAACGATATCCGCCTTGCGCCGCGCCGCAAGCACGAACGCCGGGCGCGAAGCCTCCGGAGCGTCCAGCTCCTCGCCGCGGTGCGAAACGCACTTGACCGGCAGCACGGCCGCATCGCCCAGACAAAGCGCGGCCGAGATCAGGCCGCAGAGAACCAGCAGTTTTTTCATCTTCATGCCTCCGTTCCGATCCGGTGTCCCGTCGAAAAATCTTTCAAAAATAGCATTGCGCGCGGCCTTTTTCAAGCCCGCCCTCCCCTCCCCCGCTTGAAATACCGTGTTCCTGCTGTATTGTATAAGACCAATTCGAAACGCACAACCAGAGGATGCCATAATGAAACGCATACATATTATGAAAACGGTCTTCGGGATGTTCGCGGCGGCGCTGATGCTGTTCGCCGCCGGATGCGCGAGCAATGACCACGAACGGCGAATCGGCGAGCTGGAGGAAAAGGTCTCCGAACTGCAGATGCAGCTCGCGCTGGTCAAGCCCGCCCCCGATCCGGCCAACTCCATCTGGCCGCGCGACGGCTTCAACTACCTCGCCATCGGCAACAGCCTCACCCAGCACGGCATCTGCAAGTACTGGTGGAACAAGATCGGCATGGCGGCGAGCGACGCCGACCACGACTACTTCCACCTCGTCATCCGCGGATTGGAACGGCGCTTCGGCAAGGTGACGGCGCACGCGATCAACTTTTCCGCCTGGGAGATCACCGCCCACGACCGCGACCAGACCTTCGCCAAGATCGACAAACTGCTCGACGACCGCATCTCGCTCGTCACCATCCAGCTCGGCGAAAACGTCAAGGACTTCAGCACCTTCGCCGAGGACTACGTTTCGCTCATCGAACACGTCCGCCAAAAGACCGGCGGCAAAGCCCAGATCGTCGTAATCGGCGACTTCTGGAAAGACGACCCCACCCGCGCCGAAGCCGCCAAAAAGTGCGGCGTCGATTTCGTGTCGCTCGACGAAGCACGCAACGATCCCGCCCAGTACCGCAGCCGCATCGGCGCCGTCGTCTACGATGCCAATGGCACCCCCCACACCGTCGGCCACAAGGGCGTGGCGAAGCACCCCGGCGATGCGGGAATGGCCTTCATCGCCGAACAGGTCCTGAAAGCCGTCAAGGATAAAAAATAAGCGCTTGTCTCCCCTCC
>Ga0310786_10009956_pt1 | contig 11991 bp, 13 predicted proteins | sample AusTroGonzalo_MG_FD_203881 | JGI IMG/M metagenome (GOLD analysis project Ga0310786, IMG submission 203881) | Bovine rumen microbial communities from tropical cattle in Woodstock, Queensland, Australia - Gonzalo_03 (v2) (version 2) | ecosystem: Host-associated > Mammals > Digestive system >... | reverse complement strand
TTTGTGAACGGAAATCTCGCCCTTGCAAACTGCATTTTTATGATACTGCTCTCGGCTGAATTTTTCCTGCCGATGCGAAGACTCGGCAGTTATTTCCATGTTGCCATGAACGGTATGGCGGCAAGCGATAAGATATTCAAGTTTCTGAAACTGGACGAGCCTGCTGAGAAAACAGAGGTCTGTACTTCGGGTGATATTCAGCTTGAAGATGTGCATTTTGCATACGATGAAAGCCGTGAAATTCTGCACGGTATCAGCATGACAATTCCCGAAACCAGTTTTGTTGGTATTGTCGGTGAATCTGGATGCGGTAAGTCAACAGTCGCATCTCTGCTCATGGGGCGCAATACCATCAGCAGCGGTACAATGACGATAGGCGGTAAAAATACAGCCGATATGACCGAGGAATCCCTGATGAATACGCTGACATACATCAGCCACAACAGCACATTCTTTAAGGGAACTGTCCGTGACAATCTGCTCCTTGCAAAGCCGAATGCCGCTGAAAGTGAGCTTTGGAGCGTACTTGACCGCTGCAATCTCTCCGCATTTCTGAAAGCGGAAAATGGTCTTGACACAGTTTTACTTGAAAACGCAGGCAATCTATCAGGCGGTCAGAAACAGAGACTCGCCCTTGCAAGGGCGATACTGCATGACAGCCCTGTATATATTTTCGATGAAGCAACAAGCAATATTGACGTAGAATCGGAAGAAACCATACTTTCCGAGATACAGAAGCTTGCGAAAAACAAAACGATCATTATGATCTCTCACCGCCTTGCAAATGTGGTGGATGCAGACTGCATTTACTGCCTTGAAAGCGGAAATATCGCTGAAAGCGGTCCACATGAGGAACTGCTGAACAATCACAGCGTATATGCAAAGCTGTGGAAAACGCAGGCAGAGCTTGAAAGCTACGGAAGGGAGGCTAAGGCATGAAAAAGCGTTCAAAATTCGGCACACTTCTGAAAATGCTCGGACTTGTCAAACCGCTGACAGGCTTCATGTGCCTTGCCGTCCTGACCGGAACACTTGCTTTCTTAGCAGTTCAGTTTATCCCGATTTTAGGCGGATTTGCCGTTCTGCACGGTCTTGGCTATGATACTCCCATTGGGATCACTGCGATATGGGTATGCCTTGTGGTGTTTGCACTTCTCAGGGCTGTCCTCCGCTATACCGAACAGCGCACCAATCATTATATCGCCTTTACACTTCTTGCGATCGTCCGTGACAAGGTGTTTCGGGCACTCCGAAAGCTCTGTCCCGCAAAGCTGGAAGGACGAGACAAAGGCGACCTGATCAGCCTTATCACCTCCGATGTGGAGCTTCTCGAAGTGTTCTATGCACATACCATTTCACCTATCTGTATTGCATTTTTCGTTGAGCTTGTTATGGTTTTTTTCATCGGCAGCTACCACTGGTCGCTCGGACTGCTTGCTCTCTGTGCTTTTATCAGCGTAGGCGTGATACTTCCGCTTATCATATCCAAAAGAAGCGGTAACACAGGCGATGAGATCAGAGCGCAGTCGGGTGAGCTTGCGGCATACGTCCTTGAAAACATCAGAGGGCTGGACGAAACCGTACAGTATCGCTGCGGCAAAAGCCGTATGGACGGCATGAACCGCAAGACAGCACAGCTTACCGAAAATCAGGGCAAACTGAATAAGCTGACAGGCTTCAACCTCGCACTTGCAAATACATTTATCCTTGTATTTGACATTGCAATGCTCCTGCTTTCGGCACATCTTTACAGCAAAGGTATTACTGATTTTTCGGGATTTATTATTCCGCTGATCGCACTGATGTCAAGCTATGGACCGGTATCTGCACTTGCAAATCTCGGTACGACGCTGCAAAGCACAGTCGCTTCGGGCAGCAGAGTTCTTGATATCATCGAGGAAACGCCCGAAACGGAAGAAATCACAGGCCAGAGCGATATTTCCTTCAGCGGTGCGAACTGCGAAAACGTCACATTCAGCTATGGCGGTGATACGGTTCTGCGTGACTTCTCAATGAAATTCCCCGAAAACAAGATCGTCGGCGTTATTGGCAAGAGCGGCAGCGGCAAATCCACTTTGCTGAAACTGCTGATGCGCTTCTGGAAAACAACAAGCGGACAGGTGCGTATCTCAGGCACGAATGTTGAGAATATCAACACAGCAAATCTGCGTGATATGGAGAGTTACATGACGCAGGATACGCAGCTTTTCAAGGATACAATAGCAAATAATATCCGTATCGGCAAGCTGAGTGCGAGCGATGAGGAAGTTATCACAGCCTGCAAAAAGGCTTCGATACATGATTTTATTATGACCTTGCCAAACGGCTACGATACACAGGTCGGAGAGCTTGGAGAAACACTTTCGGGCGGTGAACGTCAGAGAATCGGTCTTGCCAGAGCATTCCTGCACGATGCGCCGTTCATGCTCCTTGATGAACCGACAAGTAATCTCGACAGTCTGAATGAAGCAGTCATACTGAAATCGCTGAAAGAGGAAGTCGCAGGAAAAACTGTGGTGCTTGTATCGCACAGAGCATCAACTATGCGTATTGCTGACGAGAGCTATTCCGTTGAAAACGGCAGACTGAGATGAGAGGAGGAAAGCGATGGCAATTAAAAGACTGATATTTCTGATGCTTGGCTGCATCTGTCTCGGACTTGGCACTGTCGGTATTTTTCTTCCGATCCTGCCTACCGTCCCCTTCTATATGGCAACAGTATTCTGTTTCAGTCAGAGTTCACAGAAGCTCCATGACTGGTTCATCGGAACGGAGCTGTATAAGAAGCACCTGAAATCCTTTGTGGAAAAGAAAGGTATGCTGATGAAAACGAAGATCAGCATACTGACCACAGTAACCCTTTTAATGGGCTTCGGCGTATTCATGATGGCACGGAAAGGAATATGGATACCTTGTATCATCATCGGCGTGGTATGGGTATGCCATATCATATATTTTGTGTTCGGTGTCAAGACGCTCAAAGAGGAAAAAAACATACAGAAATAATTTTAGAAAGCCGTTCATTCTTGGACGGCTTTTCTTGTGGAAATATCTTGAAAATCAAGTTAGCATATGCTATAATAAAATTGCAAGTTTGCAATTGCTAACTGATTTTGATTCATGAGGTGATAAAGTATGCTGAAGTATACTTGCAAATACTGAAACATTCTTGCGCCGCTTGTCAAAAAGTCGCTGAAAAAGCATTACGGAAAGGCGTTTGCAGAAAAGACGATGATAAAAGCAAAATCGGAATATCGGGCAATGCTTGAACGTGTGGACGACATCGGCGCAGACAATCCGATGGCTTCAAATGTCTATATGAGCTTTGTATTTTTCGCAGTGTATAAGGCTGCAAACGGAAAAATCACGATCAAGGCTTTGAGAATGATCGCAAATGAAGCAATGGAATGGAAACCGCTGAGATTGATTGGAATATTCGTAAACGCCAATAAACCAAGTGGTATCCGTGCGATTCGGAAAATGATCCTGAAGAACGCTGAATGGCTCGAAAAGCACCCGAAGTACAAGAAAGTATCATGGGACTTCAATTTTGACGAGAAGAAGCATCGTGACGGATATTACTATCATTTTACGCAGTGTCCGCTCAACAACTTTGCAAGGCGTGAGGGACTGCTTGATGTACTTCCGGTGATGTGCGATATGGATTTTCTGACCGCAGGACTGATGCACGCAAAGCTGCATCGTGAGAATACCCTTGCAGGCGGCGGAAAGATATGCGATTACTGGTATGTGGGAGATAAAGTGAAAAATCCGAAATGATGGGAGTGGATAGCTATGAACTGGTCGAGAACGATTCTGGACGGTATTGTCCTGAGTATCATGTTTAATGCGGTAGTCGGACTGTTTTTCTTTGTCGTGCCGCAGGCTTATGCAATGATGTTTCCGAAAGGGATCAAAGAAGCTGCAAAGCCGTATGTCACACGAAAAGAACTCCGTTTAAAAGAGGATAAACCATGCTTAAATTATGTTTATTGACTGCATTTTTCGGTCATTTGATATGCTGGTACTGTGACTGTCTTATCACATATACACCCAGCGGCAGATTTTCTGCTAAATTGCTGAATGATAATGAACAGCTATCAGCCCTGTTAAAAGGTATGCCACTTAACAGAGCGATGCGTTCGATCGTTCTCGGTATTTTTGCACTTATCATGTCATTCTGCGGATTTCTTGCTCTGAGTGACTGGATGCGGCAGTTTTCAAGCGTTTATGCTGTTATTATGCTGATCGGTGCTGTACTGTTTACGACTTGCGTGATACCGCATCATGTGATATGCGGTCTGGTTGAATGGCTGTATATAAAGCTCGGAAGAACTAACGAGGCAAGAAAAGTCGTACTTGAATTTTTTAAGAAAACGTCAGCGACAATGATCGTATGCTATATCGGACTGCTTATCTTTTCGGTCACATTCTTTAAAGCAGTTCTAACAGGAACTACGACATTGCCAAAATGGGCTTGTATCTTTAATACATTGCCGCTGTTCATTCTTTTATCACCGTTCAAATTAGCAGGCAGCGGAAATATTGCAAATGCCCTGATGTTTCTTGCACTTGCGGTACTGATATAAAAAGGAGATTTCAATATGGACAGAGTTATCGGTATTATCGGTATCATAAGCGGCTTCATGTGTGCGCTTGCAGATACACCGCTTGCCTGTTTTTACGATGACAATAATCAAAAGATAGGTCAGCGCAGGGATATTCAGACAGGCTGGCAGACCGCATCATCAAAGAGATTTTATCTGTCATTTCTGCTTTCTTTTCTTGGTCAGCCCGGTTGTTATCTTGTTATGTGGCGGCTTACTGAAATGATCGGGAAGGATAATGATACAATGTGCAGTGTACTGAAAATATGCACATTTCTCGGATGCTATACAGGTCTTATCACACACGCTGTTTTTTGTATCAAGCCGCTTGTATACAAGCATATCTGTCAGGAGGCATCCTTGAAAACATCAGAAAATGCACTGCATGAAACAGACAGACTCACTATTTTACCTGTACTTGTATGCAGCGTCACTCTAATTATGATCCCTGCTTTTTTGATCTCTGCGGCGATATGGCAAGGTATCCTGCCTGTATCAAGGCTGTGGATCATACTCAATCCCGTATTCCTGATGATCGCCATGCTTGCGGTCAAAAAAGCATTTCCGAAGCTGCCGATGATTGGATTTATGGGAACAGGCTTTATCGTTTATTCAGCTTTACTGCTGACAATATCATAAAGAAAGGAACGAAATATGTATTTAGTTTTTTCGATATTAGGAATGCTCGGCGGATTGCTTTGCTGTGTGGGAGATGTTCTGTTCGATTTGAAAGGCAAAGGAAACCAAAAGCTCGGCACTTCTAAAAATATTGACAGTAACTGGCTGAAAATGGCTGATTGGAGGTTCGGACTGTCTATTGCACTTGCTCTGATAGGAGATGCCCTTGTCGGACTTGGTTTTTATTCTATTGGAATGCAGATTGCTGAAACGCATTCAGTTCTCGGTTATCTGACACTCGGATGCGGATATTTCGGTTCGATCGCAGGTATTTTTATTCATTCCTTTGTCTGCATTCAGGCACTTATCTACAAAGGTGCAATGATACACGGCGACCTGCAGATAGCAGATGATATACTTGAAAAACTGTACAAGCAGATCACGCCTACGTTTTTCGCAGGATATATCACGCTGATGATACCGACAGTCACGGTCATTATAGCAATACTTAACGGAGCACTTGATGTTCCTAAAATATGTGTACTTCTGAATCCGATTGTTTTTCTGATCTTTGGCGTGACCTGCCGTAAAATTGATCCTGTGAAATATCAGGATCTGCCCGGAATCATAATGCCGAGTTTTGGGCTTGCCATGTTCGGACTAATTGGAATTCTCAATTCCTTATGAGTATGATTTTCGTATTGAAATAAAAAATAAAGCGGCGAGTATTTGAACTCACCGCTTTATTGTTTTAAGTATCGGAACATTCTGATAATCCATGTATGAGCTGAATATATACACACTCCGCACGTTCGTGTTCTTCTCCGTCAGTGGACATCATAAGTTCAAGAAAATATGACTTTGCTTCTTCGTAGTCGTTCCAGACCTCACGCTTGCCGTTGCAGACAGTCGTGACCTTTCGTGTTCTCGGCATCGCCAGTTCAGGTGTTTTTAGCATAACATTGTACCTCCAAAACTTTTATTGTGAATCCATTATAGCGGATAATTCTTCCGGAGTCCAGCATATCGGGATAATTGTAATAATCTTTGTGCAGGGCGCAGCAATATCACAGTTATCCCCGGTGCAATGCGCTGTACTATTCAAGATCATTACGCTTGCGCTTTTTCTGCTGATTACGGCTCTGTTCCTGACGGAGATACGCATCTATTTCTCTTACTGCTTCGGACAGCTCTCTCGATTTCTGATCTGCTGTATTGTATTCTGCATTTTTCCGTTCTCGCTTCTCAGCGAGTTCACTGATATACTGTTCGAGTTTTTCAACAGTTGGAGTATGACCGCCGGGATACCATTCGTGCATCTTTTGATTGAGTTCATGGAATTCCTCAAGAAGACTACCATAAGTCTTTTTATACTTTTCCTGTTTCCGTCCGCTGAGAGATTTGTATTCAGTAAAATACGGTCTGACTTCACGGAGTTTTCTGAGTGTTTCAGCTTGTTCTTCACGCTCCCTGATCTCATCAGTTATGTGATTAAGTTCCTGAACAAGTGCTACCCTTTGGCTGAAAGCTGAAATACTGGCATTCTTGGCTTCATCAGCGGTCACGCCGTACTTGGCAAGAATGTTCAGAGCCTTACTTGTGATCTTCATGTTTTCACGGTCAATGGCGTCACGTACAAACTTGTTTTCTTCAGCCTTCGGAGTGATAATTCTGACTTTGGTTTTCGGCGTATAAAGCATTATACCCTTGTACTGTGCGATACGCCCTTTTATCTGCTCAGTCTCATAATACCAGCCAAGTGTTTTTGCCCTTGTGAACTTTGCACGAGGGTTATGTTCTTTCTGCTCGGCAAGCATAAATTTCAGGTCAATCTTATGGTCGGGATTATACTCTGCAAGTATGCCAGATTCAGCACATTTTTTAAGGAAGTCATCAAAGTCCACACTGACCTTTACTACCTGATCTATGGCATATTTCAGCTTGGCTTTCCATGACAGCCCTTGGCGTGACATATCCCATTCCCAATGGCTCTTTCCTTTGCACTGTTCGGGGTTCTGAATGACGGACAGATTATTCTCACTGCAAAGCTCGTCCGAGATGCGCCTAAGCTCTGCCCAGGCACGGTCTTTCTTATTGCCCTGATTATGCTCAGTTTCAAAAGTCTTGCCCGTGATCATGTTCGTATTATTTACGATTATATGTGCGTGGATATGTTCATGATCTTCATGTATGGCAATGACATACTGATACTGCTCCTGCAACAGCCGATGGCACAATTCTTCTGCTATCTCCATAGCTCTTTCGGGAGTGACTTCTCCGGGTGAAAAGCTCTGAATTATGTGCTGTGCTTTGGTGGTGCTTCGTCCTGTTCCGAAACGCTGTCGGACGGCTCGGAATTGTTCGGCTGCTCTGACTGGTTCTGTCTCGCACATAAAAGACTGGACAAGTGCATGACCTCTGGTCTTATTCCCATCCACGATGTATTCAAGGCTGTCGCACACTGAACTCCTGATTGAATGTAGTTTAGTAACTGCCAAATCTCGTTCACACTCGCTTTCATCATTGTAATATCTTCACTGTAAGCACGTCCCGTTCCGTTCACTCTGCGGGCTACCTGATTAACGTTAGCAGCAAGTCCCCGGACAGCACTGATGATATTTTTCATATCTTCCTGATCTATCATCAGAACATAGTGAGCTTTAGCGCAGTCACGGACGTAACTGGACTTTCTCATTTTAAGCAGATCAGCCTGCTTGCAGATATGCTCCCATTCGGTATCATTGAAGCGGATATTAAGAGTATGATTACGGCACTGATCCCGTCCGTCGATATACTCCTGTTCATCTGCTGTGAGGTTATCGGGAGATACTTTTTCAAGCACTCCGTCAAGCTCCTCTTTCATAACGTCACGGGTATAATTCAAAGCAAGTTCCTCGCTGTCCTTGTGACCGTAATCACGCTTGTAGTTTTTCTCTGCCTTTGTCATAAAAACTTCCTTTCGTTCCTGACCGCATCAGCGGCCTTTTTTATTTAGGGGTCTTAGGGGAACTTTTCCCCTGACAAGCATCGTGTTTTGCTGCCCGTTTTCCGAAACGCGGCACAAAATACCGTGCTTGCGAACTGAGAGTGCCGATTTCATCGACACTCTCATGATCCGCCTGCGGCGGTTGTTTTCTCGCTGTTATAGCGAGAATTCGGAGCGATAGCGACTATATCTTTTTTCCTGTCGCTCCTGCCGACGATAATATTGTAAAAAACATCGGCGCAGTTATTGCGCAAGTTGTGCGGCAGTTTGATGAAAATATCTCTCTATACATCTACCGAAGAATTTGAGGTTTTGATAATGGCTTTTACGAAAAATATATTTCCTATTGTAATTATGCGATACTGTCGCAAAAATTGAGAGTGAGCATATGCAATATTAAATTGAATATCTGTTTTAGCTGTGAAGCAGAAAGTCTTTCCGCTCCACAGCATTTTTTCCGGACAAATTACACTGGGGAAAAATGAAATTTGACAAAAAGTTCGTGCGCAATTGCGGCTGGACAAACGGCTCTGTTGCGCGCTATAATTTGATTGTGGAGATACCACGTCAGATACAAACAAAACATAGAGAGAACAAAACGGAAGGAGGTGGCAGTATGCTTACCTATGAACAGCAGACAGAAAAGCTTCTGAGTAAACGCCAGGCAGTGCTTGAACGTATCGAGAATGACAAGGCTGAGATTGAGAAGATCAATGCAAAGCTGAATGCTATCCAGCTCGCTAAGATCAGGGACGCACTTGGCTGTGATGAGCAGGGACTTTTTGAGCTTATCACTAAGCACCCTGAACAGCTCGCAAAGCTCAGACAGAACAGCATAGCCGAGAGCGATACAGATACAGCTCAGGACGATGATGAATCCGAACTTATCGGACAGACTTCTTTCTTTAATGAGAAGTCTTTCAAGGACTGATAGTCCGACAACAAAAAATAGCTGCGATGTGGGACGGCTCCTGCCGTTCCGCACAGCTATCACAAAAGTATAAGGCAACAACAAAACGAGGGTAAGATAGAGAAAGCGAAGCCCTCACTCTATATGCGTAGAGACAGACAAGCAAAGGAGAAAGTTCGCTATGAATAATAACAATAATACTGCCGCTGTAAAAGCGGTAACTGAAGATGTGTCTGAATATACGATCGGACGCACAACCTACATCGTTAAACTGGTGTTCAACCCTGCTTCAAAGGAAAGCCTGTCGGAGATTCTGCAAAGGCTTATCAATCGTGAATGCGAGGATTTTCTCGGTGAATCCGGACAAGTATCTTAGAAGCAGGCTATGAAACATTGTCATTTCAGCGCATTGTCAATTACGATATATTGCGCTATAATGATAGCGTAGCTCGCTTTATCTGTCGGAAAGAGAGGTATATTATGACAGACAAGATAACAGCGTTATATTGCAGACTCTCCCAGGATGATATGCTTCAGGGAGAGAGCAATAGTATTACTAATCAGAAAGCGATACTCAAAAAGTATGCTGATGATAACGGCTTTAAGAATACAGCTTACTACATTGATGATGGAGTGAGCGGCACTACATTTGAGCGTGACGGCTTCAAGGCAATGATGTCTGATATTGAAGCCGGAAAAATAAGCACAGTCATCACAAAGGATCTTTCAAGACTTGGTCGTGACTATCTTAAAACGGGAGAATATATTGAGATAATATTCCCAGACTACGATGTCCGCTACATAGCTATCAACGATAATGTTGATACACTTAAAAGTGAAAATGAGCTGATGGCGTTCAAGAACATTTTTAATGACTGGTATGCAAGAGATACTAGCAAAAAGATTAAAGCTGTATTCAAAGCTAAAGGGCAGTCCGGCAAACCTCTTGAATCTTCTCTTTTTCTTGATACACTTTTTAACCCTTCTGCCGTTTCTCCTCAATAGTAAATGCTGTTGCCATGACTCGTAAACTTTCATCACTTGACCAAACTCTCCATCTATGATATAATTAATTACATGAGAAGTAAGCTTGAATCTATGACAAAGAAGCAAAGGAACTTAATAATCTGAACTTTATTCACCCTATATATACTTTCAGTCTTCTATACTGAAACAGCTGTGAAACTGATGCGTATGCGGCGAAATCCGGCTTAATACAGCTGTTTCCTTGGCGCTGTGTCAACTGCTCAAAGCGTAATAATATTGACATTGACGATTAAATGTGATATATGGATATGTATTTAAATATAAAACCAACGGACTTAATATATCATTATGGCAGAAAGGGAGCGATTATTTTTATATTGCCGATACACTACAAATACCAATACTGATTCAGGAGGAATGTTCTATGAAAAAAATCAAAAAAACAATTTCACTCTTCATTGCTGTCACTTCATGTATAGGATGTTTCGATTACACGTCATCTTCTTCTGCAGATGAAATAAAGAATCCTTTATACGGCGATCTTAACGGTGACAGCGTAATTGACGTATTCGATGTTATCCAAATGCGTCAGGCTGTTAACAACGGCGACGATTCCGAAAAATATGATCTTGATTATGACGGAAAAGTTGACTACTTAGACCTCGAATGGCTCAACTTATTTTGCAAGGGTGAATGTAAATCATTCCCCGCGTATGTCAATGTTGACACTGATAAGGACGGATTACCTGATTTCTATGAAATGGATATCTATCATACGGATTACCGGAATGCTGACCCTGACAATGACAAGATACCTGATTACTATGAGATAATGCTCGAATCCGATCCCTTCAAGGCAGGTCCCGAAGCCGCCGAGGACAAGGACGGTGATAAGGTAAATAACCTTGATGAGGCACTTGCAGGTACCAACCCGTGTGCTTCCGACAGTGATCAGGATTCGCTTGACGACTATTATGAACTGAACGTCTCCAAAACATCGCCTGTAAAAGAAGATACCGATGGTGATATGATCTCTGACGCCGATGAAATCAAATTAAAGCTCGATCCCAACAACACAAAATCCGACGGAACTCCCGATAAGGAGCGTATCTTCAAGCAGACCATTTCAGCTGACAGTCCTGTGCTTAAATCCATAAACACCGAGGATAACGCATATGAACTGTCCATCGTTATCAATGCATCAGGCTGTGCGGATTCCTGCCTTAAAGCAAGAGAAAGCAGTATTGAGGAGTTCAAGGATGGCTCCGCTGTGGGAATCACTCCTCGACTTACTTACGATGAGAATTTCATAGTCAAGGATGTTACTCTGAATTTTGCCATAAAGGAAGAGTTCAGGGAGAATGTTTCGCACTATTTCGATGCAATCGACACAGAAGAATACTATGATTACAAGTATTCGGTTCCAGAAGAGGTGGAAGGAATAAAAAGACTGAATATCTTCAAGTATTTTGAGGATGACAGCATGATCCTCCCCATTGAGACTGGATATGATATTGACAACAATATCGTTTCGGTAAAGCTTGAGGACATTGCATCAGGAAAGAATAAGCGAACCAATATCGGTTCATTTTCACTTGTTGACCTTGAGGTCTGGGCAAAGATGCTTGAAGGAAGCGATGTCAGCGATATCTACGAGGAGGAAAATCCCGGAGAGGTGACAGATATGTCGCTTAAGCTTGATACGCTCAATATATTGGCAGATGAAAAGTCAAATGCCACTAAAACCGACAATCATTCAAAACTCAAAAATCTGCCACAGCTTTCAGATGAGAGTTTTGCAAAGATCTCAAAGAATTATTCTTCCAACGCCTTAAAAACAGTCTCAACTACGGGAGAAAAATACTTCACATTGTTCGGTCACA
>Ga0310786_10009955_pt1 | contig 11992 bp, 16 predicted proteins | sample AusTroGonzalo_MG_FD_203881 | JGI IMG/M metagenome (GOLD analysis project Ga0310786, IMG submission 203881) | Bovine rumen microbial communities from tropical cattle in Woodstock, Queensland, Australia - Gonzalo_03 (v2) (version 2) | ecosystem: Host-associated > Mammals > Digestive system >... | reverse complement strand
ACATCGTTGCCAATCCTTCAAGTTGAGTATCATCACCACCGGTTCCTAAAAATATCTTAGTACCGAAGTGTTTACCTCCAAGTTCTACTAAAGCATCACCTTGGATTCATGATTTAGAAAGAATTGGATTAGATCCAGCCTCTTCATAAACAAGACGGTCAGTACGATCACCACGAATCTTGGATGCTTTGTCTGCAATAATTGAGTGAATCTCAGCCATTCATCCAAATTCCACACCGTCTTTTGTTTTCTTAGAGGCGCGTCTTGTTGTATCATTATCCACAACTTGACGAACGTGTCTAAATCCATAAGCGTTTACATTTAATCAGTTTAACTGATATCAACATTTAGCTCTTAAAGACCGTAACTTTTCTTCATCAAACGCTGTTAGTACTGCTCTATATCCAGGATTTGATGTATATGGACGCACAGCCATAGCAGCTGTCATCTCAGATCATCCTGTACCACGTCCTTTTAGAGCGCCTGCATTTAACGCAAGTTTCTCGGCCATTTCTACGTAATGGAACCATTCATATTGTTTGGATAGAAAACTTGGAAAATTATATTCACGACCAGTACCAGCAACTGCATCTTCCAGAACGGTTTGCATACGGTAATAATTTAGAAAATAATAATGATCGCCTGTGATTCTATATTTTCCTATTGTTAAACCATTAATAATCCTATCCATCTCTCTGTTCCAAAACTTTTTATTAGGAACAGATCCATTTGGAAATTCTGTATATTTACCTTTGGATAAGAATGTTTTCTTAACTTCCATGAATGGTTCTGGATCAAAGTCTAAACCTTGATCCATTGTGATTGGCCTATACCCAGTAAGTTCATAAGACAACTCTGAATCAAAATACTCAATTTTTTCATCAATAGGAACATCTCATTCTGCATTTTTTCGTCTATGGTGAACTCAGATCTGATCTTTTTGTTCTTCCTGCATATCAGGGATTTCCATCGATTCAATTTTCTTTTTCTTTTCTTCAAATAATTGTCTTATTAGTTCTTCTTCATAATTTTCAGAAAATTTTGGCAATTTCTTCCGCTTTTCATTTGGGAATTCCAAGCCATATCTACTTTTACTTTCCTTATTAACACTCTTAGCCATATTATTCCATATTTATTAAGCACTAATCATATAAGCCTAACTCAACGTCTCCGCGTAATTTTGATTGTGCTGCAAGATCTGTTTTATGTTGTGCTTCAAGATCTTGTAATTGAGTTCTCATCTTACTTATTTCTCCAATAGAAGCCAACACATCTTTTGCTTTATGTATTGGTTTTCCTTCAATATCAACTTCACTAAAATCAATGTTATCCAAATAAACTTGGAATTTGTATAGTGTTCTATATGCAACCTTAATAGAAGTTAAGATTGGATCGGCATCTTGAAGTTCTTCATATTTCTGATAAGCTGCAGCAAAGTCTGGATCTTGAAGATCTTTTTCTTTAAGTCCAGAATCTATTAGTGCTGCTTCTTGCCTATCTTTTATTGGAGATTTGAAATAAGGTGATTTAAAATCGAGAACCAGATAAATATATGTAAATTCTTTAAAAGCTCGAAGTCTTTTCTCGCCTTTCTTGTCTTCTTTACACACATTTCTTTCTGGTTCTCAAAGTTTTGCAAATTCTTTAATTAACAATATGGAATAATCGTCTATTTGAAGAGTGTTTGTAGCATTATCAAATATAAAGATTTGCATATATTATTTTTTAACTTTCTTTCCGCATTTTGCGAGTTTAATTCCTTCTTTTGCTTTAGTTTTACCTTCGCAAGAGAGTTTCTTTCCACACGCTAAATTATCTATTTTTCCGCCTTTCTTAAAGACTGCTCAATTAAAATTACCACCTCCTGCTGGAACTATATTTTGATTTTTAGAAGACATTAAAGGACGTCTTATATAATAATTTCCATTTGTATCAATTCCAGCCATTCCATCAGAAACTTCATAATAATTTCCAGCATCATCACGACCAGTTCTAGTAATATGTGGTTGTTCTTCAATATATTCTTTATAAATTCTTCCAAGAGGTATTCCATCAATACCGTATTTACCAGAATCTAGAGAAAGCGTAGTTGTTTTTAACCCGCTTCTTGTAGTATGACCAATAGGACTATTGATATTAATTGGACTATTTAATATTGAGTCTTCTACATTTCCAACTTCTACAACCCCACGTTTAATTGGTTTTTGCTTATTGTTAGATACTTTTACTATTTCAGGCTTTTTCTCTGGAAAGATGATTGGAGTTATATCATTAAAATTTTTCGGAAGAAGTGCGGCGCCATTTAGTTCTGGAGTAGTTGGTGAAGATACGATTGTTGGTTTAGCTGGAGTTATTCCTGAAACCATTTCTTTAGCTCTATCTCTAAGTTCTTTTCCGCGCAATCCCTGACGTTTAAGTGCAGCTTTTGCATTTAACATTGCTGTTTGAAACTGAGCTCTATTATAACCTTTATTTAATTGAGATAACTCTCTTGCTTGACGTCTAGTTAAACTTATACCTGCTGAATTTCCAGGCATTTGCTCTAACATAACCCCGCCTTCTTGTTGAGAAGGAATATGATTTTGAGCAAGTTCTCTAGCGTTCATAATTTTAGCATTATTTAAGTTTCCGCTAAAAGGAAGTAATGCTCGTCTAGGATGTCTATTAAATCAATTCCTATCGCGATATACTGTAGGAAAAGAATCTCCATTCAACCATTCTTTTACAGTCCCTCCATTGGGTGTTAAAACGGCCTTTCCATTATAAGAAGGATATGTATATCTGACAATAGTATCTTTTTGAGGAGTTACTTCAATATCCCATGTGTGAAATCCAGCATCGGGATCTGTACCACTTCCAGAAGTTTTGAATCCTTCTTGTCCAAGTTTAACTCCATTACAACCACAATCTACATTTCCGCCTTTTCCAAATTTAGAAACAAGCTGCTGTAATTTACCACCACACTTAAACATCTGAGATTCAGCATTTGTTTGAAATACAGAAGCTACAGCCGCTTGTACTTCTTCAGGAGAAGAATTTTGTGTAAGTCCTTGCGTTGCTTGGCTTAAGGCTTGCCCAATTCCTTCTAATGAACCGTATTTATTAATGCCAATCTGAAGTAACTGTTCCATTTGTGAATCATCGACTCCCAGAATTTTTTGAATCCCTTTGATGAGTTCTTGATCACTTGTTTTACCGCCGTTGGCAAACATTTGTGTGTAATTCATTCTTTATTGTTTTGAAAGATCTTTAGTAGAGAACAATTCCTCATGTAAGACCTGATTCTTATCGAATCATCTACATTTGATACCTAAGAATACGTTCTCCATCTCGTTAGTTTCTTTATTAAGCAGAGACCTAACGCACTTCTCTACGACCCACATAACAGGCTTATTTGGAATATCGTGACGCACTGTTACAATATCCCCAGCGTTATAGTAAACTCTGTTTTCATCATATTCGTTATAAATCATACTTCATTAATTTTGTGTTCCCTTCGGAACGATTCTACATAATATATTTTGTTCGTCAACTTCCCAAAGATTCTGCTTACGGAAAGGTATTGGTTTTAAGATGTGTTTTATTAGGAAAACATCTTCACCTGCTTTGACATTCTTACAGAATGGTCCGACAGCAATTACTTTAGCACAAGTGACATATTCATCGTTTTCTTCAATTTCACCAGAATCCGTAGATTTAACTTTTTGAGAACTATTGATACCTATAATAAGCCCTCAGTTCTAGTTATTTCTCTATATGGATTCTCATCATAAGGCTTTACAACAACACCTACATTACAAGGTATTATATCAAACTCTCCTTCTTTAATCCCATCTAATTGTTTCTCAACAATAGTATCGGACATTAACTTATCTAAATAATCATTTTCCATTATCATTTACCTATACTACAATGTTCTTCTGGACTAGCACATTTTTGCGGAATGGCGCATCCACATACGGAACACCATTTTGATCGTCCAATCTTTATTATTTTATCACAATTCTTACAGATTTCGTATCGCCTGTAAGCGTCTTCTGACATTTTGTGAAAGAGTACATTATATCATCCAATAATTACTCTTCAAACTCATTTAAAAAACCGTATTACCATTTTTTTAATTTGCAGTGTGCGGTTGGATCTTTAGTTTTCATTTTTAAATAACAATTGCAACCATTAATCCATCCAGGTTTAGGGCTTCTCGAAATTTCTCCAGTCGTAGGATTAATTCATTTACTAGCATCGCATCTAGGCCCATAAGCTGAAGATTCTGTCATTAATTTACACTGCATACATATCGACATTCTTTCATCTGCATTCATATTATCCGATTTTATATGGTTCTATTCTATCTAATTGTTCCTTAATTCTTAGTTTTCTAGAATAATCTTTCAACATGCGTTTAACATCATCTTTAAGATAAGGAACATCTAATATTTTAACATTATCATTATGATCAATATGATTTATCTTTAATTCTTTAATTGTCAAATTAGGATAAAGTGTTTCTATCATATACGCGTACAAAGAAAGCTGTAAACAATAATGACTTCATGCACAATCTTCCAAATTATTTAAAGGAGCTTTCATCATTACACGAGTCTTGCGTTTTGTATCGAAATATGAATGCATCTTTATTTCAGCATTTGTTTTATGGTCTATGATGTAAACATCTGTTCCATCAATAACGCATAAATCAATTTGACCACTAGCAAGGACATTATCGAATTTGCAAGATAGTAATAACTCTGGATATACACCTCGTTGTAAATCTAATTTATAATAGTTTTGTTTACAATCGAAATCTCCACATAAGTTAGGTAAATTATATCTAGAAAAATCAAAGGTTTTCTTTCCATAAAAACCTAATTCAAATTGTTCGTGTATAGCTGTTCCTCTAGCACAAGATTCATCTCTTTTACGTTTATATTCAGCTTTTATTGTATTTTGCGTTTGTAAAAATAGGTCTTTATCAACACCTAATTTAGAAAGAGTTTCAATATTAAATTTTTTAGTATTTAATAAAATCGGCTTTACAATAGACCATTTATCCCCGTCCATTAATTGTTCCAGCGCTTTAAACGCACTTCAAAATTCTTCATCAAATTCTTGTGAATACACATTTACAAGTTGTGTGATAGAAATATATTTCTGAAGTGTATTCTTATCATAATAGGTATGTGTAGAATCATTGAAGAAAACTTGATCGTTCTCTTTATCTACTTTTATACCTTGAATATATTTTTCTTCTATGTTTTTAGCAGCAGGCATATTTCATTAATCATTAATCATTTTCATATTACATCTATTTAAATATTTATTCTAAATTCAGCCGTTTCTTTTCAGCTATTAATTCATCTGTTGTAAGCTCTGAGTATCCAAGAGGTGGTTTACGCTCTGGGCATGCAATTTTACTACAACGAAGCAATGTAGCTTTAACTAAAGCCGTACGAGTATCATCAAGTTCGTGTCTAAGAACTGCATTTGTATCTTCCAATTCTGTAATACGTGCATCTTTTTTCTCAAGACGTTCACTTGTTTTTTCAATTTGTTCTCTAAGTTGTTCGACTAAAGTAGTTCATCTACTGTCTTCTTTTGATCCGTTTTCAATCTTTAATCCCTTTCTTGTTTCTCTAATAGTAAGCAAACCGATTAATCCTCCACCGGCTAGTGCTCCAATCAATGCGATAATAATTGATGCTCAATCCATTTTTATATTTAATTTTATATTGTTAATGTCTATGTGTTCTTATCGACTTATTATTTTTCGGGCCAAAGATAATAAAAATAAATGATATTTCCAAATTTTTTATTTGGATTTTACAGAAAAAATGTTTATATTTGCAGCAAACAATTAAAATAAGAAGACTTATGAATGAAAAAATAGAATATTTAGTACAGAAACTTAAGAATGGATCAGGAATCCATATTAAGAAGGAAAATCGAGGAAAATTCACTTCTTGGTGCGGCGGAAAAGTAACTAGCGCCTGTATTCAGAAGGGACTTCATTCCTCTAATCCTACAATAAGAAAGAGAGCCAATTTCGCAAGGAACGCAAGATCTTGGTCAAAAAAGAAATACCAAAATGGTGGAATTATAGATGTACCAATTGTAAAATCTTTAATATAATGTTTTGCTTCAAAAAGAAAATTCCTAGAGAATGAACATTTGGTGATAAACCCTCAGTTATTTGAGCTGCTACAAATAATGTAAAACTTGATATGCTTACCGCAACAAAAATAATACTTTCTGAAATTTTAAAAATTTCAAATGTAGATCTTGTTGTAATTACAAACGATAAAGCTATATCAAAATTTGATTCGAACGATTTAGAATTTCAAGCTATACTTCAAGCGGATCCTGGAAAACATAAATATCGTTTAACATATCATAGTAGAGCAGGAGCAGCAAGCATGCTTTCAATTCTTTGTCACGAAATGGTTCATTTAAAACAATATGATAAAGGAGAACTTAAATTGGTTAAAGGCGGTGCTATGTGAAAAGGAGAGTTTTATGACAAAGAAACTCCTTATTTCGATAGACCGTGAGAAATAGAAGCAAATTCAGAAATGGGTAAAATAGAAAAGAAAGTAAAGGAATTGTATTATGAGAAATAAAAATTTAGTGAGTAATGGTGGTGAATTAGAACCTGCTGTAATTACAGCGTCTAAGTTTTGAATATTATTAGATAATGGGCATGCAAAATCAACCCCTGGAAAGCGATCCCCTAAATTTCCAGATGGAAGACAGTTTTTTGAATATGAATTTTCTAGAGATATCGTTAAACGTATTTCAGAAGAACTTCAAAAATTAAACATAAGTTATAAAATTGTAACTCCTGAAGTTGAAACTGATATTCCTCTAACAACTCGTGCAAATAGGGTAAATCGTTATTGTGAAAAATTTGGAAAGAATAATTGTTTATTAATTTCAATTCACGCAAATGCTGCCGGAATGGGAAAGGATTGAATGAATGCAAGAGGATGAAGTGTTTGAACAACAAAAGGAAAAACTAAATCGGACGAATATGCTGATGTTTTTTACAAAGAAGCAGAAAAACTACTTCCTTTAAATGGAATGACACTTAGGAAAGATATGTCAGATTTGGATTATGACTATGAATCTAATTTTACAATCCTTCAAAAAAGTTGATGTCCTGCTATTCTTACGGAAAACCTATTTCAAGATAATAAAATAGATTGTGAATTTTTAATGTCCGATAAAGGTCGGGATATTATTACACAAATACATGTAAATGCAATAAAACAAATAGTATATGGGAATAAAGAAAATAAATAAAGCAGAAATATTTCAAGTTCCGGCAGATAAATTTATTATAAGCGCATCTACTTCCGGATATACTTTCAATTATTCAGCAGATGGTGTTGTATGAAATGCTTGAGAAGATGCTACTCCTGCTAATAAAAATCAGATTGTAATTGGTCTTCCAATGAATTCTTATGTTAAATTAGTAGGCAACACTTCCGATAATGTTTTAATTAGATATTAAATATGGGTGATATAATTAATTTTTATGGTCCACATAAGGTATCTGAATTAGAAAATGATGCCGGATACGTAACTCAAGCAACTGTTATTGTTAATCACGAATTCCCTGATTCTTGGAACACAAGTGGAACAATGAATCAATTAATAGATAGTATTCAAAATGACAATGATGCAATAGAGGGCCAATCCTATATAGGAACGGTATCCATTTCAGATTTACCATCTGGATTAATCCAGGCAGAACTTAAAGTGGATATTACAAAAGGTTCTACGGCAGGAAATAAAATAATTGTGTTTACTATAGAAAGCGAAGATGTATCCCCTTATCATTGGGAAAGAGTCGCCGCTTACAATAGAACTGGAACATGAAGATCGTTTATACCTAACGGCGATATCGGACCAATAGTACTTTCGGCCTTACCAACCGGAGATACCGATACAGTTACTAAATTAAATAACGTTGGACTTACACAATCCGAATTTTTAGCCGCAAGTCAAGGTAAAAGAACAGGTGTTGTATATAATGGAAACTTTTATAACATTCAGCAAGTAACTTATACATCAGACACCGTTTATAGTATGATATTCTCTCAATACGGAATGTATAAGTTACCACCAGAAGCACAAGACGATACACTGTATTATTGAGAAACTACATTTTATCGAATTACAAGAAATGGTAACTATGTAGGATGTAATGTTACAACAATACCAGCAAATACACCAGTATAATATGAAGAACGATTTATATACGCTTTATGCAGCGGAAAATCATATAAAAGATAATGTAATCCCGCATAAGCAAGAAGAAAAACCGAAAAAGAAAGAAAAAATTATAAAAGAAGAAATTCCTAGTGAATTAGTACAAGATAATGATTAATTTTTAAAACTTAAAAAGACATGTCTTACACAAGTGATTTATATGTACTTTATGATGCAGAACAAGATGCAGCAACAGTCAAATCAATGCCCCAAGCTTTAGAGGACGACAAAGATTTATGGGGACAGTACGCTTACGATCCATATGAGAAAGAGGATCAGGTAGTTAAAACCTATGAGAAAATTCAAGGTACTACAATTAAACTAAATAAATCAACTACTTCGATTGTAAAAGATGCAAACGAAACTCTTACTGCTACAGTTAATCCGTCTGAGGTAGGTAATCCTACATGGTCATCTGCTGATACTACAATTGCAACTGTAACTTCTGGAGGTAAAGTTACTGGTAAAAAAGCAGGAGTTGTAAATATTACAGCTACTATTGCAGGTAAGAGTGCAGTTTGTAAAGTAACTGTAACTGAATAATTATGAAAGACGCATTAATAACATTAGCTAAAGGTTTAGGAATTGCGCTATGAATTTTAGCTGTAATTGCAACCTGTGCAGCAGTATGAAATGCAGCTGAGGCCGCTACAATTTGTATAGCAGCAGTTGCTACTTTGATAACATCTGGTATATGTATTTATAAAACCATAAAGAAATGGTTTAAATAAAAATAAAAATCCCGGGTACGTAATGTACTCGGGATTTTTTTTGTTTATATACTCGCTTGAACTCAATCTCCTGTTTGAAGTGTTCCTGCGTCATATACTCATTTATATATACCTGTTTTGTCTATTTTTAATCCAAATGCTTTTGTCGCATCATTTGGATCTGTTACTCTAAATTCCATTAATAATGTATTAGGATCTGGAGTATCAACACCTCCGACATTATCAATAGGATGTCTTAATTTGAAATAATTACCACTATCCAACACATGCGCAAATCCATCTGATGCTATCTCAGTAGTTTGAGGATTTACAGTAGATGTATGATGCACAATAACAGGAGAGTGTCAACCGCCTCCATATCAAATCTGAGAATCTTGAGGACTAGTCGGTAAATAGTCTTTTATTTGACCAATTGTAAAAGTAAAATTATTGACTACATTTGTACTTCATCCTGTAATTATATCTCCGGTTAACTCAAGTCTATATAAACCTGGCTGTAATTCAAAGTGCTGTGTGGTATCTAATTTAAATATAGCACCAGTATGAAGTTCTCCTGCATTAAATTGCTGAGATCCGCTACTTGTGTAATACAATGTATCTGTATATCCATTTGTTCTTCACGTCCCAACAATATTACCTGTATCGATATTTATTACATTTAAATAAAGATGTGAGAAGAATGCTATTTGATCGTGATTAAAATATACAGTATTTGGCAACACCCCGTCTACTTTAGCACTAATAAATTGCGGTTGCGCAGAGAACAGATAATCAGCCGTCTGTCCTTGTTCTGGAGACACAATTCTAAACTGACCTAAGCTTGTAGTAAAATGAATCATGTTTTCTGTTGTAGACGTTAAGAATGCACTTCCTAATGGATTGTCTCATATTTTAGTGGCTGTATCTGAAGCATTTGTTGTAAGAGGATCGGCAGTAATAATACACGCAGGATTACCTGTCTTATATAGAATCATATTATTGCCTTGTGCTCTAATATAAGAATCTGGATCATCTTGCTCAGGCGTTGTTACTAAAGTATCTGTTGAAATGCCTCTAACGTCAATTTGATCTGCCGTGATTCTATTGGCAAGTAACAATTTAGTAGCAACAAAATCTCAACCAACTGCTTGAGTAAAATATTGAGGTAGAGTAGAAGGATTACTTCCAGCGGGTACATTTATATAATCAAGATTTTGGATACATTTCCATAATTTAGACGGATCGGATGTAGCAGATTCAATAGAGATGTCTCCTTCAGCAGGAGGATAAATAGCTATATCATAAAAAGTATCCTCTTGATTATTTCCACACTTTCATCCAGATTGACCTTCTGCATCAGGATTTGTATAATAATCCCAATTACGCATACGCATCTTAGGACCAATTGGACCACGTTGTCCAGTTTTACTAATAATTTCGTATGTCGTTTCGGTGGTTGTTCCACTAGAATAAGTCGTAACAGTTTTTCTCCACAAATATGTATAGTTATTAGGATTGGCTGGAATAGAAGAACTCCAACCTGGGTCAGATGCAGAAGGATGATTTGTTCCATCATTAGACCACATATAATAATAGGTAACACTTACTATACCACGTCCATCTGTTCCATCTTGGCCATCCTCACCTTTTATTTGAGTAATTGTTCATTCTGATCACGTACCAGCATCAAAGGTACAAGTTGCCATTCATTTAGGATTGGACACATCATCACTTCATGTTCCTAAACTATGCTGTGTACAGTACTGTCTTCATGCAGATTCATTAACTCCCTCTGGATTAGTTAGATCAATAAAAGGTTGACTGCTTCCGATTGTCTCGTCAAACTTGGGAAGTCTGAAACTAGGTGCAGAAGGATTTATATTGGAACTAGAATATTCAACATTAAAATATTTATTATCGGCAAGTAACATTGGACTTGACCAGTTTGCAGTAATAACCACCGTTGGATCAACAGATCCAAATTTTGAACTTGTCATTCATATAGGTGCTACAGCTCTTGTTGAATTTGGATACTCTGCAGCGCCCGGTATACTGTTGTACCAATGGATTAATTCTCCGTCAACGGTTTGGTCATTAGGTAGTGGATTAATAACAGTTCCTCCAGAAAGAGACATATTTCCAAGGTTCTTTGTACTTCTACAGAAAGCAAAAGATGTAAAAATTGGAGCACTAGATATATAATATTTATTCCAAAGAACAGGTTCAGAGAATCAGCTTCATGTACCAGTGGAGCCATTATATTTTCGAATTGATACAAACTCAAAAGGTTCGTTTACATCTACGTCACGTGGATCATCCGTTCAGTTTCTATCTCATCCAATATTGCTGGCATCATCTCCAGGAACTCACTCATCATGCTGATACATATCAGTAAGTTGTTCTCTTGTATAACCGTGACCAGAAGCAATAGTATAGAATGCATTCGAACATCCCTCTCCACAAGTTGGAGGTCATGTGCCAAGATTATTCAAATGGTATTTTCCATTAGAATCTTGTGTTACTTCATCATTTGTAGCGATTCTAAAAATATATTCAATTCCATCTCCATCGGTTCCATCTTCTCCCCAAGATGATCAAACAACAGGGCCAATAAACGGACCTCAAACGCCAGTCTCTTTGTTTTTTTCTCTAGTACACATCATTTCAACTAGATACTCTTCTCCATCAATTCCCGTTGGATGATCACACCAATAACCTCTTGTATTAGGATTTGGGCCGGGTATATAATCATCTATATTTTCTGATTCCGGAGTTGGGAATTGCCTACCTTCACTTTCAGAATGAGCTAATTTATATATAAATTCTATACTTGTACCATCTTGCCCATTACGTCCGTCTTTACCGTCTCTTCCGTTTCTTACAGAATTAATACATATCGGATTTGTTCATGTTCCGATTAGTTCTCCTGTTTCGGCTAAAAACGTACCTTGAGAAAGTCATGTATAATTACCATCTATATGATTATTATCAGATGCTCAAGTATAAGTAAT
>Ga0310786_10009954_pt1 | contig 11992 bp, 8 predicted proteins | sample AusTroGonzalo_MG_FD_203881 | JGI IMG/M metagenome (GOLD analysis project Ga0310786, IMG submission 203881) | Bovine rumen microbial communities from tropical cattle in Woodstock, Queensland, Australia - Gonzalo_03 (v2) (version 2) | ecosystem: Host-associated > Mammals > Digestive system >... | reverse complement strand
TGAAGAATGAAGAATGAAGAATGAAGAATGAAGAATGAAGAATGAAGAATGAAGAATGAAGAATGAAGAATGAAGAATGAAGAATGAAGAATGAAGAATAACCCTCTTAACCTATAACCCATAAATTCATAACCCCTACCCCTTAAACTCTAAACCCTAAACCCTAAACCCTAAACCTTAACCCTTAACCCTTAAACAGACAAACCTTAAAACCTAAAAATAAACATGAAAAAGACATTTATTCTGCTGTTACTGTCAGTGTTCTGTTGCGGAGTGCTTGGTGCATTTGCGCAGAACAATCAACCCAAAAATTTGCAGAAATCCAGAAATAATCCAGCAGGCTATCGTGATGCGGATGGACATGAGCTGATTTTCAACATCAAAGGCTCTCACGACACACTGGTCTATCTCGTTATCCATTATAACGAAAAACTTATCCTGAAGGATTCTGTGAAACCCGCAGGCAAGGAGAAATTCATCTTCAAGGGCACTAACCGTTATGATGACGGCTTGTATTCCTTGGTTTCAGGAGATAAGAAGCTCTATCTGAACTTCATTCTCGACAATAATCAGCATTTTGAATACAATTTGGACACCACAGGAATTGTGGATAATTTCTCAGTGAAGAATTCTCCTGAAAATGCTGAAATGTTGCGTTTCCAAAAGAAAACGTCTCAAGCTTCTGAGCAGGCCAATGAATGGTCCAAGAAACGCAAGGAGTTTGAAGCGGCGGGCAATACCGACAGCGCTAACTATTACAAAGAAAAACTGGTCGGTATCAATGATGAAATGAACGCATTTATTGATGAATTGATTGCCAAGAATCCCGACTTCCTCTTCTCAAAGATGCAAAAATCGTATAAAAACATCGATGTTCCTGAGTATAAGAAAGAGGATGGAACACCTGATTATCAAGCGCAGTCTATGTATTATCGTCAGCATTATTGGGATAATTTCGACCTCGCTGACCACCGCTTCATCTATATTCCCTCTTTCGATCCGAAAATGAAGGATTATTTCCTTAAATTGCTCTATCATCAGGAGTCGGATACTATCAACAAGTATATCGATATTTTCTTGAAAAAGACAGAACCGGATACTTTTATGTTCCATTATTGTGTGGATTGGCTTTCCTATCAGTTCGAAACGAGTAAAGTGATTGGTCACGATGCCGTTTTCTACCATATTGCGAAGACAAATCAGTTGGCAGGTAAGTGCTATTGGTTGGATGAGGATGTTTTGGCGAAATACCAAAAACGCACAAAACGTCTGGAACCCATCCTGATAGGCAAGGTGGCACCTGAGCTTCTCATTCCTGATACTACTATGTCCGACGACATTACCAAGTGGCATTCTTCCTATAAGATGGAGAAACCTTATACAATTCTGTGGTTCTATGACCCGGATTGCCCGACTTGTAAGAAAGAATCCAAGAAAATGCGTGCGGTGTATGATTCCCTCGAAGCGCTTGGCAAACGTAACTTTGATGTCTATGCCATCGCGAATGACTCCGACATTGATCGTTGGAAAAAGTATGTGAAGGAGAATGCTTATCCGTGGTTGCAGGTGGGCGGAAACAAGGGCAACATCGACTACCTCGAATATTTTAACATTTACGAGATGGGCAACCCCGCTATGTTCATCATGAACAAAGATCACGTCATTATTCTCAACAAGCGCATCGAAATGAGCAGCATCCCTCAGTTCTTGGAGGAGTATGAGAGGATTGAGGAGTTGAAGAAGAGTAGGAATTAAGAATGAAGAATGAAGAATGAAGAATTAAGAATGATGAATGATGAATGATGAATGATGAAAGGAAACATTAGGGTGAACGGAGTGATCCCTATGTTTAATGAAACAAACGAACAAATAAAATCAACAATAAAATGAAAGACATTTTCGAAAGAATCAAAGAGTCATCCGGTGGCCCGATTGGACAATACCGCGAGAAGATTGATGGATATTTTGCATTCCCGAAGCTGGAAGGAGAGCTGGGTCCGCACATGCGTTTCAATGGCAAAGAGGTGCTCTGCTGGAGCATCAACAACTACCTTGGATTGGCAAATCATCCTGAAGTTCGTAAAGCTGACGCGGAAGGTGCAGCCCGTTGGGGTATGGCCTATCCGATGGGTAGCCGTATGATGACTGGTCAAACCGCTCTTCACGAGCAATTGGAACGCGAGTTGGCCGACTTTGAACATAAAGAAGCTGCTTTCGAGTTTAACTTTGGCTATCAGGGCATCATGTCCACCATCGATTCTTTGGTGTGCAGACGCGATGTGATCGTGTATGACGCAGAGGCACACGCTTGTCTGCGCGACGGTATTCGTTTGCATCTCGGAAAGAGTTTCAAATTCCGCCACAACGACATCGTGGATTGTGACCGCATTCTCGGCAACGCTTGCAAGATTGCGGAAGAGCAGGGTGGTGGTGTGCTGTTGATTACAGAAGGCGTGTTCGGCATGACTGGCGCCCTCGGTATCCTCGACCAGATTGCAGCGCTCAAGAAAAAGTACAAATTCCGCATCCTTATCGACGACGCGCATGGTTTCGGAGCAATGGGTCCTCACGGTAGAGGTACCTCCGAGCATTTCGGCGTGATGGACGACATTGACATCTATATCGGTGCCTATGCGAAGTCTATGGCTACCGTCGGCGGCTTTGTGGCTTCCGAAAAGAGTGTCATCAACTTCCTGCGTTACAATATGCGTTCCCAAATGTATGCCAAATCTCTTCCGATGCCCATCGTGGTCGGTTGCTTGAAACGTCTTGAAATCATCCGCAGTGAAGAGGGCGACCGCCTGAGAGCACACTTGTGGGAGATTACCCGCGCGTTGCAGAAAGGTTTCCGCGACCTCGGTTATGAGATCGGACCGGCAGAGGCTTGTGTCACACCAGTACATTTGCGTTGCGGCATCAACGAGGCAGCCAATATCGCTGTCGATTTGCGCGAGAACTACAATATCTTCTGCTCAATCGTCACCTATCCTGTCATCCCTCCCGGAATGCTCATCTTCCGTATCATCCCCACGGCAGCCCACAGCATGGAGGACGTGAAACGCACGTTGGATGCTTTCCGCGACATTAAGGAACGCCAAGCCAGAGGCGAATACGACAAGCCGATTCCGGATATGGCGTTGATTAAGTAATTTTAGTTTCATGTTTCAAGTTTCAAGTTTCAAGTAGGCCAATCCAACCTGAAACCTGAAACTTGAAGCCTGAAACCTGAAACCCAAATCAAATATGAACAAATACGAACTCAAATGTACCCAATGTGGCGAAGTCATTCCCGACTTTGCCACTTGGTTTTCACAGAACCAGCAATGCAAGTGCGGATGCAAACGCGCGGATGTTGTGTATAGTGCCGACTATCACAAAATCACCGAGCTGACGAAACCGGAGCATAAACCTGCGAACTTTTATCACTATTTCGATTTCTTGCCTGTGATGGACGAGAATAACATCGTCTCTTTGGGCGAAGGAGCCATTCCGATTGAGGAGTGGGATTTCATGGAGAAATATGCTCAGGAGAAGTATGGTGTCAACTGCAAGGTGATGGTCTATCGTAACGACCTGAATGGCGGTAGCAACACCTTCAAGGATATTGCTGCTTCGTTGGCGGCTTCTCTCTTCAAGGAAAACGGTGTGAAGGAGTTCTGCGTGGCATCTACGGGCAATACGGCAACTGCCTACGCACGATATTTGGCTGAAGCAGGCATTAAATTCACGGTGTTTATGCCCCATGATGCTTGTCCCGACTCTGTAGCGGCCATCCGTTCATACGGCCAGAACGTGGTCGTTTGTAACGGCAATTACGGCGATGCCAAGAAGGAAGCCAACGATTTCCACGAGAAGAACCACGTGCTTATTTCCACTGGAAATATCGACCCCATTCGCGTAGAGGCGAAGAAGACGATGGTCTTCGAATATTTGCGTCAGTTGGGTAAGATGCCTGATGTCTATATGCAGGCAGTTGCAGGCGGCACGGGCCCCATCGCGCTCGACAAGGGTATTCGAGACCTGCAGACCACTTTCCCTGAGACCAAGATGCCACGTATGCTGCTGATTCAGCAAGATACCTGCGACCCAATGGTGCAGGGCTGGAACAATGCAGTGAAAGCGGGTTTCCCTGACGGTTACGAAAAGAATTATCCAGTTATCCCGAATCCCCAGACGATGGTTTCCATCCTCTCCGCTGGTAATCCCGGCATGTTTCCCATTGTTGCGCCTATCGTGCGTAAGAGCGGCGGTACGTTCCTGCAAGTGAAGGAAAACGAACTGGCGAAATTCGGCAAGATTGTCAAAGATGAGCGCGGCATCTACCTCGGTCCTGCCTCTGTCGTCTGTTTTGCCGGTTTCTACAAAGCCTTGGAAGAAGGTCAGATTCACGATGGTGAAACTGTGCTTCTCAACACGGGCGAAGGTGCAGCACGTGCAAGCTTCTTCAAGAAGATGATTGACGAAGCGTAAATGTGATTTTACCATTCGGTGGTAGAGACGCGATTAATCGCGTCTCTACAAATAACCATAAAAAAAAACGGCGTTTCATGGAAACGTCGTTTTTTTATTAGGAAAAGGGCGAATGATGATTCGCCATACAAATTATCTCTGATAGAATCTCACGCGGTTGTCTAACACGTTGAGTTCGCTGACCAGGTAGTTGAACAGTGTATTCTCGTTACGGTCGCGACCGATAACGGCGTTCTGCAGATAGTTCTTTTCGAGCATCAGGTTTTCAGAAGCCTGACCATCACGTTTGTCAACAACATTGACCACGTATGCCACGTTGTTACCGCACACAGCAGCAGGTTTGTTGACAGACATGCTGAAGATTTGACCGATAGCCTTACCATCAACACCGCGGTTCATGTAATAGTCGCCAGCGAAGCTCAGTGTCACGCTGTCAGACACAGGAACAGAATATTTTTGTGCCACAGCAGCCATGCCGCCAGAAGCCAAATCCTTGTTCAGTTGCTCTGCTACCAAAGCCACCTTGTTTTGTCTTTCGAGGAGCGTCTTGATATCGTCTTTCACCTCTTTGTACTTCTGTAAACCTTGTTCACGAACCTTTGCCACTGAAGCAACTGCGAAGAACATCTTGTTGACGTTGAACACATCAGAAATAGCGTCTTCCTTCACATCGTCACCGAAAGCCCAGCTTACGATGTCGCGGCAATTCGGCAGTTGACCGATGTTAGCAGTCATGGAACCGACTCTTTCGCCATTCACCACTTGGATACCTTGCTTAGCTGCATTGGCAATCAGTTCTTCGTTGTTTGTTACGCTTGCAGCGAATTCATTAGCTTGTGAACGCAGTGCGTTGATGGTAGCTTCAGAAGGATTGATGTCGTAGTCGTATAATACGAATTGACGTTTTTCAATGAGTTGAGTGCGGGTAAGGACTTGGAAGACCACATAGCCACCAGCTGCTTTGTAAACGTAGATGCCACCGTTAGGAGTGGTCAGCAAGCTGTTGTAGAGATCAGGCATAGTACCTCTTTCAGGAAGCCAGAAAGTGGTGTCGCCTTGTTCACGACCGTAAAGGTAGCTGGGTTGCAAGCTGAAGATAGAAGTACCGCTGGTGATGACTTGACGTAAGCTGTCGGCCAACAGACGAGCTTCTTTCTTAGAGTAAGGAGCCTCTTGGTTTTGAGCGGTCTTGAAAGGCAGCTCAATGGTAGCCACTAACACAGAGTCAGGACGATTGGAAGCGCCATATACTTTACCGAAGTACCATTTCACGTTTTCGTAGGTGAAAGGTTCGATGTAGCTGCCAACGGGAACCTTGAAGATAAGGCTGTCCAGTTCGTTAAGAGTGATGTCGCTTTCTTTGTAGTAGGTGCTGTCCAATGCGCCGTTACCTTTTGATGCGTTATATTCAGCGATGGATTCAGCTTGAGAGAAAGCGGTGAAGTCCTTGCGAACGCTGTCTTCGATGGCTTTCAGGTCAGCTTGCGTGGGGTTAATCGGGAACACAGCAACGTTGATGTCGCGGTTCTTAGCCTGCACGTTGAACAGTTCGTTTTTGTGAGCATTGTAGAAATCCTTCATTTCTTTTTCGGAAACCTCAGGTTTCAGGTTTTGGAAAGCCGTGAGTTCGGGATTGACCGTCATCAGAGAAACCATAGCCATGCTGTTGTCCTTGGCAAGTTGTTTAGCCAACGGAGTAGAGAAATAGATGGAATTCTGGGCGAGAGCCATGTAATGTTGCTGTTTTTCAGCACCCAGTGCGAAACGCACGAGAGCTTGATAAGCGTTATAAATGTCTTTCGCTTCATCACGATTGGCTAAGGTCTCAATGTTGGAGATGATGCTCATGGCGTTCTCAGGTCCGTATTGTTCAGCCAAAGCGTTGGCGAACTGAGCCAAGAATTGGTTGGGTTGCTGAGTGCTGAGGGAAGCCAACATGTTTTCTTTGAAATCCTCAATCATTTGAGATGTGTAGGTCAAACCTAATTTCTCAAGTTCCTTGTCAATAGCTTTTTCCTGAAGCATCTGCTGCCAGGTCATTTCATGGATTTGATAAGTTTCGTTGTCTTCGAAGGTGCTCTTCTTTTGCAGGAGTCTCATGAGGGCGAGGTTTTCCTCGTACTGCTTGCTGTACTGCTGATCCATCTTCTTTCCATCGATCTTAGCCATCACATACTTGCTTGAGAATGTGCGGGTTACATTAGAAAGGTCGCCCAAAATGAATGCTAACAAGGCTAAACCGATGATTACCAATAAAAGCACACCGTGCTTACGAATTGCGCCAATTGCTGCCATAGATTTTTTTTATTTTTAGTTATACATTAATATTCAAAAATTAGCCCGCAAAGGTAGTATTTTTTTGCTTTGCTTTGACCAAGGTCTTAAATTTTATTTTTCGTACGTAAGTGTTTGTGAATTAGCGGTATAATAGAAAAAAGACGGCATTGAGTCCGTCTTTCCTCGTTGTTTTTATACAGTATTTATATGAGAAGTGTCTTGATACGGCGCAAAATCGATGCCTCTATGGACGATATACTTGGGCTAGAAACAGGTTATGCGCCGCCTGTTCCGTGTAGTTCCATTCTGGCGGCAGACATTCTGGACACCAGTGGCCACCCTCAAGAATCAGTCTCGGGGAAGCCTCGAACACGTGTCCGTCATGACATTGCCAAGTCAACTTTTTCGCGGGATCTCCATCGTATGATGTGGAGACAAGTTTACCGCCACGAAACTCGGCGGCCTTTTGCAACTCGTTGACTGTCAATTCGGAGAGCTGTTTCGATTCATTATAACCGTGGTCAATATGAACTGCTTGGTCTTCTCCCGGTGGTTCCGACAAATCCCACTCTTTCCAGTCTGGAATGCTACGGTACTGTTCCAGACAGCCGTAGTACGCGCGGATTCGGCGTTCGTCGTTATGCTTGATCCAATATTGCGTGCCGTAGGTTTTCTTATTTGCCAAGGTGCGTAAAGCCAATTTGATGATAAATGGCGGTGCGATCTTTGCTAGTTTAAAGAATTTTGGCAATGCATCGCTCATCTGTTGGAAATAGTCGTCCACGTGGATATTTGCGCGGAAATGAAGATAGTTTTCCAATCTATCGGCATCCAAGTAGTATTGTCCGTGGAAGTTCTTGAGAACAAACCAGTTGGCGTTGAATATTTTTTCGGGGCGAGGGCAGTGCACCGCATTCAGGACACGGCATTCCATCTCGTAGTTGGTCAGTCGGTAGGATGGGCCGCTGCTGATATTGTAGAAGTGGTTCCAAAATTCTTCGGGCACTTCGTCGCGGCAGACACGTTCGAGCAATCGCCCTGAGTCCTCCACGGTGGCCCATTCCAGTACGCCTTTGATGGGGACATGGAACATAATGGGGTCGAAATTCTTGAGGATGGCAGGGTAGAGGATACCTGATTGTCGTAGGCTGACCCAGTGTTGGAGTCCGGAGTCGGCGAAGACACGCTCGGCGATGATTTTGCTCACCCCGTAGCAGTCGTATTCGCTGGCGCAAATGGGGTCTCCGGTGCGTCCCCAGTGCAGCGGCACGCGCCTGTCGGAGGTTTGCGCCACAGAGCCGATGTAAACAGCTTTGATTTGGTCTGCGTTCGGTTGTGCGAGAATGGCCTTCACCACGTGCTCTGCTGCTGTGACGTTCACCTTGAGGGTCTTCTCTGGGTGGTAGTCCGCCTGAGGGGAGACCATGCCGCCCACATGCAGGACCACGTCCGCCCCCGTCACGCCCGCAAGCACATCCTCGTAATTCATTAAATCGCCCCACACGATGCGGATTTTGTCTGCAATAGGGGCCAGTTTCTTCTCGTTTTTAGGACTTTTTCGTGCTAATATGGTCACGTTATACTGCTCGGGATATTGCAACAGCTCTTGCAGTCCCGCCCATCCCATAGTTCCGGTCGCGCCGGTCAAAAAAACATTTGTTGGCATTATTTACAAAAGGTTTGGTTTCGGAATAAGAAAAAGGACAATTATTCGTCCTTTTTCAAAGTTGATAATATTGATTCTATTTGTTCACGTAATACAGGAAAGTTTTTAGTGGCTGTTGCCCATGCTATTCTTGGGTTAATGTTGTAATAATCATGCACAAGAACATTGCGCATTCCCACAACCGACGGCCAATCAATTTCAGGATGTTGGTTTTGTAATTCTTTAGTAAGGTGATTCGCAGCTTCACCTACAATTTCAATGTTCTTTACAACTCCAAAGAAAAGAAGTTTGTCGTTTGATAAATCTTCATATTCTTTATCTTGAAGAAATTCAAATACATTATCAATGGCCATCAAAATATGTTCAAGACGACCTGGATCTTTAACCGACTCTCTCATAGATTAATTTTTTGTCTTTTTCAGCAGATTGTTTAGCGAATGGTAGTAAAGTGCCTTCTTCAACGATATCTACGGGTTTGCCTAATTTTTCTGATAATTCATTTATCATTTTGGCATACTCCATGAGACCAATATCCGCATGATCATGGTCAAAAACCACCAATAAGTCGATGTCGCTGTTAGGTGTTTCTTCTCCACGTGCGTGTGAACCAAATAGCCAAACTCTAATCACAGGTTTGGTTTTGAAATAGTCGCGCACTGATATGATTTCATTACTGCTCATTTCCGTTTAAATTTTGTGCAAAAATACACATTCTTTTATAATGCGAATGATAAAAATGATGATTCTTGAACTGCGCAATCCAATACGCTATCGGATTATCGTGATGGAACCGTTGAAGAAAACGGAGTTGGACTCTCCATGGTACTCAAAAGAGTAGTAATAGGTGCCGTCAGAGAGGCCGTCGCCACTGAAAGCGTGTTCACCTGGATGTATGACGCCGTTGAGCGCATAAGAGTCATAGTTATAGGTATCATACACCATCTTTCCCCATCGATTATATATTGTCAGGCGGTTGTATCGTTGAATATTCGGGTCCTCAGAATGAAAGAGATTCGGATTTAATCCCTCAATGGCAAATATGTCGTTGATTCCATCTCCATTCGGGGTGATTACGTTGGGGAATTTCCATGCGAGTGCCTCTATGGGAATCATGACGGTCGTATCAACACAACATTTGTCCCAGCAGGTGTGGAGGGTGACGGAGATGCTGTCATCGAATGTGTCTTCTATGTAACAATGTAAATCGGTGTCGTAGAATTCCCTGCCGTCGCTAAGCAGCCATTGACTCAAAGTTGCGCCAGACGAGCAGTTGTCAATACTGAGGAGACGGTCATCGAATTCCACAATCATAGGAGTGTTGATAACCAGGCAGATGTCTCCAGTTGCCGTAACAGGGATGGTGATAGATGGTCCGTTAGGGAGGTTTTCTAAGACGGTATAGGTGGTAGTGACTGTTGGGCAGACGGCAATGACATGTTGGGTTGATTGCGCATCCAGACTTGGGTCGTGGGGTGTTGAAATCCAATGGACGAGAGCAGTGTCCGGGGTGGCGTAAAGGTGCACGGTGTCGCCCAGACAGATGCCATCCTCAGGTGCGTCGGTGGTGATGTTGAGCGGTGTATTGCCGATAATCAGTAGGTGGAGCGTGTAGGTACTGTCGCAACCAATGCTGGTGACAAAGGAGTCGGTATAGGTGCCCTCTTCGGAGATTGTTTGGCCTCGCCACTGGATGGATTGCCCTTGATGGATGGTGTCGTATTCTTCATAGATATAGGCGGAAAATACGGTAATGATTTCCCATACAGTGTCGCCCACGGGGTTGATGACCACGGCCACGCGGTGGAGGCCCGCGCTGTCGAAGCTGATTGCCAAGGTGTTGCCGCTGAAATTGAGCAGTTGACCATCCACGTTCCACGTCACGCTTAACCCCTCGTCAATGGGGATGAAGGTGATGGTCGTGGTGTCGCCTTGACAAAGACGGTAGCGGTCTGCATGGACATTGTATTCGGCACTGCGGGTTGCCATTCCTGCGATATACGCGTAACTTTCAGCGGTGCCAAGACCATAGAAAGTGGCTAGAAAACGGCCGGTGTCGGCATCGATGATATGGGTGCCATCGCCGGTCGTGAAGCGAGCATAACTGTACCCGTTCCCAGAAGAGGTGAAATCGGAGGAAATGTCAGTTCCGTCAAGTGTGATGCCGGCTACGTTGTCGTTAGGAACCACAATGTTGACGAAATGGGAATTGGTATGGTTGGTGTTGTAAACGACAGAGATAGTACGTCCAATTGCCTGATTCAAAGGGGGTACAACGACACAGGCAGGGTCTCCGGGCATACCACCTAATCCATACCCTGTGATATAAAAACAGACCATGACGGGCGAGGAGCTGGAGACAGACAAAGCATCAGACTGGTAAAAGTCCAAGTTAAGTGTTGGGGGATCTGGAGCGTGATTAGACAGATAAAACGAGTAAGATTTGCCGGAGTTGATGGTGTCAACAGGCTGACCTTCAACGAAGATTATGCAGTTGTCGTCGCGGGCGGTGATTTTCACGAAGTCGCCCACAAAGGGGTAGTTGTCAGCGTATCGGTGTCGTCCGGATGTAGGCATTACCACGAAGCGTTGCCCCCAAAAGTCGGTGGGGATGGTCTGTTCGTAGAGGTGGTCGCAGGCAGCGTGATTGATGGGAACAAAGGTACACTTGTGTCCCTGGAATACAGCCACAGGTTTGGAGGCTTGGATTTTGGTGCCGGTGAATCCGATGGAACCGTTACCGGAAAATGTACCGTTAGAACTCAAATGATATACATTGCCACGCATTAACCAAAGGTCAGTTTCGTCGCCAGGATGAAAAACAATATTGCCATCTTCATCAAATACGTTCTCCGCAAAAGTGACGTGAAGATGTGTGTTGTCGTAGGGCGCTACAATTGCGATTTCTTGACTGGGACTTGCGGTGCCGTAAGTTTGTGTGATGTAGTCGTTTCGCAATGAAGGTGTTGGCATGATAGAGGTCATGTCATGACTGGCTGACATGAAGTTGGAAGCATAAACGACGGCAGGGGCAGTAGTGGTGATATGCCAGCTGTTAGAAGTGACCAATGCACCATAGTGATACCAATCCATATTAAGGTTTGGCACGACGATTCGAGTGGTGGAGTCTGCCGTGACGGATACGGTGTCGCTCCATGATTGAGTAGGATCCTCTATATACGCTGTGCAGTCGTATTCGGAAGCAATGAGGATGGCACAGGTACTATTATAAAAAGAGTTGCGCAAGAATGTGAACCAGAAATCAGTTCCTGCAAGACCTGGTTCAATTTGCTGCGCCTGCGAAAGGGAAGCAATGGAGAGGAATAAAATAAGGAGTGCCCTTTTCAATTTTCAAAATATTAGGTAGCGAAGATACAAATTTTTTGTTATGGGGCGTTTGTCGTTGATTTTGGCTGTTTAACAATACGAAAAGGGCGAATAATTATTCGCCCCTACATCGTTAATTTAACACAGAACAGGTCTGAACAAACGTACCCCTCTATTCCCTATTCCCTTTTGCCTATTGCCCAATTGTGCATTGTGAATTAACTAAGCTCCAGCATACGCTGTATCGGCAACAAC
>Ga0310786_10009953_pt1 | contig 11994 bp, 7 predicted proteins | sample AusTroGonzalo_MG_FD_203881 | JGI IMG/M metagenome (GOLD analysis project Ga0310786, IMG submission 203881) | Bovine rumen microbial communities from tropical cattle in Woodstock, Queensland, Australia - Gonzalo_03 (v2) (version 2) | ecosystem: Host-associated > Mammals > Digestive system >... | reverse complement strand
ACCAATTTATGAACAGCAGCACGGCAGACTTTGACGAAGTCGTTGAGAAGAATCCCTACCTATGGGCTACCATGCAGGACTACTTCATTCCTGAGATGCGCTACACCTATACATACACTTCGCCGAAACGCTCGCTGCATCCAGCACGCTGGGAGACTACTATCGCTGAGTCGGGTAATGGCGTGGCACTCTATGATGTTCTGACCGGTAAGTCATGGAACGACAAGGACAAGAAAATGTTCAAGAACCCCTATTCACAGTTCTTGAAGCTGGAGACCGACTATACCAAGACACTTACCCTCGACAGTCACTCCAAGATCGTGGGGCATGTCAATGCTGGCCTTATCTACCACTACGGAAATAGTGACTGGATACCTAATAGCGAGATGTTCTATGTGGGTGGTGCCAATAGCATCCGCGCCTTCTCTGTACGTGGCATTGGTCCTGGCTCCTTCCCTGGCATTGATAATAAAGCATATTCTTACCTGATGCAGAATGGTGACATTAAGTTTGTCGCCAACGTAGAATACCGTCGTCAACTGTTTGGCTCACTATACGGTGCCGTATTCCTTGATGCCGGTAACGTCTGGACGATAGAGGAAGAGTTCGGTGACGAGCTTCCTGGTTATGGCACGAGTCAGTTTAAGTTGAAGGATGCATTCCGTCAGATGGCTGTAGGTACTGGTATCGGTATTCGTTACGACCTTGATTTCCTTATACTGCGTCTAGACTGGGGCGTGGCGCTCCATCTGCCTTATGAGACTGAGAAATCGGGATTCTATAATATTCCAGAATTTAAGGGTAGCCATACGCTCCACTTCGCTATTGGTTATCCGTTCTGATTAGACACTATTAATGACTTATTAAAATATAGATTATGGAAAGAACATGGAGATGGTTTGGCAAGAAGGACAAGATTACTCTTGCACAACTGAGACAAATTGGCGTTGAGGGTATCGTTACCGCTTTACACGATGTACCCCTCGGCCAGGTATGGACGCGTGAGAAAATTCGTGACCTGCGTGAGTATATTGAGAGTTATGGCATGCGCTGGAGCGTGGTGGAGAGCCTACCAGTTGTAGAGACCATCAAGTATGGTGGTCCTGACCGCGACCACCAGATAGAGGTGTATAAGGAGTCGTTGCGTAACCTTGCAGCAGAAGGCATCCACTGCATCTGCTATAACTTCATGCCCGTATTGGACTGGGCGCGTACCGACCTGTTCCATGACAATCCCAATGGTGCCACCAACCTCTATTTCAACTATGCCGAGTTTGCCTACTTCGACATCTACATTCTGAAGCGTCCAGGTGCTCGTGAGGAGTGGGAGAAGTTCCAGTTCCCCGAAGGGTGGGGCAAAGGTCGTAGCGTCATTGCTGAGTGCGACGCTCTGGCTAAGACGATGACTCCTGAGAAAGACCACAAGCTGGTGGAGAACATCGTCATCAAGACGCAGGGCTTTGTGTCAGGTAACTTCTCTGAGAACGATGAGGCTCCCGTTCAGAAGTTCCGTGAGTTCCTCGACCTGTACAAGGGTATTGACAAGGCTAAACTGCGTGCTAACATGAAGTACTTCCTCGAGGCTATCATGCCTGTTTGCGAGGAGTGTAACATGAACATGTGCGTACACCCCGATGATCCCCCTATCGAGATCCTCGGCTTGCCACGCATTGTACGTACCGAGGAGGATATCCAGTGGTTCCTGAATGCTGTGCCCAACAAACATAACGGCCTCACCTTCTGTGCTGGTTCTTTGAGCGCAGGTGCCTATAACAACGTAGTAGAGCTCGCCAAAAAGTTTGCTTCGCGGACACACTTTGTCCATCTGCGTTCGTGCCACATCTTCCCCAACGGCGACTTCACTGAGGCCAGCCACCTGGGCGGTCGCGCCGACCTGATTGAGTTGTGTCGTATCTTCGAGAAGGAAAATCCGGAGCTTCCTATGCGTGTGGATCATGGTATGACATTTACCGACGAACCTGGCGGCATCATGGACGAGAGCAGTCATGGCCACAATGCCGGTTACACCCTGCTGGGTCGTATGTTTGCCCTCGGACAGGTACAGGGTATCTTGGCTACCGTCGACCGCGAGCTTGGAATAGAATACAAACAACCCGGATTCTTTGACTAGTCAAAGTATGACGTTGCATTCTTCGATAAAATAATAACGACATAGATTGTGGAAGTAGCGAATGATAGGTGGGGCATCCTCTATTGCCCCAAAGGCCGTGGCAGCAAACAGCGTGAAAAAATTCAGCGTGTGCTGGACGAGCGTAAGGTACAGTATGACTTTGTGCAGAGTGAGTCGAGTGACAGTGTAGAACGCTTGGTGACCATGCTGATACGTAATGGCTATAAGACCATTATTATCATGGGTGGCGACTCTGCGCTGAACGATGCTGTCAACTGTCTGATGGCCGAAGAGAAACAGGTGCGCGACCAGATAGCATTAGGAGTCATTCCCAATGGGATGATGAATGACTTCGCTCGCTATTGGGGCTTTGACGATGACGAGATGGAAAAGACCGTCGATTGGCTCATGAAGCATCGTATCCGTACTATTGATCTAGGCTGCGTGCGCTATACCAACAAGAATAACGAGCACTGTCATCGCTACTTCCTCAACTGTGTCAATGTCGGTCTCATTGCCGACATCATGAATCTGCGTCGGCAGACGCGTTCATTGCTGGGCTCCCATACCTTGTCATTCATCGTCTCCATTTTCCTCATGATCTTCCACCGCATGGACTACAAGATGCGTGTGCGGGTGAATAGTGAGACGGTAGACCGTAAGATGATGACCATGTGTGTAGGAAGCGGTCCTGGCTATGGACAGACACCTAACGCAGTACCCTACAATGGCATGCTTGACGTATCGATGGTGTACCATACGGAGATGATGCAACTGTTGGCTGGCTTGTGGCTCTTGGTGTCGGGACGTTTCCTGAATCATCGTAGTGTGCATCCTTACCGCACGCGTGAGGTTATCGTCGAAGAGGCTCCCCATGCACTGGTGGGTGTCGATGGTCGACTGATAGGAACTCCTGTGGGTCCGTATCGCATTACTGTGGAGCAGGAAGTCATCAACTTCTTGATACCCGATTGACGCTTTTAAGTCACGTTTGTCACTATCTGACTACAAAATAGCGCATTTTCTATAAAAAAGTGCAAAAATATTTTGCAGTCCCGATGAAAATGTTTAATTTTGAAGGTGATTACTAATCTAAAACACTAAATCTTAAATATAGGAACTATGAGTTATTTACGATTCGAGAAAGCTGTAATGACCAATCTTGAGGAGTCACTCCATCGTGAATTTCTTCGGACAAACCGTTCTGGCGCCTATAGTGCGTCTACGCTGGTAGACTGCAATACGCGCAAATATCACGGTCTGCTCGTTGTTCCCGTACCTGAACTCGACGATGATAACCACGTGCTATTGTCGTCGCTTGACTGTACGGTAATTCAACATGGTGCCGAGTTCAACCTCGGACTTCACAAGTATCAAGGTAACAATTTCAGCCCTAAAGGTCACAAGTATATCCGCGAGTATGATTGTGACGTGGTGCCCACCACCATCTATCGTGTTGGTGGCGTGTTGTTAAAGAAGGAGGTGGTTTTCCACCATTATGAGGACCGTATCCTCATCCGTTATACGCTGGAGGACGCCCATTCGGCTACTACACTGCGTTTCCGTCCTTTCCTGGCCTTCCGTTCGGTACGCCAGTTTACCCATGAGAACTCTACGGCCAGCCGTGAGTATCATGAGGTTGACAATGGTATCAAGACATGCATGTATGCAGGCTATCCTGACTTGTACATGCAGTTCTCTAAGAAGAACGAGTTTATTTTCCAGCCGGACTGGTATCGTGGTGTGGAGTATCCTAAGGAGCAGGAGCGTGGTTATGCCTCCAACGAGGATCTGTATGTTCCTGGCTACTTCGAGATGAGCATCAAGAAGGGCGAGAGCATCATTTTTGCAGCCTCTACGTCGGCTGCCAAGCCCAGTACGCTTAAGAAACTCTTCGACGAGGAGGTGGCCGACCGCGTGCCTCGTGATAACTTCTATCACTGTCTTGTGACAGCTGCCCACCAGTTCCACTTCCGTGATCACCGCAGTGGCACTATGGAGAAGATTGACAAGAAGGACGATCGTTATCTGCTGGCAGGCTATCCTTGGTTCAAGGCTCGTGCGCGTGATACGTTTATCGCCGTACCTGGTCTGACGCTGGCTATTGGCGAGATTGACTATTTCGAGATGGTGATGAAAACCTCGGAGAAAGCCCTCCGTGAGTTCATGGACAACAAGCCCGTTTCTGGCAAGATTTACGAGATAGAACAGCCCGATGTTCCCCTGTGGGCCATCTGGGCTATTCAGCAGTATGTCAAGGAAGTTGGCAGAGAGCAGGGCTACAAGATGTATGGAAAGCTGGTCAAGGACATCGTGAAGTATGTGATGGCTGGTGGTCATCCTAACCTGCGTCTCGATGACAATGGACTGGTCTTCGCTGATGGTCGTGACAAAGCTGTCACTTGGATGAACTCTACAGCCAACGGTCGTCCAGTCGTTCCCCGTTCTGGCTATATTGTTGAGTTTAACGCTCTGTGGTATAACGCCATCAAGTTCTGTGCTTCTTTGGAGGAAGAGTTTGGCGATAAAAAGTTGGCGGATAAGCTGGAGAAACTGGCTGAAGTTACCAAAACCTCGTTCGTTGACACCTTCATGAACGAATACGGTTATCTGCTCGACTATGTGGATGGCAACATGATGGACTGGAGCGTACGCCCCAACATGATATTCCCTGTGGCCTTCGACTATTCTCCTTTGAACCAGGAGCAGAAGAAGAGCGTTCTTGATGTTTGTACACGCGAACTGCTGACTCCTAAGGGACTGCGCTCGCTGTCTCCTAAGAGTGGTGGCTACAATCCTATGTATGTCGGTCCGCAGACACAGCGCGACTATGCCTACCATCAGGGTACCGCATGGCCTTGGCTGGGAGGCTTCTATATTGAGGCTTGTTTGAAACTCTATAAGCGTACTCGCCTGTCGTTCCTCGAGCGCCACATGGTGGGCTATGAGGAAGAGATGGATTACCACGCACTGGGAACCATCAGTGAACTGTTCGACGGCAACCCGCCATTCTATGGACGTGGTGCTATGGCTTTCGCCATGAATGTCGCTGAGATTCTGCGTTCGGTGAAGCTGTTGGAGAAATACACATACCAAAAATAAATAAGGAGGAAACGCTATGAAAGTATTAATGTTTGGATGGGAGTATCCTCCTCACGTATTCGGTGGTCTGGCTACCGCTAACTATGGTATCTCTCAGGGACTCTATGCCCAGGGCGATATGGATATTACGCTCTGCTTGCCCAAGCCTTTCGGCGATGAAGACCGTTCTGCCTGTAAGATCGTGGCCATGAACGCTGTGCCCATTGCCTATCGCGACGTGTCAGCCGACTATGTTCGCGAGCGTGTGGGCAATATCATGGATCCCGACCTCTATTTCCGTCTGCGCGAGCACCTGTATGCCGACTTCAACTACATGCATGTCAACGACCTTGGCGCCATGGAGTTTGCAGGTGGCTATCCAGGCAATCTGCATGAGGAAATCAATAACTATTCGATTATTGCCGGTGTGGTGGCTCGTACATTAGATTACGACATCATCCACGCCCACGACTGGCTGACCTATCCTGCCGGCATCCATGCTAAGCAGGTCAGCGGTAAGCCTCTGTGCATCCACGTCCATGCTACCGACTTCGACCGTTCTCGTGGTAAGGTGAACCCCACCGTTTATTCTATTGAGAAGAACGGTATGGACAATGCCGACTGCATCATGTGTGTGTCGGAGCTGACACGCCAGACGGTTATTAACCAGTATCACCAGGATCCGCGCAAGTGCTATACCGTTCACAACGCTGTATATCCCTTGCCACAGGAATATCAGGATATTCCACGTCCCGACCACACGGGTAAGGACAAGGTGGTGACATTCCTCGGACGTATTACCATGCAGAAGGGTCCTGAGTACTTCGTGGAGGCTGCCAACATGGTTATCCGTCGTACCAAGAATGTCCGTTTCTGTATGGCAGGTTCTGGCGACATGATGGATGCGATGATTCATCTGGCTGCTGAGCGTGGCATTGCTGACCGCTTCCACTTCCCAGGATTCATGCGTGGCAAGCAGGTCTACGAGTGCTTGAAAGACTCTGATGTCTACGTCATGCCTTCCGTCTCTGAGCCCTTCGGTATCTCACCGCTGGAGGCTATGCAGTGCGGCACGCCTTCTATCATCTCGAAGCAGTCTGGTTGTGCTGAGATCCTGACCAACTGTATCAAGGTTGACTATTGGGACATTCACGCGCTGGCTGACGCCATCTATAGCATCTGTGCCAACGACTCGCTCTTCCAGTACCTCAAGGAAGAAGGAAAGAACGAGGTGGACCAGATTACATGGGAGAAAGTCGGTGCTTGGATTGCAACGCTCTACAAACGAACTCTCGGCTGGGAGCAATAAACGTTAAACAATAACCAATAAACAATAAACGATTATGAAAACCATTTGTTTATATTTCGAGATACATCAGATTATCCATCTGAAGCGCTATCGTTTCTTCGATATCGGTACCGATCATTACTACTATGACGACTACGAGAACGAGCGCAGCATCACCGATATTGCCAACCGCAGCTACATGCCGGCACTGACAGCCATCGGTGACATGATTAAAGAACATGGCCAGTATTTTAAGGTGGCCTTCTCGCTGTCAGGTACAGGTATCGAACAGCTGGAGTTCCATGCTCCTCAGGTCATTGCCAAGTTGCAGGAGCTGAACCAGACAGGTTGTGTGGAGTTCCTGGCCGAGCCTTACTCTCATGGTCTGTCATCACTGGCCAACGAGGAGACCTTTGCTCTTGATGTGAAGAAGCAGATGGCCAAGATTGAGGAGCTCTTCGGCAAGAAGCCTACCGTTGCCCGTAACTCATCACTCATCTACTCTGACGACATCGGTGGACAGATTGCCGCCATGGGCTTCAAGGGAATGCTGACTGAAGGTGCTAAGCACGTGCTGGGCTGGAAGTCACCACACTATGTCTATAACTGTAACATCGCCCCGAACCTGAAGCTGTTGCTCCGCGACGTAGAGTTGTCTGACGACATCTCACTGCGCTTCAACAATCCTGACTGGGAAGGCTATCCCCTGTTTGCTGATAACTACATCGATCGCATTGCCCGCTTCCCCGAAGAGGAGCAGATCATCAATATCTTCATGGAGCTGAGTGCCCTGGGTATCGCTCAGCCGTTGTCATCTAACATCCTCGATTTCCTGAAGGCACTGCCTGCCTGTGCCAAGGAGAAGGGTATTACGTTCTCTACACCTACTGAGATCTGCATGAAGACCAAGAGTGTTGGTGAACTCAACGTACCCGACACTCTGTCATGGGTTGACGAGGAGCGCGACTGCTCATGCTGGCTGGGTAATGCCATGCAGCGTGAGGCTTTCAACAAGCTCTACAGTGTGGCTGACCGCCTGCGCATTGCCGACGACCCACGCATCAATCAGGACTGGGACTACCTGCAGGCTTCTAACAACTTCCGCTTCATGACTACCAAGCCCTCTAACGTAGGTCTGGATCGTGGCATCTATAGCGGACCGTTCGATGCCTTCACCAACTATATGAATATCCTCGGTGACTTCATCAACAGAGTCAACGCACTCTATCCACAGGAGATTGAGAACGACGAGCTCAATGCACTGCTCACCACCATCCGCAACCAGGGTGACGAGATTGAGATGAAGGATAAGGAGATTATCCGTCTGAAAGCTCGCCTGGAGAAGTTGGAGCCAAAGAAAGCCGAGAAGAAGGCTGCTCCAAAGAAAGCTGCCGCTCCCAAGAAAGCACCTGCAAAGAAGGTGGAGGAGAAAGCTGCTGAAGAGAAGAAGTAATCTAATACGATTACGAATAATAGAGAGAAGAAGGGAACCTTACAAAAGGTTCCCTTCTTGTTTGATGATAGAAAAAACTGGATTCTCTTGCTTTTTCACTCACTTATTTGTACCTTTGCACCCGTGAAACTGGATAACAGACGACATATTGCCTCGTGGTTGCTATTGGCCGTATTCGTGCCAATGCTGATTCTCTCGTCACTTCATGAGCATGATACCAGCGTGTCGGCAGCAGAGACGGAGTGTGTCGATTGTGTACATCACAGTTGTCATGGTCACCTCACACAGATGGCGTCATGGACACACGACTGTGTGCTGTGCCAGTTCCTCACGTTGCCGATGCTGGTAGCCGTTATGTTGGCTGTCACGGTATCTGCTCTTGTATGTAATAAACGTTATGCCCAGCCTTTGTATGGCTATCGTGCCGACAGCTGTGGCGTTATTGTAACCCGGGGACCTCCGTTTGTCTGATTTTCCCCTAGACATTTTACATACATTATATATATACTATATACTTCTTTTTTATTGAATCACAGAATGAAAATAAAAACCATTCTGCTATTGTTGTGTATATACACGACAGTGGCAGCTCAAAATAATAGTAGACATCAACATGCAGAGGACTCTACGGATGTCTTTTTCCGTCATTTGCAACTGAACGAACTGACAGTGACGGGTGTGACGGGCGATACGAAACTGAAACATGCCACTGCTCCCGTAAGCATTGTTTCGCCACAGGTGCTGCGGGCTACGGCTTCAACAAATATTATCGATGCCATCGCTCATCAGCCAGGTGTCAGCCAACTAACCACAGGCGGCAGTATCTCGAAACCCATCATCCGCGGACTAGGTTATAATCGCGTAATAGTGATGAGCGAGGGCGTGCGCCAGGAGGGTCAGCAATGGGGTGACGAGCACGGTATAGAGGTTGATGGCAACAGTGTGAACAGCATCGAGATACTGAAAGGTCCTGCCTCACTGATGTATGGCTCTGACGCTATGGCGGGTGTGGTTATTCTCCACCAACAGCCTACGCTGGCCGAGGGCGAGATGAAAGCCAACGTCAGTTCTGAATATCAGACCAACAATGGTCTCTTCCATTATTCATTACAGGTGGCCGGCAACCAACAAGGCTTTGTATGGGATGCCCGCTACAGCGATAAGATGGCTCATGCCTATAAAAATAAGTACGATGGTTACGTACCTGGCTCGCAATTCCGTGAACGGGCTGGACGATTGATGTTGGGTGTGAATAAAGCATGGGGACACTCGCGACTCACGTGGTCGGCTTACCACCTGACACCAAGTATCATTGAAGGCGAGCGTGACGTTGTTACTGGCGATTTAGTGTGCTTGTCGGTTTCCCCGACGAGTTACTCAAAGTCTCTTCCCTTTCAACAAGTGAAACACTACAAACTGGTGTGGGACAACTCGCTGAATCTTTCGTCGGGTTATCTGAAAGCAATTATCGGCTATCAGCAAAACCGCCGTCAGGAGTTTGAAGAGTCGGCAGACGATTATGAACTCTATTTCAAGCTGCACACGTTGACTTACGATTTGCGTTACATTACCAACGAGTTTAACGGTTGGAAACTCTCTACGGGTATTGGTGGCATGTATCAGAAATCGGGCAACGAGGGTGAGGAATATCTCATTCCAGACTACCGTCTCTTTGACTTTGGCCTCTATGCCACAGCCACCAAGACTATCGGTGAACGTTGGACGCTGAATGGTGGTGTGCGTTATGATCACCGCCGCCTGCACGGCTACGAACTGATGGAGGATGGAGAACAGCGCTTTACGGATTTCTCGCGACACTTCAATGGGCTGACGGGTAGTATAGGCGCTGTCTTTAATGTGAGCGACAACCTTAACGTAAAACTGAACGTGGCCCGCGGTTTCCGTACCCCCAACATGAGCGAACTGGCCTCGAACGGCGTACACGAAGGCTCTATCCGCTACGAACAGGGTAATCAGCAACTGAAGGCGGAATATAGTCTGCAGGCCGACCTCGGTGTCGATTTTACCTCACGATATTTCTCTGCACAGCTGGCTCTCTTTGCTAACCGTATCGATAACTATATCTTTACACATCGCGTGGCAGAAGAAATCGAGGAAGGATACCTGACCTATGTCTATACTCAGGGTGATGCCCGATTGTTGGGATTTGAGGCTGGTGTAGACTTCCATCCCGTCCATAGCGTTCATTTTTCCAACACCTTCTCGTATGTCGATGCCCGTCTCACCTCTCACCACTCATCTCTCACCTCTGAGAATAAGTATCTCCCCTTTACACCAGCACCCAAATGGTCGTCGGAGTTGAAGTGGGAACTCTCGCATCATTCACATCCAACAGTAGCCCATCACCATACAACGGATGCGGCTCATCGTTCGCTCCTCAATAATCTTTATGTCGCCGCGGCCCTCGATTGCTATCTGAAGCAGTCGCACGTCTATAGTGCCGACGATACTGAGACGGAAACGCCTGGCTATGCGCTGCTCTCACTTTCGGCAGGCACCGACATCCAGCTGCACGGCAAGAAAATCGCTGAGCTCTACGTCACTGCCGATAACCTGTTGGATAAAGCCTATCAGAATCACTTGAACCGCCTGAAATATGCTGATCTGAACACTGTAACAGGTCGTAGAGGTGTCTATAATATGGGGCGTAACATCACCTTTAAGGTAGTGGTGCCGATAGCATTTTAGTTTGTTATTAAACCCTTGGGTGAGAGCCCAGCTTGTATCAAAAAAAGAGGTCGCGATGACCTCTTTTTTGTGATCCGCTTGGGGCTCGTCATCGAGCTTGCTCGCTTTGACCTTTAGGTCAAAGAACCCTTGGGTTTGAACCCCAAGCACGAAAAAAGGGACTTCGTAAAAGTCCCTTTATCGTGATCCGCTTGGGGCTCGAACCCAAGACCCCAACATTAAAAGTGTTGTGCTCTACCAACTGAGCTAGCGGATCAACCTTAGTGCTTTATGATAAAAGCGGGTGCAAAGGTACAACTTTTTGTTGAATTAGCCAAATTTATTCCGTAGTTTTTTCATTTTTGGCTTTCTCCTCCTCTGCTATTGCCTGCTTATAACACTCACGGCAGAGCGGTTCATACTCCTGTGTCTCACCCAGTAGCACGCGTTTGTCGTTCTGTACGGTGCGGTGACTGACGTATGCCAGTGAGCCACACTTCACACAGATGGCATGCACCTTGGTAACGTCGTCGGCGATAGCGCAGAGGGCTGGCATAGGGCCAAAGGGGATTCCTTTGTAGTCCATGTCGAGACCGGCAATGATGACGCGTACACCACGATTGGCCAGTTCATTACATACGCTGACCAATCCTTCGTCGAAGAACTGTGCCTCGTCGATGCCTACTACGTCTATGTCACTTGACAGCAACAGAATGCTGGCCGATGAGTCGAGTGGGGTAGAGGGTATGGCGTTATGGTCGTGGCTCACCACCTCCTCGTCACTATATCGGGTGTCTATAGCGGGCTTGAAGATCTCTACCTTCTGCTTGGCAAACTGTGCACGGCGCAGACGACGAATCAGCTCTTCGGTCTTTCCGGAGAACATAGAGCCACACACTACTTCTATTCTTCCTGGGCGGCGTGTCTCGCCCGATGTTGGATATGTAATCATGCTGCAAAGATAATAAATAATTCATAATTTATAATGCATATTTCATAATTATTTTTTAATTTTGCAGCGTTATGGGAATATTATATATTGTACCCACGCCCGTAGGAAACATGGAGGACATGACACTCCGGGCTATCCGCATCTTAAAAGAGGCAGATGTGGTGTTGGCGGAAGATACCCGTACGTCGGGTATCCTACTGAAGCATTTCGATATCAAGCAGCACCTGCTGTCGCACCATAAGTTCAATGAGCACGGCACCTCTGCCTCGGTCATCGAGCGCTTGCAGGCTGGTCAGACCGTTGCCCTTATCAGTGATGCAGGCACGCCAGGTATCTCTGATCCTGGCTTCTTCTTGGTGCGTGAGGCTGTCAAGGCTGGCATCGAGGTGCAGACCCTCCCT
>Ga0310786_10009952_pt1 | contig 11995 bp, 6 predicted proteins | sample AusTroGonzalo_MG_FD_203881 | JGI IMG/M metagenome (GOLD analysis project Ga0310786, IMG submission 203881) | Bovine rumen microbial communities from tropical cattle in Woodstock, Queensland, Australia - Gonzalo_03 (v2) (version 2) | ecosystem: Host-associated > Mammals > Digestive system >... | reverse complement strand
GTCGAGGGCAACAACACCACAGTCGCTCAATGGCAACTGGATTTCTCCCTGGCACTGCTGGCGAGCGATCTTACCTGTTACAGAACGGTCAACCTTATTGGTGAGCCAGTCCTTACAAGCCACAGCCTCCAGCTGGAGCACGCGGTCAAGGTATTCGTTAATCTTATCCTGACTGTAGGTTACGTCAGCATAGTGGCGCTCTACAGTATTATCTTTCATAATAGTCTTTGGCGAGTGACCGAACATCTGAGCCACATCCAAATCGAATGGCTTTACACCATCGCCCTGCTTGAACGAGAAGTGAGCATCGCCAGTGGTCTCACCAACCACATACAGTGGAGCACGCTCGCGCTCAGCGATCTTACGTACGTGTTCGATATGCTTCTCGTCGATAAGCAAGCCCATACGCTCCTGACTCTCGTTGGCGATGATTTCCTTAGAACTCAGAGTCTTATCGCCGATAGGCAACTTAGTCATATCAATCTCACCACCGCACTCCTCAACGAGCTCGGAGAGACAGTTGAGGTGACCGGCTGAACCGTGGTCGTGGATACTCACAACGGGGTTCACATCCTCCTCACAGAGGGCACGAACCAAGTTGTAAGCACGCTTCTGCATCTCAGGGTTAGCACGCTGAACGGCATTCAACTCGATACCGTTGCTATAGCGACCGGTATCAACTGATGATACAGAACCACCACCAAGACCGATACGGTAGTTATCACCACCAACAACGACAACCTTGTTGCCTGGCTGTGGTTCCTTCTTCAGACAGTCGCGCTTAGTGCCATAACCTACACCACCAGCCAGCATGATGACTTTGTCGTAGGCGTATTTCTCTTGGCCTTCCTGATGCTCGAAGGTCAGCACAGAACCGCAAATTAGTGGCTGACCGAACTTGTTACCGAAGTCAGAAGCACCATTAGAGGCCTTTGTCAGAATCTGCTGAGGTGTCTGGTACAGCCACTGGCGAACGGGCAGGATATCCTCCCAGTCGCGTGCAGCACCCTCATCGTCGTGCAGACGAGGATAAGCCGTCATATAAACGGCAGTACCAGCGATAGGCCAAGAACCTACACCACCACCCATACGGTCGCGGATTTCACCACCAGTACCAGTAGCGGCACCATTGAATGGCTCTACGGTTGTGGGGAAGTTGTGTGTCTCAGCCTTCAGCGAGATAACACTCTCGATATCTTTTACCTGGAACCAGTCGCTGGTGCTCTGGTCCTTTGGAGCGAACTGTTCAACCACAGGCCCCTGCGCAAAAGCTACATTATCCTTATAAGCCGAGAGAATCTTATTGGGGTTCTCCTGCGTAGTCTTCTTAATCATCGCGAAGAGCGAGCTCTCCATCTCCTTGCCATCAATGATGAATGTACCACCGAAAATCTTATGGCGGCAGTGCTCAGAGTTGATCTGGGCGAAACCGAAGATCTCAGAGTCTGTCAGGGGACGACCGTTCTGCTTCTCCAGTCCATGCAGATACTCAATCTCTTCGGGCGAAAGGGCCAGACCCTCTTTCTCGTTATACTCCTCCAGATTGTCCACATACTTGATGGGCTCGGGCTTGATGTTAATCGTAAAAATGTCCTGGTTCAGGCCATTATACATGCGCTGCAGCATCTCGTCGTGCTCAGCATCCTTAGAGTCCACAGCAAAGTACTCCTCTATACGAGAAATGCCGCTGAGGCCCATGTTCTGTGTAATCTCAACGGCATTTGTCGACCATGGGGTCACCATTTCACGACGCGGACCCACAAAGAATCCGTCCATCGTCTGGGCGTCAACGAGCTCTGCATTGCCGTAGAGCCAACAAAGTTCCTGTACTTCTGTCTGTGTGAGCTGATGGTCCACTTCAGTGGCTATCACACTCGATGAGGGAGTCTTGAAAAAAAGAATCATAGTCCTTTTAAATGAATAAGTTTGAATTTTGGCTGCAAAGGTACGAAATAATTATGAATAATGTGTTATGAATTAAGAAATATTTGTACCTTTGCAGCGTGAAGTAAATAAATGATGCTATGATTTATACGATAGAAAAGGTGGCAACCCTGATAGGGGCGCGCCGTTATGGAGAAAAAGAGGCAACCATAGGATGGTTGCTGACAGACAGCCGTTCGCTGTGTTTTCCTGAGCAGACCTTATTCTTTGCCTTGCGCACCAAACGTAACGACGGACATAAATACATTGATGAACTATATCGCAGGGGCGTGCGCTCCTTTGTTGTAGAGCAGGAGCCTGCCGACTATCAGACACGCTTCCCCGAGGGTAACTTCCTGAAGGTGTCGTCGCCGCTGGCAGCGCTACAGCGACTGGCTGAGCGTCATCGTGATGAGTTCAATATCCCTGTGGTGGGCATCACGGGTTCTAACGGTAAGACATGGGTCAAGGAGTGGCTCTATCAGATTCTGATGCCGTCGATGAAGGTGACCCGCTCGCCTAAGAGTTATAACTCGCAGATTGGCGTGCCCCTCAGCGTGTGGCTGTTGAACGAGCAGACCAAGGTGGCTCTCTTCGAAGCAGGTATCAGCGAGCCAGGCGAGATGTTGGCCCTGCGCGACATCATCCAGCCCTCTATCGGCGTGCTGACATCGCTGGGCAGTGCCCATCAGGAGAACTTCCGCTCGCTGGACGAGAAATGTATGGAGAAGTTGCAGCTGTTCCACGATACCGAGGTGATGATCTATCCCTCTGACGATGACACCGTGAGCCGTTGTGTGCGTCGCTCCCAGTATAAGGGCGAGCGCATAGGCTGGTCGCGCTATAGCGAGAAAGCTCCGATGTATGTGCGTCGTATCGAAAAATCTCATACTTCAAGTCTCAAGTCTCAAATCTCTTATATATATAAAGGTGTGGAGGGCAGCTACGAGATTCCCTTCATCGACGAGGCCTCTATCGAGAACTCCATCACCTGCGTCACCGTAGCCCTCTACTTAGGGCTGTCGCCAGAGGAGGTTGCCGAGCGGATGTCGCAGCTGGAGCCCATCGCCATGCGTCTGGAGGTGAAGGAGGGACAACGTGGTCTGACCCTCATCAACGACTCGTACAACAGCGATGTCAACTCCCTCGACATTGCCCTCGATTTCATGAACCGTCGAATTGAGAATAAATCTCAATCCTCTGCGTTCAATACTCAAGTCAAGAAAACCCTGATTCTGAGTGATATCTACCAGACGGGTGAGTCTTCCACGGAGCTCTATCGTGAGGTGTCCGACCTGATTTTGAAGCGTGGCGTAGACCGTTTTATCGGCATCGGACCAGAGATATCCAGTCAGGCATCTCAAATAGAGATAGGTCAGAAGTGGTTCTTCGACAATGTGGAGCAGTTCCTGCAGAGTAATCTGTTCCGTTCGCTCAATCACGAGATAGTGCTGCTGAAAGGCGCCCGTCCGTTTGGCTTCGAGCGTATCACCGAGCTGCTGGAACAGAAGGTGCACGAGACCATACTCGAGGTGGACCTCAATGCGGTGGTCGATAACCTGAACTATTTCCGCTCGTTCCTGAAGCCCGAGACCAAGATGGTGTGTATGATCAAGGCCGACGCTTATGGCGCTGGTGCCGTGGAGATTGCCAAGACGCTGCAAGACCATCGCGTGGACTATCTGGCAGTGGCGGTAGCCGACGAGGGTGTCACCCTTCGCAATGCCGGCATCACGCAGAATATCATTGTGATGAACCCCGAGATGTCGTCGTTTAAGACCCTCTTCGACTACGACCTGGAGCCTGAGGTCTATAGCTTCCGACTGATGGATGCCCTCGTCAAGGCAGCCCGTGCCCAGGGTATCACGGGGTGGCCCGTACATTTGAAGCTTGACACCGGCATGCACCGCCTGGGCTTTGACAGCTCTCAGATTGATGAGCTCATCGAACGCCTGAAGCAGCAGTCGGCCATCATCCCGCGTTCTGTCTTCTCCCATTTCGTGGGTTCCGACAGCGACGACTTCGACAACTTCTCTGCCACCCAGTTCCGTGTGTTCGACGAGGGCAGCAAGAAGATACAGGCCGCCTTCAGTCATAAGATTCTGCGCCACATGGACAACTCCGCAGGCATAGAGCACTTCCCAGAGCGACAGATGGATATGTGTCGCCTGGGCATCGGACTCTATGGCGTTGACCCACGTACCAATAATATGCTCTCTACTGTATCGACCCTGAAGACCACCATCCTGCAGCTGCGCCGTGTGCCCAAGGAGGAGACGGTGGGCTATAGTCGCAAGGGCAAGCTGGAGCGCGACAGCATCATCGCCGCCATACCTATTGGCTATGCCGACGGCTTGAACCGCCGCCTGGGCAATCGTCATTGCTATTGTCTGGTCAATGGCCAGAAGGCGGAGTATGTGGGCAATATCTGCATGGATGTGGCGCTGATTGACGTGACAGACATCCCTTGTGAGGAGGGCGACAGCGTGGAGATCTTCGGCAAGAACCTGCCTGTCACCGTGCTGAGCGATGTGCTCGAGACCATCCCCTACGAAGTGCTCACCAGCGTCAGCAACCGCGTGAAACGCGTGTATTTCCAAGACTAATCACTAAAACTATATCAAGAAATGGAGCAAATATTCACTTACATCATCCAGTTGGGAGCGTCGGTCATGATGCCGATACTCTTCACCATCATCGGCCTGTGCATCGGCATGAAGTTCGGCAAGGCCCTCAAGAGTGGACTCTACGTCGGCGTAGGTTTCGTAGGTCTCGGCATCGTCACCGCCCTGTTGACAACCAACTTCAACACGCCGCTCGATGCCATCTCAAAAATCTTTGAGCTCGACCTGAAGGTCTTCGACATGGGATGGCCTGCTGCCGCCGCTGTGGCCTACAATACCGCGGTGGGTGCTCTCATCATCCCCATCTGCCTGGGCATCAACTTCCTGTTGCTGATTACTAAATGTACGCGAACAGTCAATATCGACCTGTGGAACTACTGGCATTTCGCCTTCATCGGCGCCGTGGCCTATTTCGTCATGGACCAGAGTCTGCTGTGGGGTTATTTCGCCGCCATCAGCTGTTATATCGTCACCCTGGTGATGGCCGACCTGACGGCAGAGCGCTTCCAAGGCTACTACGACAATATGGAGGGCATCTCCATTCCCCAGCCGTTCTGTCAGAGCTTTACGGCTTTTGCCATCGTCATCAACTGGCTGCTGGACCGTATTCCTGGCTTCTCGAAGCTCGACATCGATGCCGAGGGCATGAAGCAGAAGTTCGGCGTGCTGGGCGAGCCCCTGGTGCTGGGCGTCATCGTGGGAGCGTTGATAGGTGCTGCCGCCCATTTCGACCATCTCGTTAATTTCTCAGCCTATGCCGCTGGCTTCGACACCACCGCCGATGCTGTGATGAGTATTACCAAGTCGATACTCTTCTTGGGTGTCACCATGGGTGCCGTGATGGAGCTCATTCCTCGCATCACCCGTCTGTTTATCGACGGACTGATGCCTATCTCCGAGAAGACGCAGGAGGTGGTGAAGCGTAAGTTCAAGGGCAAGAAGGTGTATATCGGCATGTCGCCGGCACTCGTCATCGGCCATCCCACCACTCTGGTGGTGTCGCTGCTACTTATCCCCGTCACCCTCATACTGGCCATCGCCCTGTCAAAGGCTGGCAACCAGTTCCTGCCGCTGGCATCGCTGGCAGGTATGTTCTATGTCTTCGTGATGGTGCTGCCCTATACCAAGGGTAATGTGGTGAAGACCTTCATCGTGGGTCTGGTGGCTGTCACCATCGGCCTCTATTTCGTCACCGATATGGCGCCTGCCTTCACTTTGGCAGCCAACACGGTGTTCGAGGCCACGCAGGACAAGGCCGCTCAGATTCCCGAGGGCTTCCAGGCTGGTGCCATGGACTTCGCCTCGTCGCTCTTTGGCTATGTCATCTATGCCTGTGTCAAGTATATCCAGTGGATAGGCATGGGTGTCCTGACACTCATCACCATTTCTATGGTGGTCTGGAACCGCCTGCGCATTGTTCGTGAGGAAACGACTTCAAAGTAAATAATTTAAAAACAAAGTATATGAAAACAAGAACATTTCTTTCCCTAACCCTCCTGGCAATGACATTTGTTTCCGCAAATGCCCAGGAAGCTGACCGCTACGTTGGTGCCCAGCATGTTCGTTTCCAGACAGCCTGCCACCCGCAGGATGTGAAAGGCTACGACACGAAGACCCTTTGTGAGCGTTTCGTGATGGAGAAGGTGATGGCAGCAGACTCTATCCTGCTGACCTACAGCCACTATGACCGTTTTATCTTTGGTGGCGCGATGCCTGTGACCAAGACCCTGAAGCTGGAGAACTTCTGGGAGCTGGGACTCGACGTCGACAAGGACATCAAAGAGAAGTATTTCCTTTATAACCGCGAAATCGGCATCGTGAACTGTGGCGAGGGCGACGGCGTGGTGATTGTCGATGGTAAGGAGTATGCCCTGTCACCCAAGGAGGCCCTCTACGTGGGTCGCGGACATATCGCCAAGGACAAAGACGTAAACAAGGAGGTGCTCTTCCGTTCGAAGGATGCCGCCAAGCCTGCCAAGTTCTACCTGAACAGCGCCACGGCCCATCAGCACTACAAGACCCAGTGGATCACCCTCGACGGCCGTAAGGGCTCGCTGAAGGCTGCCGTATGGGGCCCTGTGGGTTCGCTGGAGGAGTGCAATAACCGCACCGTCTATAAGCTCATCGTCAACGACGTGCTCGAGGAAGGTCCCTGCCAGCTGCAGCTGGGTCTCACACAGTTGAACCCTGGTGCTGCGTGGAACACCATGCCGCCTCATACCCACGGTCGCCGCATCGAGGCCTACTATTACTTCAACCTGCCTCAGGACCAGACCATCGCCCACATCATGGGACAGCCCGAGGAGAGTCGCGTGGTGTGGCTCCACAACGACCAGGCCATCATGTCGCCTGAGTGGAGCATGCATGCCGCTGCCGGCACCTATTACTATACCTTCATCTGGGGTATGGCAGGCGAGAACCTATACTATAACGACAAGGACAACATCCCCGTTATCGACATCAAATAAATAGTCAATTCTCAAATCTCAAAACAATAATGACTCCTATCAAAACAACCAAAATGAGCAATTTCCGCTGGATTATCTGCGGACTGCTCTTCCTCGCGACTACCATTAACTACATGGACCGCCAGGTGCTTAGCCTGACGTGGAAAGACTTTATTGCCCCCGACTTCCATTGGACTGACGACGACTACGGCACCATCACGGGTCTCTTCTCCGTGTTCTACGCCGTGGCCAACCTCTTTGCAGGTAAGTTCATCGACTGGATGGGCACCAAGAAGGGTTACCTCATCGCCATCTTCGTGTGGAGCGTGGGAGCCTGTTTGCATGCTGCCTGCGGATGGACCGCCATTGGTCTGGCTGGCGGTAGTGTGGTGGCCCTGACCACCATCAGCGTGTGGCTCTTCCTGGCCTGCCGCATGATTCTGGCTGTGGGCGAGGCAGGCAACTTCCCTGCCGCCATCAAGGTCACCGCCGAGTATTTCCCCAAGAAAGACCGCGCCTTCGCCACCTCTATCTTTAATAGTGGCGCCTCGGTGGGTGCGCTGGCAGCTCCTGCCACCATCCCCCTGCTGGCTCGTGTCTGGGGTTGGGAGATGGCCTTCATCATCATCGGTGTGCTGGGCTTCTTCTGGATGGGCCTGTGGGCTTGGCTCTACGACAAACCCGCCCATAACAGTCGTGTGAACCAGGCCGAGCTCAACTATATTGAGCAGGACGCTGACATTGCCACCGTGCAGGATCGTCAGAATGTGAAGGAGGAGAAGACCATCTCGTTCTTCAAGTGCTTCACCTTCCGTCAGACATGGTCCTTTATCGTGGGTAAGTTTATGACCGATGGCGTGTGGTGGTTCTTCCTGTTCTGGGCACCTGCCTATTTCAGCGATGTCTATCATTACACCAGCGATTCATCCATGGGTATCTTGCTCATCTTCACACTCTATGCTATTGTGACGGTGGTGAGCATCGGCGGTGGCTATCTGCCCAAGTATTTCGTCGAGAAGCGCGGCATGAACCCCTACCTGGGTCGTATGCGTGCCATGTTCATCTTTGCCTGCTTCCCCCTGCTGGGTCTGCTGGCTCAGCCCCTGGGTGCCTATAGCGCCTGGTGGCCCGCCATCCTCATCGGCTTCCTGGGTGCAGGCCATCAGGCCTGGAGTGCCAACCTCTACAGCACCATCGGCGATATGTTCCCCAAGTCCACTATCGGCACCATCACCGGCATCGGCACTATGGCAGGTGGTCTGGCTTCGTTTGGCATCAATAAGGGCTCTGGTCTTTTCTTCACCTGGGCCGAGGGTAGGGGCGACGCCTTCACCTTCTTCGGCTTCGACGGCAAGCCCGCTGCCTATATGGTGGTGTTCAGCATCTGCGCTGTGGCCTACCTCATCGGCTGGGTCATCATGAAGGGTCTGGTGCCTAAGTACAAGCCCATCGCCACGGAATAATCATCTCTTACAACCATTCTTTATGCAAAAGAAACTCCTGTTGCTGACCTTCCTTCTCGGCGCCGCCATCAGCGGCTCTGCCGAGAGGCTGTGGGACGCCAAGCCCGACTACCACGCCGAGTTCACCCTCACCGCTCCTGAGCTGGAGCCTAAGCTGGTGTACGACCAGACCACGACTCGCCGTCGTGACCTCGACCTGATGGTCACTACGCCTGCCGCCGTGGCGCTGGCCGACCAGAACTATCACTGGTCGTGGATGGACTCGAAGCCTGGCGTCAAGCCTTATAAGTTCATGGACGACATGACCTTCGTGGGCGTGCCCCTCTTCGTGGCTGGCTGGGCTGTCAAGGGCGACAAGGCCATGTTTCGTGTCAACAACAAGGACGGCAAAAAGAACACGCAGCTGCTTACCGACTTCAAGACCAGCATCGACGACTACACCCAGTACTTCGGGCCCGTCATGGTGGTGGGCCTCAAGGCTGGCGGTGTAGAGGGCCGCAGCAGCTGGGGCCGCATGCTGGCCTCGGCAGCGCTGTCCTATGGCATCATGGCCTCGTTTGTCAATGGCATCAAATACACCGCCAAGGAGATGCGTCCCGACGGCTCGTCGGCCAACTCATGGCCCTCGGGCCACACCGCCACCTCGTTTGTCGGTGCCACCCTGCTCCATAAGGAGTATGGCCTCACCCGCTCGCCCTGGTACTCCATCGCGGGCTATGGCGTGGCTACGGCAACAGGCGTCATGCGTGTGCTCAACAACCGCCACTGGGTCAGCGACGTCATGTCAGGTGCCGGCATCGGCATCCTCTCCACCGAGCTGGGCTATGCCCTTGGCGACCTTATCTTCAAGGAGCGCGGCCTGTTGCGCAACGATATGGACTTCAATTCCGAGACACCGTCGTTCTTCAGCATCTCCATGGGTCTCGGCATCGGTGGCAAGGATATTGACTTCGACCTCTTCAACGACCTGCAGGACTGGGAGTCGCACGGCCTCGAGGGCATCGACCCCTCCGTCGTCCCTGCCGAGATGCGCGACATCAACATCGACTTCCGTGCCGCTACCGTGGTCGATGCCGAGGGAGCCTATTTCTTCAATAAATATGTCGGTGTGGGTGGACGTCTGCGCGTCAGGGCCATGTCGGCCAAGAGCTTCGGACGCTATGCCGACCTGGCGCAGGAAGACGACCTGTGGATGTGGAGCGACGATGCTGACGGTATCGCCGCCATGTATAAGAACATGGGCATGAACCTCACCAACGCACAGATCAATCAGGGCGGCAAGCCCGTCGACGACCTCTATGCCGTGGTCAAGAGCGACCACCTGGCCGAGTTCACAGGCAGCGTGGGCCTCTATTTCAACCTGCCCCTCACCAGCCATCTGTCGCTGGGCACCAAGTGCCTCATAGGCCGCAGCTTCATGCAGGAGCTCGACATCGACGGCGTGGCCAGCGGCCATCAGAAAGGCATCGACTATAAGTTCACCCAGGAGAACAAAGAGAGCGACGGCACACTAAACACCACCCTCACCACCCTGGGTTATCCCAAAAGCACTGGCGAGACATGGACCGACGAGTGGGACTATGTCACCCTGGGTGCCGAGACCTCCACCTCGTTTGGCACGGGTCTCAGCATCACCTATAAGTACAAATCCAACTTCTCTTGGCGCCTCTTCTGCGACTACGACTACTCCAAGAAGACCTACACCCTCACCGCCGACCCCTATCACTATTTCCAGAAGATGCTCACCTATGGTGCCTATGACTTGGTGTCAAACCCTGGCCTCTCTCCCTTAGCATATCAGATGCCCAAGTCGGTATTCAAGAAAGACAAGAAGATGAACTACTGGACCATCGGCCTCTCGTTTCTGGTAAACCTGTAGGCGAGATTTGTTATAACAAAAAAGTGCACGACTCAGAGATGGGCCGTGCACTTCGTTTCACCCGTCACCCGTCACCATTCCGTGCCATCTCCCATCCTCGGAGCATGGCGAAGTAGTCGAAGACATTGGTGCCGTTTTCCTGCACCGCCATAGCGGCGCCAAGCATCATCCAGCGGGCGGGCCGCTCCAGCGGAATGCCTATCGGCTCGTCGGGACCTATGCCGGTGAGCTTCGACACGTTGGCGATATACGCCGCCGTATCATTGTGGTCTGCCTCTGGCGCCCATCGGCTCACGATGCCTCTGATGGTATAGAGACGGTACTTGTGATAGTAAGTCCGCGTTAGGAGCACGAAGGCGGCACGCCAACCATACTCCATAGTTTCAAACTGTGCAAAGCTTGCATCTGTCTGTTGGGCTCGCAGGCCCTTCCACTGATCCTTACTTCTGCGGATATTCAGTGGATTGCAATTTCTTAATCCTCTTGGTAACATAATTCTTAACTATTAATTCTTAACTCTTAACTATGTAAACACCTTCCTGTCATAATTGAATATTTGAATAAGTGAATACAATGCCATGCTTGCATGAGCATTGTTGAACGCAGACAAATATCGACGAAGTCAATAAATGAATATTTGCATACTTTACGGCAGCTCTTGCAAAAGCTTCCTATACCGCCCATGCTGAACTCGCTCTACCACACCGTCTGCCATCAGACGCTGAATGCCACGAGAAGCCGAAGGTTGAGAACAGCCGAAGCAATCCATAAACTGCTGCGTCTTGAACTCATCAGGCAACTTCCTGAAGCACTCATCATAGCGGGTGGTGCGGCGACGCTGCACAAACTCCTTGTTCTGGTCGGCAAAATAGTTGAAAGCCATTTCTCCAAAGAAGAACTGCTGGCACTTGTACTGAATCTCCATTGCCAGACGGCACAGACGCTTATCCCTGTCGTCCATCGTCAGGCTGCGAGACTCCTGCCATTCGTCCCAATGACGCATCAGGATAAAGGGCAACGAGATACCAATGCCATAATATGGAATACGCTTCAGCAGGGTTCTGTCTGCCTTATCGCCATTGAACTCAGCTATCTCCATACGAGATGACTGCCAGTCATAGGTTTCATCGTTCAGCGGCTCAATGGGGATTTCTCCTTCCACCCTGTCGAGCCGGTATGCCCACGTTTTCAGCGTCTCGTTGGCATTGGGATCTACCACCTGATTTCGCTTTGCCAAGCCTTTATCAGGCAGTGGGATCACCGCCAGTCGGGTACTCATACCTGTACCGAAATTACGCTGATTCACCTTGCGGTGCAGGGCGTAAGGCGTACCCGTGTAGATGAAGTTCCAGAACACGTTAAACATACCCGTCACAGACTCTTGGTTGGCATACATCTGACCATCTTCCTCGTTGTGAAAAGCCTTCAACTCAAGGATTTCACGGTCTTTCCAGTCGCCGCCCTTGTTCTGCTTGGTGACGTTATCCAGCTCCGCATCAAACGAGAACATGTGCAGGTTCAAAGGTACGCCCTGAACCGTCTCAATAGCTGCATTCATGTGGCGGATAAACTCTCCGGTAGCAGTACGGGCAGGATGCACTCTGATGCCTACCACAGGCCTTTTCAGGGCTTCGCCCTTCTGTGCCTTCGTCGAGGTAG
>Ga0310786_10009951_pt1 | contig 11996 bp, 10 predicted proteins | sample AusTroGonzalo_MG_FD_203881 | JGI IMG/M metagenome (GOLD analysis project Ga0310786, IMG submission 203881) | Bovine rumen microbial communities from tropical cattle in Woodstock, Queensland, Australia - Gonzalo_03 (v2) (version 2) | ecosystem: Host-associated > Mammals > Digestive system >... | reverse complement strand
CTAAGTTGTTGTAAATCAGTGCCACATCGGAATTCTGCTCCTCAGAGAGTCGCTTGTTGATATCCAATGCCTTTTGGAAACACTCGATGGCAGTGGCATAATTTCCCATGTAGTTGTTGATTTTGCCCAAACTGTTATAACTGCGCGCTACATCCCGGTGCGTTTCACCGAAAACGGCCAGTCTGATATTCAACGCTTTCTGGTTGTATTCCAGGGCAGAGGGATATTCCCCTTGCATGTCATAGACGGCACCGAGGTTGTTGTAGGTGGTAGCCATGTCGGGGTGGTTCTCGTCCAGAAACTCTTTCCTGATTTCCAATGATTTGTTCAATACCGACAATGCTTCTGCATGTTTGCCCTGAAGGGTGAGGACGGCCCCCAGATTGCAGTAACAGGTCGCCACTAACAGATTGTCTTCGCCGAATAATGCAATGGCATGGCGCAGTGCACGCTGATAGTAAAACAAGGTTTTGTCATAGTTGGCCATATATTCCTCAAGGAATAATCCTGCATCTATTTGCCACTCCACGTTGGTGGTGTCCAAATTCGCCCGCATTTCCAAATAATAGGCGGCAGAGTCGTTCTGATGCGCCAACAGGAAACGCTGATAGAAGTTGAAGCAGTCGGCGGCAATGGTTTCTAACTTCCGTTGCGTACCTGCCTTGCTCTCATCCAATTTCTCTTGTCTCTGTTTAAGCTCCTTGGCTTCCTTGCTTTCGATTTCCTGTTCCATTCGCACTTCCTTGATGCGGGTTGCCAGGTCACCGCGGGAACGCAACATGGAATCCGCCTTTTCAAGGTCACCTTGCTCTAACAGATAGTTCACCTGACGTTGAAATTCATCCAACAAATCATAGTCAAGAGTCGTGTAGTATTCGGCTAATTGTTTGACAATCTTTTCATTGTCATCTCTTTCAAGGTTTATCTGCGACAGTTGCTTGTTCTTCTCTTCCAACGAAATATTCATGGCCACAATCTCATCCTCACGTTCCCGCAATCGCTGTTCCAAATCTCGCCGTAATTTCCTTTCTTTGGCCAGCAAATCAGATTTTTGAATATTTGGGTCGTCCATTGTGATTACTAAAGGATTGGCAGAGCAATAGTATTGCTTTTTGAGTACTTCAGGGTCTGAAAGTACATAGTTTTGCTTCTGTACGCTTTGCAAATAGAACTTGTCCCCGGGAATCGTTAAACGGAAATCCCCGTTTGCATCACTCACGGTCGAATGTCCTCCTATAAGCACGATGGACACGCCGCTCAGACGAACACCAGGAATCACTTGATTGTTCTTGTCTAATCGACCACGGGTTTTCACGTAACCGGTTTGAACATTTTGTGCGGCCGCAAAATGGATAATTCCAGCTAATAATAGCAAGGTTGTGATGAGATGTTTCATTGTTATACTGATTTTGAATTATTCATTAATAAATATATAGTAGTCGTTGCCGCAGGGCATGAAAAGGCTGTCCTCGTGCAACATTACGGAGGCGGTTACGGGATAGGTTTTCCGCTGTTTCTCCAAGGGCACGGTGAGGGTAACCCATCCGGCAGCATTCGAAGTGGCGGTTTGTCCGGCAATCTCTACCGTCACCCCCGGAACAACTCTTTCCGTCTCTCGGTCCCAAAGCCGGAAGCGGATGTCTCCATACTTTTTCGGGTCTCTGGAAATGTTGACTGATACTTCGCGACTCAGCACGATTATCGTGTCGGTGGGGAGAAAATCCTCGCAATCCACGGTGATTCTAACGGGTTTGTTCAGGTATTTGTGTGGGATGTTTAGGAACAGCGCCTGGTCGTCAAAGTCCCGTAGCGTGTCGATTTCCTGAATGTTGTCTGCGCTCAGGGTGACCACCGCGTTCTTCATGGGCGGCAGGTTTTCGTTGTGCACGGAGGCTTCGCGCACCTGCAAGCTCACATCCGCGGGCCTGCTGGCGACCATTGCCGCAACGAGGGCGGTCAAGATAGCTAAGATACCGATACTCCATGCCGCAACCTTCCTTTTGGTCAATCGTTTATGTCGCTGCCAGATAGTGTCGAAATCTACCCCAAGCAGTTTGGAGAAGAGTTGCATGTAAGCTCGTTCGCAGTTCAGCCGCGGCTGCTTGAAGTGTTTCTCGTTGATGTTGGCGCCAAGAATTTCAGGGATGCCGAGTCGCTCAATCACAGGGTTAAAGCACTCGGTCTGCGGGTCATTGCTGTGCGGCTCTCCATCCACAATGAAGAAATGAATGTCGTTGCTGCGACCCAATTGGTGGAAATATTCGATTTCCATGCTAACCCATTTCGATTTTGCGGAGTTCGGAGAGCAGATGACGATGAGATATCGGGAGGCCTTCAGTTGCTTGTGGAGTTCCTCCGACAGAGCGCCGGGCTGGATGTCCATAGGGGCGTAGAAGACAGGATTCATAGGGGTGCGCTTCCAACCGCGTTGTTTACAAAGCGCAGTAGGCATCCGATGGCTTTCCATCTTTTTCTGCAACCGTCTGCCCCATACGGAGTCTTTCGAGCTACAGCTGATAAAGGCGAAATATTTGAATGGTTGCTCCATTTCCGTTCAGGTTGTGATACTTCTCAATCCTTTCTTTTCACTAAGTCAAATCCCAATCGTTTAACAAGTTTTATGGTGTTCATTGCCATGATTCGGTCATATTCTTTCTCGCTGTCCGGCAAAACAGAGTAGGGGATAAGGTCAGGATGCTTCTTGAGGTTGTCGTCGCGTTTCACACCGTATGACCACCCCTCCTTGATTCTCGCTGCCGCCCACACTTCGTGCGCGTTTTCGGCGATGGCTTCGCGCAGTTCCAAGAGATCGTTCGTTAACTGTATGTTTTCCAGCTGGATAGGCTGCGGATCATAATCTTCTATGGATTGCAACACCCGAACCATATAGCGGCGCGATTCGTTCCATGCCAAATCGAATTGCGATATGGGAATCGGCAACGTGGCATTTTCCTGAGGGTCGAAAATCACCACCGATTGGGTATTCTCCTTGATTTCGGTTACGACCACGGCGTGATTGGGCTCACCGTCCTCATCCGACCGTTCCGGATACAGTTTGCCGCTATCCACCACCACGATGACATCATTGTCCAGGGCAAGTACTTTTTTGATGTCCTCTATGTCGGCATCGTACTTTCGCGTTACCATCAGTCCATAATGGGCCAACAGCAGCCCGATGGAGTGGAGTGGTGACCCTTTCGGGGTCAGCCAACGATTGTTCTGCGCCGTTCCCAGAAGTTCCTGCTCTTCAAAGTGTATGCCTCTTTTGTGCAGAACAAAGGCCTCGCATAGCACACTGCAGATGTTGTTCCCGCTTTTGGCAGCCAATTTCCTCATAGGTAGCACGTCGTATGTGGAGGTTCGGTCGTGTTCAACTTTCAATGCTATGTCAATGGTTTCGCGCAACTCTGGATTCGTTCTCAGAGCCTCCAAAATTACTCGCGTTTCAGCCGCGCTGGTGTTGCCGTCCAGAAAGGCAGCCAACAACTCGTCGGATATGTTGTTCTTATTTTCCATATTCTCTAATGTCGTTTAGGGCGACTTGGGTCAACTGAGCCATAGCTCGCCGTTTGATGTTGTAAAGATTGTCCACAGTGATGTTCATTTCGTTGGCCAGATATTCAGGTTCCCAGCCGTCAACCATGAGCTTCTTGATGACATGACCATATCGGTCATTGGGCATTAATGAAAACAAACGTAAAAGATCCAATTTAGCTAAAGTGTCCGCATTGTCAGCCATTTTGGCTTCCGATGTCTCGGAAATATCCTCATCACCGCTTTTTTCTTTCAGATTGTCACGCTTCTTGATGAAAAAACGGATGGCAAGAATCTTCAGCCATTGATAAATAGAACAGCGATATTCAAAACTCCGCAGTTTGGCGGCATCGTTTTCCATAAGGTAGAGGTACAATTCGTTTACAATCTCATCGTAATCTACTTCATCGTCGAAGACCCTCCTGATGATATCGAGGAACAAAGGTCGGCATTTAACGAAGAAAAACTCCTCCGTTACCTCATTGTCCCGGTCTATCAACCCTTGTATGATTTCTTTGTCAGTCATTTTTGGTTTAAAACATGATTCTCAATGCAAACCGTAAGATTTGCAGCTGCAAAAATAAACAAAAAAATCAAAGTGATAGGCTGTCTCAATAAATTTCTTCTGAATTTTTGAGGCATGAAACTGGTGATGAAAAAATCAAGGGAGAGGATCCTCTAACTGTAGTAAGTCTGATACATCTTTAAAGAAGTCGTGTTCAATGATTTTGGATGCCCGGATGATGAAATCGGTGCTCAAGTGGGAACGTGATAACAACTTGTACATATTGCTACGGTCGCTGTTCATTTGTTCGGCGAACCATCTGACGCTTCTTCCGTCATATTCCAATCTCTTCTTTATGATATTCCCTAAATGAATTTCTTTGCAAGGGTCGTAACCCTCAGCCGCAATATTTATCGAATTGTTATTAGTCATATTTCACGTCTATTTTAGATAAAGAGCCGAAATACATCGGAAATCTATCAAAGGACGTGAATTTTTTTAACTGAAGTTAGAAATTTTGATAAAAGAAAAATATAGAAAAAGTGCTTTTACAACCCTTCCTTACGCAGTATTTCAGAAGCTTGTTTGAAAAAGTCGTAGTTCAGGATTTTGCAGGCTCGGAGGATAAAGTTAGTGTCTAAATGTGCGCGGGCCAGTAATTTATACATGTTGCTGCGGTCACAGTTCATCTGCAATGCAAACCAGCGGACGCTTCGCCCTTGCAAAAATAATCTCTCTTTAATGAGGTCGCCGAAATGGATGATTTTTTCAAGTTCGGTGTCTCTATCAAGAATCAATTTTATTGTCTCATCTGCCATTGCTCATCATCTAGGTTTGAAATCAGTTAAAGAATATGCAAAATTGAAAAATAATTAAATACGATTATTTTTGCATTGTTGCAATTTTTACCTCATATTGTTGCAGTTTTTACCGTGGCAAAAATTGCATTTTTAAAGCTTTTTTGCTGATTTCTAGTCTTTTAAGAAAGAATGTATGGCTGAAATGTGTGTTTTCAGGAAAGAAATAGTGTCGGAAAAAATGTCAAAAAGACGGAAAATTGTGACCGAAATGTGTGATTTCAGTGGGGAGTCCAGAGGTGGATTCGGCGGAAATTACATCGCGTTGCGCATTGGACGCATCAATTCGGTGAGCATTTGCTTGGCACGCATGATCTGGATTTTCACATTCGAAAGGGTGAGCCCCAGACGTTCAGCGATATCTTCGTAAGGCAAATCCTCATAATAGCGTAACTCAATGACTTTCCTATACTTATCGGGAAGTTGCGATACGGCGGCGCGCAACAACTGCAACCGCTGCTTGTCGATAACCTCTTCTTCTGGCGTGCGTTGCAGATTGTCTTCGCTTTGGTCAATGATGGAGGTGGTGCTGGTGGTGTAAAGATCCTCTTCGAAGTATTGCGGCATGTTGTTTTTCACGCGCAGGAAGTCGATGCTGTTGTTCAGCGCAATGCGGTAAAGCCACGTGGAGAAGGCATATTGCGGAGTGTATTTGTCCAAATATCGGAACGCCTTGCCGAAGGTCATCAACGTCAAATCCTCGGCATCGTCTTTGTTTTTCACCATGCGAATCAACATATAATAGATGCTGTCCCGATAGAGATGCATCAGTTCAGCGTAAGCTTGTTGATCGTTGTGATCCAATGCTTTACGCAGCAGCTGGTAGTCTCGTTTGGCCTTGTCAGTGGTACAGGTCGTAGTGATCATTACGCTATTTTTTTGTGGTTAATTTTAGCTGATAACCAATATAACGGATTCAGCAGTGAAAATAGTATATCATAGAAAAGAAAATACGGAATAATTTGTTTTTCCTGCAGTTTTTTTGCGGAAACGCCCATGACGATGTACAAGCTGATGATGCGCACCAAGGCGATGCCTAGCGTGATGTAGAGGGCGATAGGTTGATGTAGAGAAGCCAGAATGGAGAGCGAGAGACCGACGTAGAACAGCAGGTTGGTGAGTTCATAAAGACTTAATAAGCATCTGTTTTTGAATGAGTTGTATTTTCTGGTGAAGAATAAGCTCACTTTGTGAAGCCGCCAATAACGGTATTGAGGCGTGTGTTGGCGAATCGTGGCGGCATCGGGAGAGAACTCAATGGTAGTGTTGTTTTTGTTGGAGGCACGATGGATGAAGATGTCCTCCTCACCGTAGAGCAAGTGGTTGTAAGCGATGAAACCCTTCTGTTGGTAGAAAAGAGGGCGCATGAAAGCCACGTTGTTGAGGTCGCCACGGTAGGTGGTATGCAGTAGCGCGTGCGAGAAATACTGCACGGCGTTGATGAGGTTGTCATAATGAAGAAAATGACTGTAAGGCCCTTTCTTCTTGTCGAAGGTGTTGTAACCCAGCACGATTTTGTGTTGAAACTGGAAATTTTGCGCCATTTGCGACAGCCAAAGCTTGGAAGCGGGTTTGCAGTTCGGCGAAGTGAGCAGGATATGATCGTAAGTGGCGCACTTGATACCCATCGAAATGGCCATTTTTTTGCCGCGACTGGTGGAAACCGCCGTGCTCAAATCCACAATTTTGATGTTCGGATAGCGCTCCTTGTATTCTTGGATGGCGAGCAGGGAATGTTCGTCGCGGGAACGGTCGTTCACCACCACGATTTCGAAGAAAGAGTACTGTTGCTCAAGAAGATAGGGTAGAGTCTGTAAGAGCTGGGAGGCATCGTCGCGCACCACGACCACCACGGATACGGGAATGTCGCGGAACCCAAGCGGATTCTTTTTCCGATGGAAGGCAAAACGGCCGTATATGATGTAGTAATAGACTAACTGAATGAGAGTTACAACACCAAATAGAATCAACACAGCCAATGCTACTGTTGTAATTTGCATTTTATTAATCGGTTTAGGTTAATAGTTTGGCTGCAAAAGTATGTTTTATTTCAATAAAAGATGTATTTTTGCCCACAAAATTATAAACAAACTTACGAACAATATGAAGTTTACGCTCCAGAAGGAAGATGGCAAAAGTAATGCGCGTGCAGGCTTGATTGAAACCGCTCACGGAATGATTGAAACCCCGATATTTATGCCGGTGGGCACGTTGGGCGCGGTGAAATCATTGCATATTAGAGATTTGAAAAACGATGTGAAGGCCCAAATTATTTTGGGCAATACCTATCATTTATATTTGCGTCCCGGCATGGATATTTTGCGCGAGGTCGGCGGGTTGCACAAATTCAACGGTTGGGATCGCCCGATTCTCACCGACAGCGGCGGCTTCCAGGTCTTTTCTCTGAGCCATCGTCGCAAAATAGACCCGAAAGAGGGTGTTTGGTTCCAATCGCACATCGACGGCTCGCGACATCTTTTTAGTCCCGAAAAGGTGATGGACATTGAGCGCACCATCGGCGCGGACATCATCATGGCGTTCGACGAGTGTACGCCCTATCCCGCTGATTACAAGTATGCTAAGAACTCCATGGAAACTACCTACCAGTGGCTGAAACGTTGTATCGCGCGCTTGGACGAAACCGAGCCTTACTACGGTTATGAGCAGACTTTGTTCCCGATTGTGCAAGGTAGTACGTACAAGGATTTGCGGCTCAAGTCCGCCGAATATGTGGCTTCCACCAACTGCGACGGCAATGCTATCGGCGGTGTCTCTGTGGGCGAGCCTACGGAGATGATGTACGAAATCACGGATGTGTGCTGTCAGGTTCTGCCGAAGGACAAACCGCGCTACCTGATGGGGGTGGGCACGCCCGCCAACATCATTGAGTGCATCTCCTTGGGTATCGATATGTTCGACTGCGTGATGCCGACCCGCAACGGCCGTAACGGCATGATTTTCACATGGGAAGGCATGATGAATATGCGCAACGAGAAGTGGAAGAATGATTTCACCCCGTTGGATGCCAACAGCGACCTTTTCGCCGACCGCGAATACACCCGCGCATACCTGCGCCACCTATACGTCTCGGACGAAATCCTAGGCCCGATGATAGGCAGCATACACAACCTGCACTTTTACCTCGACCTCGTCACCACCGCCCGCCAAAAAATCCTCGACGGCACGTTCGCGACCTGGAAAGACGAGGTGTTGCCGAAGATTTCGAGGAAGTTGTAGGATTCTATTCCAAATGTTTCAATACAAGGTAGGGGCGAATAATTATTCGCCCCTACGTCGTTTATATCTCGTTGTCCCCTGTAGAGACGCGATTAATCGCTTCTCGCCATTACCACGCGGAGTGAAACCCACACCAGCAGTAGGTAATACGCAGTCGGAAAAACTGCCAAGGAGAGAAAATTCATCGCGGAAGAGGATTCCATAAAAGTCGTGTCTATAGATAATGCATCCAACAGCAGTGTGAATGGCAGGTTGTATAATACAGGTATCCAACACAATGGTTTGAAGTCTGTGCCAAGAAGTAGAAATGCCAGCAGATTGATGAGCAGAAAACCTAATACACAAAAATAGACATATCCTTTTTTCTTTGATTTATCAAGGATTATATAGGGAATGATGCCTAGTGCTGCTGCCAATGCAATGGAAAAAAAGAATCCCATTATTACATAGGATACTAACAATGAATCTTGGAAGTATGTGTGGTTGCATACCCGTGCGACGATGACGAATATCACCCATACCGCTAAATACAATCCAAAGTAAGTCCAAAAGAACTTAACTCCCTTTTTGTTGTTATCAATGTCGTTTGTTAGAATCTCCTCGTCCCCATAATTATGCATTGTGCATTATGAATTTATAATTTCATCCACTCGTCGAAATCCTCCGCGCTCACCAATCCCAATTCCAGTGCTGACTCGCGTAACGTGAGGCCGTTCTCGTGAGCGTGTTGCGCGATTTTGGCGGAGTTGTAGTAACCGATGTGCGGGTTCAGCTTCGTGACCAGCATCAGCGAGTTCTGCAAGTGCATGGCGATGCGCTCGCGGTTCGGCACGATTCCCTTCAGACAGTGGTCGTTGAAGGAGTTGATGACATCCGCCAACAGACGTGACGACTGCAGCAGATTACGGCCGATGAGCGGCATGAAGACGTTGAGCTGCAGATGTCCCTGCATGGCGCCGGTGGTGATAGCCACATCGTTGCCGATGACTTGGCAGCATACCTGCGACAGCGCCTCGCATTGCGTGGGGTTTACCTTGCCGGGCATGATGGAGGAACCCGGCTCGTTGGCGGGCAGAATCACCTCGCCTAAACCACAGCGTGGACCCGAATTGAGCAGACGGAAGTCGTTGGCAATCTTCATCAAAGAGACGGCCAAACGTTTGAACGCGCCCGACATCTCGCACAGAGAGTCGTGGGTGGCCATCGCCTCGAATTTGTTCGGACAGTTCGTGAATTCGTATCCCGTGAATTTGTTGATGTATTGCAAAGCGATTTTGTCGTAACCTTCCGGCGTGTTGATGCCGTTGCCGACGGCAGTGCCGCCAATCGGAAGCTCCATCAAGTGCTTGAGGCTCTGTTTGATAACCTCGTAGCCGTGCTCCAATTGTGAGAGGTGTCCCGACAGTTCGTCACCCAAGGTGAGCGGAGTAGCATCCATCAGGTGCGTGCGCCCGATCTTCTTGATGTCGGCATATTCAGCGACCTTTTCACGGTAGGTGGCCATCATGCGCTCCAACGCGGGCAGTGTGCGCGTGATAATGCTGATTGCCGTGGCAATGCGCATGCCCGTGGGGAAAATATCGTTGGTGGATTGCGACTTGTTGGCATCGTCGTTGGGGGAGATGTAGAGCGGGTAGTCGGTGAGCTGACCGCCGTGCAGTTGCTGTGCGCGGTGGGCAATCACCTCGTTAACGTTCATGTTGGTCTGCGTGCCGGAACCGGTCTGCCAGATGTGCAACGGGAACTGGTCGTCCCACTGTCCGCTGGTGATTTCATCGACCACGCGCACGATGAGGTCGCGTTTGTCCTCGGGCAGCACGCCGCAGTCGAAGTTAGCGCACGCCGCCGCCTTCTTGGCCGTCGCAATGCCGTATATAATTTCGATGGGGATGTGCTTCTTTCCGATTTGGAAGTTTTCCATCGCTCTTTGAGTTTGCGCGCCCCAGAGCTTGTCGGCCTCCACGCGCATTTCGCCTAATGTGTCTTTTTCGATTCTATATTCCATTTTGGTTTTTGGGGTTAGGGTTTATAGGTTTAAGGTTTAAGGTTTAGGGTTTAGGGTTTAAGAGGTTTATAAGTTTAAGGTTTAGGTTTAAATCACAAATCACACGTCATACGTCACACGTCACATCCCCTAATCATAAAACTTCCAATTAATACCCGCTTGGACGCTGATGCCTTGCATGGGGTAGCCAGGGGTGGTGATGTAGCGGAAGCTGAAGAGGCCGGCGAGGAGGTTGCCTCCGCGCACGAAGAACGTAATGCGCTTCACGCGGAAGGCAATGTGTGCGTTGACATACAGATAGTTGCCGGTGCTGATGTACTCCTGTGTGTAAAACTGATGGAGTATGGGATTGTATCCGTCGGCGTAGTATTTCGTGTTGTAAAAGAGGTCAACTCCCACTTGGAAATGCAATTTTCTCTTGAAGATGCCGGTTGAGTAAACCGCACTGAGCTTGCCTGCGAACAACGGCACGGTAATCGCTTTGTTGGTCGAATGTTGAAGCGCCAACTCTGCATCCAAAGAGAAATGCTTCGTGCGGACAGGCGCGTATAGGAGCAACTCCAAGACCTGGAAGGGCTTCTCAAGCTGCATCGGCGTGAAACTGCTGTTTATAAAGACATATTTGCCAGCATTGATGAAGTTGAAACGCAACGAATAGTCGAAAATCGTCCAATAAGCACTTGCCTTGAAAATGTTCTGCTTCTTCCAAGTCTTTGCCCATTCGTTGTTGTTGCCATAATAGTATGAGAAGATATAGTCGGGCGCATAACGCAGGAAAGAAGCTTCGAGTCCCAGTTGGTGGTGCTGTTTCTTGTTGATATTGAAATGGAAGCCTGCCTTCGCCATGGCGTCGTAGCCATTATACCCGAAAAACGAATAAGAAATGTTGCCGTAGATGTCCCAGACATTAAACAGTCGGATGTAGGTGCGCGCGAATAGTGAAAGCGAATTGCCAATGTAATGAGGACTTCGGGCATTGACGAATTCATGTCGCAAACCACCTGCAATTCTGAAAAAGTAGGCTTTGTCGCTGAGAGTGTCAATCGGACTGAAATTAGACCATTGTAAAGTGTTGGCTATCAGGAAGTATTGGATGGAGTCGTTGGTGCTGTCGGGGTTGATGTAGTATCGGTTGAGGTAGAAAAGATTGTTGAGGTCGTGATCGGTAAAAGTGCTCTTCAGGTTGTCGATGTCTAAAGTATGGCTGATAGTGCCGAAGTAATTTCCATTTTTGTTCTTGATATTCACGTAGTTGGTGAGTTGTGCGGTGTGGGTGTTGATGAGGGTCTGCGCGTTGCTGAACATCACAGCGAAACTGGTCAGATCGTAAGTGAGGGCGGAGTCGCGCGGATCGCGGTCGGTGAAACCGGGACAGTTCTCAAGTCCACCATTTTCAGAGAATTTGCCGTGGTTGAGGTTGTAGGCGGCTAGGACGCCGTAAATTTTATTAGGCATTTCATATTTGACGAGCGCGTTGACGTTCAGGCGGTTGACCGATTGGTGGATGAAGTATCCGGGGTTACTGCAGGCATCGATGTTGACCACAAAGTCCACCTGTCGGATACGTTGCGCGTGGGTAGCGCTAAAGACGAGCTCCCGTCGCCAACCCCAAGCGAAGTTGATGTCCGTGTGAGAAGTGGCCAGGTCGTAAAGCTTCAAATCCTCCATCTTCTTGAAATAGAGAGGGTAGGGGAGCGAGAGCATCGTGAATTCTAAGGAATGGTTAATCTCGAAAACCATGGGTCTGTGCGCCTGACCGTTGATACCCAGCGACTGGTAGAGGTTTTGCACCTTCAGCAGCGGGTCGTATTCGGAGATATGAATCATGGAAGTGTCAATCTCCTGGTAAACAATGGGT
>Ga0310786_10009949_pt1 | contig 12001 bp, 8 predicted proteins | sample AusTroGonzalo_MG_FD_203881 | JGI IMG/M metagenome (GOLD analysis project Ga0310786, IMG submission 203881) | Bovine rumen microbial communities from tropical cattle in Woodstock, Queensland, Australia - Gonzalo_03 (v2) (version 2) | ecosystem: Host-associated > Mammals > Digestive system >... | reverse complement strand
AGTTGAGATTTGTGTAAAGTCCCAAATAATAAAATAGAGTGTAGTCAATGCCGATTTCAAGAACAATATTGTATTCAAACAAGAAGTTCATGCCGATATTAAATGATGGAAAAACAGCAAAAATTTTATAATCATCAAGAGGTCGTTCCTCGCTTTTGTAGTATTTATAGTGATAAAAGGCTCCTTTAACGTTATCGTCTGAATCCTTATGCTGCAAAAAGGAAAAATCCACTCCCCCTGCAAGAAACAGTTCCAGCGATTTAAGCGGAGACGGTTCGTTATACGGGAGAAAAGCGAAAACAACATTGAAATGAACAGGCACACTCCAGTCTCCTGCAAAATTCCAGTCGCCCGCAAAACTACCTGGGAAATAAATCAGATTCATGTCGAATCCAAGGTAAACATTCGTATTTTTCAACAGGAATTCCACATCAAAACTGAATTTAGGCGCAACATTGGTCAATATAGCCCACTCCATTCCCAATGCCGGCTGGATATAGATTTTTTTAGGGCCTTCTTTTTTCTGCCCGCTTTCAGGCTGTATTTCCGAACTGTTTTGCACAGAATTTCCCTCTTCATTCTTCATAACTTCTTCGCCGGTCAAATTAAACAGCAGAAGAAAAGTTATCAGAAACAGCAGGGATTTTCTCATAAAAAACTCCTAAAACCTGTATCCCAAACCGATTGTCGGCATCAGACCAATAATAAAAAAGCTTTCCACGGCTATTTGCAAAACCAGCCCGTTTTCAAAAGTAAGATCCGTTCCGACTCCCCATGTAATAACGGCCGCAGTCCACTCAGGATCCAGTTCCTTCCCGCCGGAAACAGCATCAATAATATAGTCAATATCATAACGTCCGACTCCGCCGCCCAGAGCAAACCACAAACTCACATATTCCGGGATTTTGTAAGGGGTATTTGTCTTAAAATCGAAGACTATTTTGGATTGAACCGGTATTTCGACGGTTTTATACAACGAATGGGCATATTTTACGCCGAAACCGAACCCTACATAGATATTGTGAGCGTGTTTTAACTTCGCAACAAGAAAACTAAAATCGATATTTGCAGCAAAAAATCCGTAGATTATATCATCTTCTCCGCCTCTGCCGATTCCGGCTTCCACCATAGGCTGAATATGAAAAAATTTCGGTTGTTTTTCCTTTTCCTGTCGTGCTTCAGATTCGGTTTTGATTTCATTTTCTACTGAAACAGGTTCTTTCTGAACTTCTTCCGCACTTAAAAAGCCGAAAAAGAGAAAAAATGTGAAAAACAGAGCGAATTTTTTCATAGTTCAAGCCAACTTAATTCTGTAAACCGCCTTCTTTAATGTATCGTTTCAGCAGAAAAGAGCAAAAATACGGGAAAGTAAAAATATTGTCAGCAAAACCTACATTGCCGCGAACAAACTTTATTCCATAGGTTATATCAGGGTATTTGTCGCTTTCGAGCAGCGTCCGCAGCGATTTTGCGGTTCTGTTTTTCGCTTTGACTTCGACCGGAATCAGAAAATTCTTCGCACGAACGAAAAAATCTTCTTCGAGAGTTGAATCCTCACGTTTGTAGTAATACAGATCAAAGCCTTGTTTTTTCAGCGATTCAGCCATGATATTTTCATACAAAGCACCGCCGTAGACACCGAAATTCCCGTTCACGCGGAAATCTTCCTGCGCGTCTTCGTCAAGTCCGGCCAGAAGGAGTCCGGTATCGAAAAAATAAAGTTTGTATTTCGATTCATCGTAATTCCCTTTCAGCGGAAGTTCCGGGAAATTAAGGCAGTAGCAGACATTGACGATTTCGGCATCCCGCAGCCATTCGATGCAGCCGCAGTAATCCTTGAACCTTGCGCCCGGCGCTACTTTCGAGATCTGAAATTTTTTATTTTCTTTCGCAAGCTGCGCCGGAATGTGGTCAAGCACATGGATTATCCGCGCTTTGTCCAAACCTTCGGCATATTTCTTCGCATCTTCCTTATAGCCTGAAATCAGCTGTTTCTGCATTTCAAGCACACCTTCGAAGTTTCTGTTTTTCAAGTATGCAGAAACTATTGCAGGCATTCCGCCCGTAACGCAGAAATCACTGAAAAGATTAAAGAAAACCGACATTTCGACTTCGGAAAAAGGAATAATGCCTTTCATTTTGGCAAGCATTTCGTCAACCGCGCCGGAATACCCTTTCGCCCGAAGGAACTCTTCGAAATCGAGTGAAGACATCTCAAAATCGGTTTTGTAACCGACGCTGTTGCTCTCAATTCTCTGATAGTTTATTCCGAGAAGCGAACCGGAACATAGCACGTCGAAACGCCCGTCGATATTGAAGAATTTAAGAGAAGTCGCAATATCGGGAAATTCCTGAAGCTCGTCAAAAACGATAAGCGTTTCTTTTGGAACAAACTTCTTCGTCTGGTCGATCAAAGTTATATTTTTTATAATATTTTCGGGCTCATAACCGTTTCTTGTTATAAGTTTGAACTTTTCGTCAGTAACGAAATTGATGTAGACTATATTTTTGTAATTCTGCTTTGCAAAATGGAGAATGGTTTCTGTTTTGCCGACCTGTCTCGCACCCTTCACGATCACCGGTTTTCTTTGCGGGTCTTTTTTCCAGGATGCGAGAAAATCGTCAGCTTTCCTATGGATATAATTTGAATTTTCCATAACACCTCGATTTTTAAGAAGTTTTCAATTTAAATCACAAAAAAATGAGCGATTTTTTGAGAAAATTTACAAAAAAATGAGCGAGTTTTCAAGAAAATTTACAAAAAAATGAGCGAGTTTTAAAAGCGGTAACCGACGGCAACTGTCAGGTCAGGATATTTGCCGTAAAAACTGTCAAAACCGATTTTCATGGCTATATCGTTGTGGAAAAGGAGATTTACGCCGAAGCCCCATGCAAACAGGGCTCTGAAGATCTTGTCGCGGTCTTTGTCGTCATCCCAGTCGTCCCTGTCTCTGTAGTCGTAATACCAGAGATAGCCGAAAGCGAGGTCGACCCCGCCTGAAAACCAGAGCGACACCCGGTTGACATTTCGGTTGGTCACCGGAAAATCGAATGTAAAGTTCATCTGTATCGGCAGTTCATAGACTGAATGGTCGTCAAGATACGGGCTGTATCTGAAATCGACATCCAGTCCGATATAGACATTCGCGCCGTTTTTCGCATGTTTAATCAGGAAATCGATGTCATTGTTGAATCTGAAACTGAATATCGACGCTCCAAGTCCGACTCCCAATGTCGGCTGATAAAAAACTCTTTTCGGTTTTTCATTGTTAGGAACAGGTTCGCATGCCGCCTTTCCTAGTTCGGCAGGTTGTTCCGGATTTCCGTCCTCATCTTCAGCTGGAGCTGCTTCGGCAGGCTTATCATTTTCAGCTTCTTTGTTTCCGACTGGTTCAGGAGCTTCTTCGGCCGCCTTTCCGTTTTGTGCCGGAGATTCGTTCTTTGCCCCTTCCGGCTTCGGCTCTTCCGCAGGCACTACAGCTTCTTCGGGCTGCGGTTCCTCCGCCTGCTGCGCGGCTTCGGCGCTTTCCTGCGGGGAAGCTGGTTCTGCACTTTCATTTTCAGGCTGCGCGGCTACCGGTTCGTTCTGCCCTTCCTGCGCCGTCACAACACCAAAAAACAATAACATCACAAAAAACAAAATGATTTTTTTCATAACGACCTCCTGAAAACGGCAATCCGTCCGGAACATTTCATCCCGCATCCGCAATCACCGAACGAACTGTTTTGATTATAGTTGATTAAAAGTTTTTTTCAAAAAGCGCCGTGATAGCGCCGAAAAAAGCCGTTTCGGGCAATATGCGGAAAAACGCGGAAAAACAGCTTAAAAACTTGCCGTAATCCCGATAATAAATATACTTTGGCGTTTAATTTTTCGGAGGCTCCATGAAAAATTTAAAAATCTGTACTGCAATCAGAAACAAAGACATTGAAGATGAAATCATCAAAATCATCGAAAACGAAGGCTGGATCCACTCGAATGTCAACATTGACGATATCGTGAACGAACACAGGTCGGTGAATCAGGTTTTCATAGTTGAGGACAACTACTCGCAGATCCTTAATCTGGTCGAATACCACAATTCGTGTTATCTCAATTTCATTCCTACGATCGTCCTCTCTGCGGTCGACTCGAAGTTCAAAGACTGGGTCAACGAGGTCAAGCATCCAGAAAAATATTTTCACTGCGGACTTCTCAATTTCAGGATGACAGCACCTCAGACGATCAGAACGATGGCAGCTCTGGCCGAGGCGCACAGAAACCTCGTGGTAAAAAAATACAGAGAGGAGACAACCGCCGCATTCAAAAGATCGGCTCTTGATTTCAGAAAGTTCCTCGCGGAAGTGCTCGACATGAGTCTTGACATCCTCTATGCCGAACGCGGATCTATCATGCTGCTCAATGAAAAAGGGAATCTCGTTGTTGAAGCTGCCACAAAAAAAGCAATCATCGGAATCGAGATCCCGCCATGCGACAACGTTGCGTGGACTGTCGTCAATACTATGAAACCGATTTTTGTCGAGAACATTGACAACGACCCGCGCTTCAAAAAATCAGGTTCGGGCTATGCAAAAGACTATTTCATGTCGCTTCCGATCTTCCTGAACAAAAAAATTGCCGGAGTTTTCAACCTTTCCGACAAAATGGTTTCGCTTCTTTTCGATAACGACGACTATGAAAAAGCCAACGAGCTTCTTGCAGTCCTGGAGCCTTATCTCTACATAAACAAACTGACTAAATATGTAAAATCATTGAAGAACAACGCAACCCATCAATGATGCCGCAAAAAATTTCCCCGCTAAGAATCATCACATTCATAACTTGTCTCGCCGCATTTTTATCACTCTGTCTTTTCGTGAACGCACAGATGGAAAAATACAACTATTTTATCTATCTTTACGGCGATTCTACCGCTCCGGGATCAAAAGCGCTCGTCAAAGTGCTAGCCCGCGACGGAGAACTGGTTTTTTCTCCGGAAATTTTTGTAAACGGCGTGAAACAGCCTTCGCAGCTCATTGACCTGCGTCCCGATCTGCGCGAAATAAAGGTCGTTTTCGGAAAAACGGAGGCGGTTTTTCCGCTGAAATACAGCGATATTGCAAATTCCCCATTCGTTCCGCAGAAACCGGCCGGCATTTCGATACAGGAAGCAAAGAATGTCAGAGCGCCTCTCGATTTTGACGGCAGAAGAATCTATCTTCTGCCCGAAAATTTCAGAGCAGTTCCCGAATTTGAGACTACCGTCGGCCTTTACTGCACGAAAGACGGAAAACCGTGCGAAGATCCTTCGTTTTTTTTGAACGGCGAGAGGCATGAACTTTCCGGCGGATTTATGAAATTTTCCGCTGTTTTCGGAAAGGATCAGGGGGTCGATATCGCTTTTGAAAACGGCGAAAGCGCATTCGCTCCAATTCCTTACTCCGGCAAAATGTTCAAATTCACGAAAATCGGGAAATCGCTTGCCCTTTCATCGCTTTCCAGCGTCAGGACTGCTCACATCGACTGTTTCAGCCAGGGAAAATGGGTCGGCACAGACGTGATTTCGGTGAACTACGAAGGAATTACTCTTCCGGAAGTTTATTCAAAGTGCGACACTGTTCAGGCGAGCATGAATTCGGCAAGTCCCGGAACGATGTTCGCGGTTTATTCCAAATCGGACGAGATTTTCGGCAAGATCAACGATCCCTACTACTCTTCGCTGGCAAAAACACTGCCTGAATTTCCGGAAAAAGCGCGGAGATTTTTCGTGACTTCATACAACTCGGCGATTTTCCAGCCGCTTTCCAAAATATTTTCAGGCGAGAAACTCGAACATGATTTTATCGCCGCGAAAAAGTCTGAACTCGCGCTTTACCGCACGATCCTCATAATTTCGTCGGTTCTGGGAATGATAATTTTCGGATATTCCATGTTGAAAAGGATCAAGATCGTTGTCGATGAAGACGGCGAGCTTATCTCAAATTCACTTGCAAAGCAGCGGGCCATGGTTTTCGGCGCGCTCGCGTTTTATGCGCTGTTCATACTCGGCTTATTATATTTCCTTAACAATCTGGCATAATCATGGGAAAAATAAGACATCTTTCTGAAACCATAATCAACAAAATCGCAGCGGGCGAAGTTGTCGAAAGACCGGCTTCTATCGTGAAGGAACTCATCGAAAACAGCATTGACGCAGGAGCAAAAAACATAACTGTCGAAATCACGGAAGGCGGGAAAAAACATATCTGCGTCCGCGATGACGGCTGCGGAATGAGCGAAGACGATATTTTCATGTCGCTCGAAAATCATGCGACAAGCAAACTTTCATCGATCGAAGATCTTGAATCCATCGGAACAATGGGCTTCCGCGGTGAAGCGGTACCGTCAATCGCCGCTGTAACGAAATTCTCGATCGCAAGCGCACAAAGCCATGGCGACGGCTTCAAAATCGAAACAAAAAACGGTGCGATTCTGAAAAATTTTCCCCTTTCTATGCCGAAAGGAACTGAAATCGTCGCCGACGATATATTTTTCAACATATCGGCCCGCAGGAAATTCCTGAAGGAAGAGCGGACCGAATACGCGAAAATACGCGAGATCGTCACGAATTTTGCCGTTTGTTACCACAATATCTCTTTTACTTTCAAAAGTGATTCGAAAACAATTTTTACATACAGCGCTGCCGCCTCAAGACTTGAAAGGATCGCTGCCGTCTGGCGCATTCCCAAGGATTTCATCGGTTTTGCCGAAGTGTCGCATTCCGGCACCGTTTCGGTCGAAGCGTTCATTCCCAGTCCGACTGAACAGGTTCCCAACCATTCGGTAACGGCCGTGAACGGCAGAATCGTTTCCGACAGAACGGTGAATGCTGCGGTTTTCAGCACTTTCAGAGAGGCGATAGGGGGCGAATTTAAATCGCCTGTCATGCTTTTCATAAAAACCGAGCCCGGGTTCGTCGATGTCAATGTCCATCCCGCCAAACTTGAAGTCCGGTTTGTCAACACAGGGCTCGTAACTGAAACAATAAAGGAGGCGATGCTGCAGTCCCTGCATTCCATAAGGGTCAGACAGGAAAACACCGGAATCAATGAATCTCAGATCTCAGAAAACCTAGCAGAGACGCGGCTTTCACATGATCAGCCTGAACCAGAAGCCGTAAAACCCGCATCAAATCAAGGTTGTGCGGAAAAAGACGGGCTCATTCACGGGAAAATACAGCTGAAACCCTTACAGAATGCGGCTTTCACAGACTTTTCATACGAAAAAAACGCCACTCAGTCCGCCACCCGGCTTATAATCAGAGAGGAATCTCCGGAATATATTCCGGTCCGGAGGGACGAAAATACCGACGAGCAGATCGTTGTTCCCGAAAACGGACCGGATCACGAAAATCTCTTTTCGATGAAGCTCCGCGATTACAAAAAAATCGGCGTTGTTTTCGGAGTTTATCTCGTCCTTGAAATGAAGGATAAAATCGTATTCCTTGACCAGCATGCGGCGCATGAAAGAATAACCTACACAAAACTGCAGAACGCGGTTTCAATGAAAAACGGCCTTTCACAGGAACTTATCGCTCCGCTTCTGATAAAACTCTCCTCTTCAGAAATTGCGACTTTGGAGGAAAACGGCGGAAAATTCCGCGAATCAGGGTTTGTGATCGACATTTTTGACGAAAACTCGGCGACTCTCCGCGCTACTCCGGCACTCGGTTTCGAGACCGACTGGACGAAAGTGATAAAAGAGATGCTCGGCGAATTTTCAGCTTACGGCGATTCGTTCGAAATGAAGCAGTTTTTCATGTCGCATCTGGCACAGAAAGCGTGCAAAGCCTCTGTCAGAAAGAACGATATCCTTGCTGACGAGGAAATCGACGCTCTTATTGATGCCGTCAACAAAAGCGATTTCATTTCGTGTCCGCACGGCCGGCCTTTCTTTTTCACTCTGACCAAAAATGAATTCGAGAAAAAAGTGCAGAGACGATGACTCTTATTTTTATTTCAGGCCCCACTGCATCAGGCAAAACAAGCCTTTCAATCAAACTTGCAAAAAAGCTCGACGGTGAAATTATCGGAGCGGATTCTGTCCAGATCTACAAAGACTTGGTTATAGGTTCGGCAGCTCCGACACCTGAAGAAATGGAAGGGATCCCGCATCATCTCATCGGGATCCGCGACCTCAGTGACGAAATCAGCGCCGGTATCTACATAGAATCGGCACTTCCGATAATAGAAAAAATCGAAAAATCGGGAAAAACCCCGATTGTCGTCGGCGGCACCAATTTTTATGTAGACGCCCTGCTACACGGACTGTCGCCGGTTCCGAAAACCGATTCTGAAACAACAGAAAAATTTGAAAAAGAGTTCAGCGATTTTTCAACTGCTGAACTTTTCGCCGAGCTTTGCGCAGTCGATCCCGAATGGGCTTCGCAAATATCTTCTCCGAACGACAGGCAGCGGATAAAGCGGGGCCTTTTTGTCGCTAAAACGACCGGAAAAACCCTTTCAGAATGGAACAAAATGGAGCGGATCAACGCCTACAAAGGCAAATCCATCGTTTTTGGTATCAGCATAAATCGCGAAAACCTTTACGAAAGGATCAATATCCGCACAAAAACCATGCTTGACTCAGGTTTGATCGACGAAGTCCGCAGAGTAAACGGAAAAGGTTTTACTTCCGAAAACTGCAAAGCGCTGGCCTCGATAGGCTACATCGAGACGGAACGCTATCTGAAAGGCGAAATCGCGTCAATCGAAGAACTTCAGGAACTTATCGCGCAGAATACGAGACATCTGGCGAAAAGACAACTTACATGGTTAAGAAACCGTGATTACATCGTGTGGAAAAATCCTGAAGAAATTTTGAAATCATCAACAGATCTGTAGAGACGTGACCTGAAACGTCTCCGACACATCTCAAATATTTCGATTAGTTGAATTTCTTGTCGAGTTCGTAGAATATCGAGAGATAGAGAGCGTTTGAAACCTGCCAGTCACGAATGACTGCATAGTCTCTCTTGACATTGAGTTCATAGTTGAAAGCAACATATTTGTGAACATTGAAGTCAAGTCTGAGGCGGGTTTCGAACTGAAGCGAATCGATTTCCTTGTATCCGTCAGCGGTGCCGTCTTCACTATAGTTGACCTTGGTGTCTTCCGGCATATAGAAAGGTTTGATGACTCTTGCCATGAAATCATAGGCAACGATTCTTTCTTTGAGGAAACCTTTCAGCGTAAGACCTGCTTCAGCACCAAGCTCATAAACCGTGCTGAGCTCTTTGAACTCAAGAACCGTCTCAGTTGTATCATCGTCATCAAGAACAGCTGTGTGGCCTACCCAAACTTCTCTGCCTGCAAGACCGGCATAGATTTCAAGGTTTGCCTCTTCCCTTTCGATCGGACGAACGAAGATACCGGTTCCTTCCGTAAGGTAGAGAGGTTTGCCGGGAGCGGTTGTTTTGAATTTTCTTACACCGTCTTTGTCTCTCGACGGATCGGTTTTAACTCTGTAGTCATAGTCATCCGTCTGGTAGTCGTAGCCAGGAAGGAAGTGTGTTTCAAGGCCGGCTTTAAGGTAGTAACCGGCGATCTTGTGGAACATGTAATTGTAACGGAAATCAACTTTGAAAAGGTCGTTTGCAATTACCCAGCCGTCAAATGCCGGAGTGTAGCTTACGCCTTCTTTCCAGTTGAGGTCGGTAAGGACTTCGTGTTTGTCCTGTTTGTACTTGTAATTGAAAACAATGTTGGCATCCGTCTGGAAGTAGTGGCCGTCGACTCTGCCTGCAACCGAGTGGTTGTGCATGTAGCTTGCTGAAAGCTGGGGCTTGAAATAGATGGAATGACGCGGATCAGCCGGTTCAGCTTCTGCCGGAGCAGCTTCAGCAGGTGCTTCTGCCGGAGCTTCTGCCGCTGCATCAGCAGCCGGTGCTTCTTCTTTTGCGGGTTCTTCAGCAGGTGCTTCTGCCGGAGCTTCTTCTTTCGGAGCTTCTGCCGGAGCTTCTGCAGGAGCTTCTTCTTTCGGAGCTTCTGCGGGCTGCTCAGCTGCCGGAGCTTCTGCCGGTTGTGCAGGCTGTTCAGCAGCAGGTGCTTCTGCCGGTTGTGCGGGCTGTTCAGCTGCAGGTGCTTCTGCCGGTTGTGCAGGCTGTTCAGCTGCAGCGGGCTGGTTTGCGTCAGCAGCCGGTGCTTCTGCAGGAGCTTCCTGAGCTGTCAACGCCGTGAAAACGAATAAAATCGAAATCAAAAATAAAAAGCGTTTCATTCTTTCCTCCAATAAAACAAAAAAATAACGGGCGCAATTATAGTCAGAAAAAGTTTTTTTGCAAATTTTTTATTAAAATCCCCACTAAGTTTTGCTGATTTTTCATAAAGTTATGCGTAATTATGCGTAATTTAGACCGCGCCGCTCAGGATCCAGGTCCCTTTTTTGAGCCACTTTTCGGCGGCTGCGCGGATCATTTCTGGAGTGATAGAATTTATGATTTCAAGTTGCCTGAGGTAAGTGCCTGCTTTTATTCCCAAAACTTCTTCGACAGCCATATTTTTTGCGTAGAAGCTGCTGCTCTGGAGAACTTTCGCGAAGTTTGTGGCAAGGGTGTTTTTGGTTTCGTTCAGGCGTTCTTCGACAAGTTTTCCGCTTCTGATCTCATCGACTGCCTTTTCAAAAACCTCCTGGACCGCCTTGATCTTTTCGGGGCTTGTTATCGCTGCGAACATTTCTGCTCCGCCGACCGGAGTGTTCGTTCCGTAAAATGTGAAAGTGTAGACAAGGCCGCTTTTTTCCCTTAGTTCGGTGAAAAGAGGCGATCTTTCGCCGGTGAGATAACATTCGAGAAGCTGCATCGTCTCGAAATCCTTGTCGTAGTGCGTGGGGCCTCTGAAAATTTTTGTAATGTATGCCTGGTCTTTGCCTTTAAGCGGGATCTTTATCGTTTTTCGGCTCAGAGGTTTGGTGATACGCGCCGGGAATGCAAGCTGGCTTTTCCCTGATCTGAAGCCTGAAAGCAGGCTTTTTGCGGTTTCTGTGTCGGCGGCACCTGCGATAGAGATCGCGAAATCGTTTTTCTCCATAAAAATGTCGCGGACTTTTCTTGCATCCTCAAGAGTCATCTTGGAAACCGCTTCTTCGGTCCCGTCGGAAGGATACTCCCACGGCGTTCCGGCGAAAAGTTCCCTGTAAGCCGCGGTTTTGATGTGGTATCCCGGATATTCCTTCATCATCGAGATATTCGAAAGAGCGTTCAAGCGCTCTTTTTCGAAGTCGTCCTCTTTGATCTTGTTGTTGAAAAATCTTTCGATGATCCCCGTAGCTTCCTCGGTAAAACTGTCACGCGCAGTCCATTCGAGCCCTGCGTAGGAATTGCTGTTGAGGGGTTTTATCTTTATTCCGAATTTGTCGAGAAAGCTGTTGGTCTCGTCGAAAGTCATGCCGTCGGCAGAGGCAAAAATAGAAGAGACTGCGAGTTTGAAAGAGCCGGGAAGCCCTTTCAGATCCATAGCAGCGCCACCTTTTTTGAGGATGCAGCCGCTGATGAAAGGAGAAGCGTCGAGCTTTTTGACAAAGCACTTCGTCCTGCCGTTTTTAATGATTTCGCGCTCTTTGTTTTTGTCATCGCCTTTTTCTGCCGGGAATTCGAACGAATTTATGTCGAAATTGCATCTCGACGACTTCATGAAGCCTGTGAAAACCTTGTCGAAACCGAGCCGTTCACGCTTGAAATTGTTCAGATCCTCGGCTGTGAGATGGAAAAGTTCGTAAAAATAGTCTCTGTCGAGTTTTTCCGCGTCTTTGAAAAGAAGATAGCTTTTTCCCATGATCGCAGGAGTGTTTCCGAGCCCTTCAGAATTGAAAAATTCCTTGCTGAGGAGCACTTCGCGCGCTTTTGCGACCTGGCTCTGCGTGAAAACGAGACCGTTCCATATCTCAGCCCATTTTTCGAGACGGCGCTTTATGTTTGAAGCCGGCATTGCGAAAAGCTGGACATAGGAAGAGCTCTGAACGCCGCATTCCACCGCCTCGACATAT
>Ga0310786_10009948_pt1 | contig 12001 bp, 6 predicted proteins | sample AusTroGonzalo_MG_FD_203881 | JGI IMG/M metagenome (GOLD analysis project Ga0310786, IMG submission 203881) | Bovine rumen microbial communities from tropical cattle in Woodstock, Queensland, Australia - Gonzalo_03 (v2) (version 2) | ecosystem: Host-associated > Mammals > Digestive system >... | reverse complement strand
CAAACCGCCACCAGCCGGGACATCTTAACATCGATTATCACATGTTTGGTTGTTTTCATATGCGAATTATACCATATTCCACACCACGCCATCTGCCCCCATAATATTTCATCCGCACCGTAATCTCACTTTCTCCTTGCCTTTCATCCCACGGTGTGGTATCATACCCTTCCATGAACCCGAAAAAGGCAAAAACACAACCTAAAACGCGGCAAAAGCCAACTTCCGCCAAAACCGCCGATGCAGCAAAGGCCAATGCCAACGCAGCAATATCCGGCACTGCGGCAAAGGCGAGCTCTTCGGCAAATGCCAGCCCTTCCGCAACGACCAACACCCCCGTGAAGGCGACGGCACGGCAGCGGCCCGCGGACTGTCCCGCCGGCGGTCTGGCCGCGCAGGCGGAGGCGGAGCACCGGGCATGGCTCAGGAAGTACCTGCCGGTGGAGCAGAAGATCCTCGCCGAGCGCGAGCGGCTGTTCGAGCGCAGGGCGGAGCTGCGCGCCGAGCGGCGGGCGCGGCGGACAAGGGAGTTCGGCGACCTCTGCGAATGGACCGAGGGCTCGGCCGCGCGCTGGCGAGAGCACGGCTTCGCGCCGCTGGAGACCATGTTCCTCGAGCTCTTCCGCGACTCCGGCTACTACATGTACCTCGACTACGTGCGGCGCTGGTCGACGCAGCGGATCGACAGGGCGAGGGGCGCGCTGAGGCGGCCGCTCTACTACGCGCGCGAGAACGAGCGGCGCCGCGCGCTCGCGGCGGCCAGGCGCAGAATCGAGCGCCGCCACACCGAAAACCCCTGCCCCACCAAGGAGCAGGTGCTTGACGCCTGGCTCCACGCGAAGGACTCCCACGAGGCGGCGATCCGCTTCGGCGGAATGCTGGAGGACCTCGAGTGCTACCTGGACAACTCGCTCGTGCGGAACGAGGACGGCGTGATCGTCGGCCGCTGCCCCGGGATCAAGGGCTGGCTCAGGGACAACGTCCCCGCGCTCTACCTCAGGTACACGGCGGTGATGCGCTACAAGGCCGCGGCGAAGAAGTTCCGTCAGATCGCGGGTCTCGTCGACCCGACGCCGGTCTCGGCGGCGGTGCCGGAGCCCGGACACGGCGGCAAGGAGCGGGCCGGGCGGACGCGGAAGGACGTGGACGGCGCGAAGTGGCAGACGCCGGAGGCCGAGGTCGTCAGGGCGGCGGCGATATGGCGGGAGGTGTCGGATTCGGCGGCGAAAAGCGCGACGGCGCTCATCGCGAGGATCGACGCGCTAGTCGACCCGGAGGCGGTGGAGGACGCTAACATGCTGCGGGAATGGAGGGAGAGATACAAGCGTGAGATTACGGTGCGGACGAAATCGCGGTGGTGGCGGAAGCTGATGAAATGGACGGGGAAAAGAGGCTGGGAAAGAAGCGAGGCAAGAGGCGGAGGCGGGGAAAACGAGTTGTGCGCGGCCGAGGGAGCAGGGTAAGAGGCAGATGGCGAAGGCTGATGGCTGGAGGTTCGTGATTCGGAGTCCGTGTGATTATGGTGCGGACGAAATATCAAACAAACAGTCACAAAAGCCGCATAGATGACAGCGATTGGGCAGCGGAGCCGAGGCGGTATAGCCGACGCGTCAGAGCCGACGCGTCAGAGCCGTGGCGGCAGAGGCAAGACGGCAGTGGAGTTCAGGGCTTCTGGATCAGGTTTCGGCACTACAGGATGTGGACCGAGAAACCGGTCTGGCCGGTCCAGCCGGTGTCGACGGTCACGCGCGAGAAGGTCGGGTTGGACACCGTATCGTATTCCGTCTTCACCCAAAGGTCGCTCGCCGCGCCGTTGTAGACGCGCACCTCGTCCCCGAGCCCGGTCAACGTCCAGCCCTGGAAAGTAGCAAGTTGAGCGACCAGCTGCGACGTAGAAGTCGGCAACCCGAAAATCCCCCAGTATCCGCAGTCAAGGCCGGTGACGCCGTTCTTGTTCCCCGACGCAATGTTGGCTCCGTTGTCGAATACCGCCAGGCCGCCGCCGTCGAAGCGCGCGCCGATGTGAGTCCAGGTGTAGTGCGGGATGTAGTCGGCACTGTAGGAAGAGGTCGCCTGGTTGTTGTCGTCCGCCGCCTGGGTTCTCGCGCGCAATGCACGGGTGCTGCCGCTTTCAAGCAACTGGAACTCAAAGCCGTCTGGCTGGTTCCACATCTGCTTCGACGCCATTGGCCGCGCACCGTTAAGTGACCGCGAATCGGGCCTGAACCAGGCCGTGACCGTAAAGCAGGTTGCGTCTGTGAGCGCGGTGCGCGGCGTCGGGAACCGCAGGTTCTGCAAGTCGGTCGGCAGCGCATTGGTGACGCACTCGCCGAGGAGACCTGACTGACTGACGCTGGCCCAGGCGGGCTTGACGAGGTCCCGGCCGCTGCCGCCGGCCTCCTTGAGTCCAGAACCGAGATGGTAGACGCCAACGTACTTGCTCCAGACGTTGGTCGCGTTGACGCAGGGTGCGCCGTAGGAGCTGCGCGTTCCGTAGTACATGTAGATTTGGGTGGAAGCGGCGAGCGACGGAACCCTGACCCAGATCAGCGACTCGCCGTTGGGATCCCAGGCATCCACTTCGCTCGCGAGGATGTGACCGGACCCGTCCGCGAACACGAGGTCGTTCGCGTCCACCAGGTCGTCATAGCTGAAGTTCGCCACCGCCGACTCGGAGAGCCGCACCAGCACCGGGAAGTCGGCAAGGGCCGACACCCCCTCGTATGCCTCGAACGAAACCCGCGCCCGGTGCGAAAACGCGCCGACGTTTATGGCAGCGCCAACGTCGACTGGCGCGCGCCGGATGGAGAACTCGGTGTCGCCGACCACTGTCGCCCCTGAACCTGACGACACGTAGGTGAAGCGCACGGCGTAAGTTCCACTCGAGGCGAACCCCGTCAGGTTGGTGGTAAAGGTGTCCCCCGCGGCAAAGCCGGACGCGACCTTGGCGGCGGCGGGGATCGGACTCCCCTTCTTGGCAAGCTGCATGTAGAGGTCGCCAGTCGAAAACGCCGTCTCCGGCGTGACTTCGACCAGCGTAGCCTTCAGCTCGACACCGTCGCCAGCAGGCTTTGACGAGAACTCGAACGGATCGGTACTGGACGACGCGACCGGTCCGGCGACAAGCGCGGTAGAAGACGCCGAAGGGAAGAACGCCCCTTCCACCAGGTCGTAGAGTCCGGCGACGGAATCGGAGTTTCGGCGCACCGGCAGATACCTGCGCACCTCGGTTCCGTCCTTGGTAAGCCGAAGCCACTTAAGGCGCATCAGCGCGCCGGCGGAAGACGCGGATCCGGCCTGGTTTATGGTGAAGGCGTAGATTGAATACGAATTGGGGAACTCCTGGGCGGTGGGAGTTGCCAGCTTGACCGCGCCGAGCATCATCTCGGTGGCGGAAATCCGCTGCGCTACGAATTCCCTGGGCGTAAGGAAGGAATCGTATTGATATTCTCCCCAAAGATACCGCAGACCGTACCTGGAGGACGTCCCGGTAGCTACTTCCGCCTGCCAGGAAAGATAGAGCGAGCTCTGCTTGTACGCCTTGCGGGCGCCGACGCAGAACTTGGAGTCGGACGAGGAATTGAGCGCCATGCGCGACTGCCAGTACATCTCGATGGCGACGTCGTCGCCCGACATGACGCCGGTGTCGACGTACTGCGAGCCGGTGGACTCGACGTATTCGAGGAGCGTGTATTCCGCCGGCAGCACCCCCGGCTCCACCGGATCCGGATCTGGCTCCGGCTCCTCGTCGAGCGGATACTCGTCCATGCCGCAGATGCACATGCCGAGTCCGCTCGCAGTGGCGAGGATGGACTCGAGCCAGGCGGTCGGCATGCCGACGCTGGACGGCGAGGCCTGGATGTCGTGCGAGAAGACGGCCAGCACCTCGTTGCTCGCGGCGGCGCGGCGGATGCCGCCGAGGAGGTTGTCGAGGTCGGTGTTGTAGTACGAAGCGCAGCCAATGGCGTTCACAACCTTGAGCGAGCCGATCTCGGAAACCGGCGTGAAGCACTCGTCGGTGTGCGCGAGGTCGCCGCCGGACTGCGCGGCGAGGTAGGTGCCGCCTGCGAGGTCGGCCGCGCGGAACCGGCGGATGGAGGTGTTCGCCTCGATGTAGTCGTCGATCGCCTGGGTGTGCTTGTTGTTGGGATAGGCGAGCGTCCGCGCGGTGTGGCCGACGGACGCATAGGCGGCGACCTGGGGCTCGACCTGCGCGGAGCACCAGGCGGCGGGGTCGGTGACTCCGTCAGTGTTGACGTGGCCGACGGTGTGGCAGCCGACCGTGTGCCCGCGCGCCTTGAGCAGCATCATCTTCTCGAGATTTGCCGCGGTAAGGCTGCCGTAGGGGCAGAACGTCGCCCTTGCGCCGTAGCGGGCGAAGAGGTTGGTCGCCGCGAGCCAGTTGTCGTAGTTCGCGTCGTCGAAAGTGAGCAGCAGGACGCCGTTCGACGGCGTCGTCCATTCCGGGACGACGGGATCGGGATCGTCGCCGCCGCCATCGTCCACGACCGGCCCCGCGACAAACGTGCCGGAGCCGGCGTTGGTGTAGAACGAGTCGCCGACTGTGTCGTACATCCCGAGCACTCCGTCCGAAATCCGGCGGGCAGGCAGCAGATTCAGGACCGTCGCCTGCCCGTGCGTCATCGCGAACGAATAGATGCGGCACCAGCCGCAGATGGTGGACGGCGAGCTGTTGCGCATGTTTCCGGCGAAGAGGAAGAACGGGTGGGTCTGGGTCGTCAGGGTCGAAAGCGCCGCAACCTTCGCGCCGAACCGCGCCTGGCGCGAGCCAAGGTAGTTGACCTCGGCAACGCACTGGGTGGAGCAGTTCTGCCGCTCAGAATTCTGTATGACCAGCGTATTCCAGCCGAAATAGGCGATGGGGATGTTGTCGTCTGTATAATACGAACCGCCGATGCAGCATCTCGTGTCGCCGGAAGCGTTGCGCGAGCCGCAGAAGAACTGGGTCGTCTGCCTTTGGGTGCACATGAACTCCAGCCGGTAGCCGTTGTCGTCGTCGGCCAAGACGCCGGTGTCGATGTACTGCGTGCCGGTCGACTCCAGATACTCGAGCCTTTCGTACTCAGACGGGAGCGCGGCAGCGGCGGCGGCGAACGCCGACGATGCCAACAGCAGAATTGTCCTTATCACCTCCACACCCTCCTTGCCTGCGGCCACGCCGCATTGGTTTGTGCATATTATAGCACATGCCACCTAGAGATGTAGATATCTTCCCGCAAAATAAATATATACTTTCACGCAATGGCAGAAACGCCCTTGCGCCATTCGCGCATGGAGATGCCGAAGCGCTTCTTGAACTGCTTCTTCAAGTTCACGTCCGAGCGGTATCCGCAGGCGGCGGCGATGGACTCGATGCGGACATTGCGGTCTGCGAGCATCCGCTCGACCGCCCCGAGCCGGCGCTCCTGGATTTCCGCGGAGACCGTCCTGCCGAGCTCGCGGCGGAAGCGGTATTCGAGCGTCCGCAGGGGAATGTCCAGCGCCAGCGCCACGCCCGAGGCGGAGATGCCGGAGGTGACGTTCTCCGCAATGAACGCGAGCGCCCGCTTCACCACGGCACTGCGCGCGCTCAGAAGCCGCGTCGACTCGCGCACCGACACGCAGACGACTCCGTACTTCGTCGCGGCGCCCGCACCGCCGCCTTCGATGCGCCGCCGCAGCTGCTCCACCGCCAGCTCGCCGCAGCGCTGCCAGTCGGGCAGGACGCTCGAGATCGTCGGATAAGAGTTCTCGCAGATGAAGGCGTCGTCGTCGCAGCCGAGCACGGCGACGTCGTCCGGCACCGAGAGTCCGGCGGCGGCGCATGCGTCCACCACCTCCTTCGCGACGGCGTCGAAAGCGGCGAAGACGGCGCACGGCCTGGGCATGGCGAGCAGGAAGCGGCGCAGCGCCGCGGCTCCGCGCCTGGCGCTCGGTCCGGGACGGAAGACCTTGACCACCACACCGCGCCTGCGCATGGCCGCGGCAAAGGCGGCCTCGCGCTGAGCGTCCCAGAAAGGCCGCCCCGAGACGCCGACGTACGCATACGAGGAGACTCCCAGGGAGGCGAAGTGCTCCGCCGCGCAGTTCGCTACGGAAACCGCGTCGAGCAGGACGTTGCCGCCGCGGGCGACCTGCGGCGAGGCGTCCATGAACACCCGCGGCACCTTGGGGAAGCGGCGGCGGAAGTAGGCGATGCCGCCGGCCGTCGCGTCGTCGTTCTCGAGGATGAACCCGTCGGGCACGACATGGGCGAGGATGTCGTCGAGCGAAGGCGAGAACGGGTGGCGGTCGACGACGTGCAGCCGCCAGCCGAGTCTGCGGGCGGCGCGGCAGATGCCGGCGAGCTTGTCGCGGCGCGCCTTCTGGGCGGTCGAGCAGGTGACGACTATCTCCAGCGACTGCATACGCCTCCCGTCCGCCGCGGCGTCAAAGCGCCGCGGTCAGCCCCGCGCCGACCTTGCCGAACGAATTGACCGGAGAGACGACGAATGCGTATCCGTCCGACGCCGGCAGCGTGTCCACCGCCACGCGGAAAGTCTCGCCTGCGTTCGCCTTCGGATTGTCCTCGGGCAGGTAGTAGCCGCCCGAGACCAAGCGCCGGATGGTCTTCTCGCCGCTCTTCGGCACAATCTCAACATTGTAGTAGATCGCCCGCACGCCGGGCGCCGCGTTGGCGGCGGGGAACTCCAGCGCGAACACGTCGGTCTCCTTGCCGTTGCGCATCTTGCCGCGCTCCTTCCGCGCGACGAGCGATGCGCCCGCCGGAAACGCCGGTGCCACCGACTCCGCGGCGCGGCGCGCAAACGCGAACGGACGCTGCTCGGCGCCTTCCAGCGGCTGCACCCAGTCGTCGCCGAGCGACTTGCCGCCGATCATGTCGCGGCGCTCGTAGACGATGCGGTCGTCGTAGACCGAGACGAGCATCCCCTGCCGTCCGTCGCGGGTGGCGCCGCACCTGATCGGCATGGCCTTGAACGGATCGAACTCATTGCACCTCGGCCGGGGCGTGCTGGAGTTCTCGAACCCCTCGGGGAAGAACTCGTCATAGGGAATGCCGGTAAAACTAAGCGAGCTCGCGCCAATGGAGGTAAACGCGCCCTGCCAGATCGAGCGCTCGTCGGTGAGCGAATAGTGGCTGTGCCCCGAGAAGGCGACGGCGTTGGAAAATTTGGCAAGCGTCCGCGTCGACTCGCCGTTGTCGTGCCCCCACGCCCACGGGCCGTAGCACGTGTCCTTCGGGTGCGGGTGCTGGAAGTAGAAGAACGGGCGCGCCGGATCGAATGCCGCGGTCTTGGCGAAGAAGTCGGCGACACCGGCGATCCCCTGCTCGTCCTTGCAGTTGATACCCTCGCACGGCGCGTTCGCCCAGTTGGCGCCGATGAACGAATATCCGTTTACCTCCTTGCGCCAGATACGCGAATACGGCTCGTGGAAGACGCGCTCCCAGGCCCGCTTCTGGTCGTGGCCGATTATGTTGCGCCGCCGCTCCTTCTCGTCCGGGAACGCCTCGGCAACGCTCTTCTGGTTGTACGTCCACGCATCCCAGTCGTGGTTGCCGTAGACGAACAGCCGCTCGACGCGGCGTCCGTCCGGGGCCCGGTCGTTCGGGAACACCTGGTACCACGCCGCGGCCACCGCCTCCAGTTCGGGGATTATCCCCGAGTCGGCGAGATCGCCGGGAATCATCACCGCGTCGACACCCTTGTCCCGGAACCACTCGAGCGACGAAATCAGGGTGTCGGTTCCGTAGCCATGCCAAAGCTCCCCTTTTGCCCCGACATGGATGTGGATGTCGCTCACCACCCCGAAGCGGAGATTGGGCTTGCCGGCGCAGGCGCTCCCCGCCGGAACCCCGATCACGCGGCAACCGCCGAACGCTCCGAACGAAGCGAGGCCGCCGATGAAAAACCTTCTGGTCACGTTTTGCGCATTCATGTTGCTCTTTCTCCTTACTGTTCGCGTTACTGTTCGCGCCCTCAGCGCAGGGTTAAGACGAAACGGCAGCCATGCGGCGAGGCCGGCGGCGGTCAGCTCCGCCTGGGCCTTCAGGTCGCGCCGCGCCCGGTGCGCGGTCGAGCAGGTGACAACTATGTGCGCGGTCCTCATTCCGCGGCGTTCCCTTTGGTCAGGCGGCCGGTCCAGCTGCCGCGGCGCCAGCGGATGAACGAGCCGATGCAGATGACGACCACGTAGACGACCATCGTCCCCCACAGGGCCGGCATGGTGTTGTGCCAGTGGCGCACGGCGAAGACGAGCGGCAGCCAGAAGAGGAACGCCGTCACCAGCATCCAGGTCATCACGAAATGCGTGTCGCCGGCGCCCTTGAGCGCGCCGGAGACGATAACGTCCGCCGCGTCGAACACCTGCCAGGCCGCCATGATGAGGAGCAGCACGAACCCGAGGTGCATGAACTCCTCCGTCCGCTCGCCGGCCTGCGAGGCGAAGATGGAGAGGATCGGGCCAGAGCAGACCACCACCGCAAGCGAAAGCGCCGCGACGAGCCCCACGCCGAGGAGAATCGTCCGCCGCGCGTCCGCGCGCGCCGCCGCAAGGTCGCCGCGGCCGATCGCCTGCGCGACCAGGGTGGAGGCGCCGATCGAGAACCCCTCCATCGGCGCGAAGAGGAGGTAGTTCACCGTGAAGCAGGCGTTGGACGCGGCGAGCTCCAGCTCGCCCACGCCGCCGGTCACGAACACAAAGATGGTGAAGGAGAGGATGTTGAGCACCGTGTAGGCGCCGGACGGGACCCCGAACCGAAGCATCCGCCCGACCTGGCGGCGCACGCCGGCGAAGGAGGTGGGGTCCCCTTCCCGGCGCATCTCCCGCTCGGCGACGAAGCCGAGCGCGAGCGCCTGGGCGAGCATGGACGCAACCGTCGCCGCCGCCGCACCGGCGATCCCCCAGCCGCAGACGAAGATGAGCACCGGGTCGAGCACGACGTTGAGCGCGTTGCCGGCGAGGTTCACCCAGAAGACGAGCCGGGTGCGTCCGCGCCCGGTGAAGTACGACGCCGACGCCATCTGAAGGTAGACCGCGAACGAGCCCGCCATCGTGATCGTGAAGTAGTCCCGCTCCAGCGCCAGCGCCTGCGGACCTGGCGCGGCCAGCGCGAGCAGATGCCGGCCGAGCGGCACGAGCGGCAGCGAGAGGAGCGCGGATGCGAACGCGACGAACTTCGCCGCGCGGTAGACGTCGCGGCACTGCTCGTGGTCGCTCGCGCCGTGGCCGACGCCGACCAGCACCGAGGAGTAGCCGACGACGGACTGGAAGAAGCCCGCGAAGATCCACATCAGCATCCCGGCCGGCAGCACCGCCTCGAGCGCCGCGAGCGAACTGTGCGCGAGATACGCGCGGTCGACGAACTGCATGACCGCGTTGTTCACCATCCCGAGCGCCAGCGGCCACACGAGACGGACTATCTCCGCATACGGCCTTGCGCCGCCCCTGGTATTGTCCGATTCCATGTTGAAATGTGCATTATACCAAATTCCGCCGCGCGCGAATCTAAATTCGTCTTTAGATTCGCTTAAGGTTCGATTAAGGTTCGCAAACGGCGGAAATGCTATGATACGTGCCAATGAACCTGCTTTACATCTGCGCGGCGCTGTTCGCCGGCGAGTGGTTCGCGTCGCTGCGGCCTGCGGCGTGCGGCTCGTGGCCGATCTTCGCCATGCTCGCCGCGCTGGTGGCGCTCCTCGGCTACGGCTTCCGGCTGCCCGGCTGGCGCCAGACTGCGGCGGCGTTCGCCGGCGCGGCGCTCTTCTTCCTTGCAATCGCGCCGCAGGAGGAGGAGTTCAAACGCTCACCGTGGCTGCGAGGCCGTCCCCGCCGCGCCCGTTCTGCCGCGGCCGCGACGCCGCTCCGCCGCGCCTTCTCGCGCCAGGCGGCGATCGGGATCGAGCGGGACGCCGAAGCGTGCGCCGTCAACCGCGCGATCCTGCTCGGCGAGCGCTGGCGGCTGAAGCCGGAGCTCAAGCGCGTCTTCGTGGAGTCGGGGTCGATCCACGTCTTCGCGATCTCGGGGCTCCACGTGATGATCGTCGCCAAGACCCTGATGGTGCTGCTGATGCTCGTGTACGTGCCCCAACGGTTCGCTGGCACCGCGGTGCTGCCGCCGCTCTGGCTCTACGTCTATATGATCGGTGCGCCGCCAAGCGCGGTGCGGGCAGCGGCGATGGCGAGCTTCTATCTGCTCGCGCCGGTGTTGTGGCGGCGATCGGACTCGCTCCGCGCCTGGTCACTTACCTTCCTCGCGGTGCATCTCGCCGACCCGCAGATGATCGCCGATATCGGATGTCGGCTCTCGTTCACGGTGATGCTGGTAATGATCCTTGCCGTTCGCCTGACAAAACGGCTTGGCCGCCACCATCCCTGGGCAAAGATGTTCATCGTCTCCTTCGCCGCCTGGGCAGCGGGCGTGCCGATTGCGGCGAGCATGTTCGGACGCATCTCACCCGGCGGCATCGTCGCCAACCTCGTGCTGCTGCCGGCGGCGGCACTCTCGGTGGCGGCCGGCGTTCTCGGCGCGCTCGCTGGCTTCGTCTCCGAAACTGCTGCGGCCCACTTCAACAACCTCGCCGCGCTCCTGACACGCGCGATGACCGGCATGGCGCGGGCGGTTGCCGGCTTCGACTGGGCGAACTTCGAGGTGGAGGGCTGGGGGCTCGGCGCGAGCGCCGCGTGGTACGCCGCACTCGCCGCCGTCCTCCTCTTCCTCAAGAAGAAGCTGCGCAAGCACCAGTGCATCTAACGCCGGCGAGGTGGGCGCAGCTGAAGGCGACTGAGTGGTTGTTTACTTAAAGCTGGGACTCTTCCAGCAGCTGGCTGGGGCGGTTGGAGGTGACGGTGTCGGCGCCGCGCTCGACCGCGAGAAGCGCCGACTTCGCGTCGTCCACGGTCCAGACGTTGACGTAGTACCCGGCCCGGTGGAATGCGGCGATGTAGTCCGCAGTGACGATTGCCGGATCGAACTGGAGCGCGACGCCGGTTGCCTTCGAGCGCCGGACGATCTCCAGCGCCTCCTCGACCTGACGCGGCGGATCCTTCCGCCCCCAGCCGCGGCGGCAGGTGACGCCCATCCACGCCTGGAAGTCCGGCATCGCCGCGCGGAGCGCCGCGATGGTCTCCGACCGCGCCGAGGCGAAGACGAGGTTGCGCGGCGTCGCGTTGGTCTGCGACTCGACGAGGCGCTTGATGGCGGGGACGATCTCCGGCCCGGCCTTGACGTCCACCTCGACGAGCCTGCCGTCTCGCGCGAGGGCGAGGATGTCCTCAAAGAGGCACGGCCGCTCGTTCGCCCACTCCTTCCCCTTCCAGCTGCCGACGTCGAGGTCCTTCACCTCGTCCCAGGTGCAGTCGGCGCAGCGCTTGTCGATGCCGGCGATGCGCTTCAGCGTCGGGTCATGGAAGCTGAAGACGCGTCCGTCGCGGGTGAGGTAGACGTCGCACTCGAAGCCGAAGCCGCGCTCGACCGCGCGGCGGTAGGCGCTCGGCGTGTTCTCGGGCGCGTCTTCGCTCATGCCGCGGTGGGCAAGGAGGTTTTCGCGGGCAAGGACGCGGCGCGGCGGCGGTTTGTGGCAGGGGGTGCCGAGCGCGTCGACCCAGAGGCGCTTGGCGGGGTCGATGCAGATGAGGAGCTTGTTGAGGTCGAGGTCGAAGACCTGCTGCATGTACTGCGGATAGTAGGTGCGGCGCTCGGCGCTGGTGCAGGCCGGCTTGTGCGCGTTGTTGACGGTGCGGAAGCCGGTGCCGGAGCCGTCCTCGGCCCAGAGCGGCAGGTCGACCGAGTTCACGGCGTTCCACTTCGGCTGGGTGGTGAAGCCGATCTGCCCGCGCCAGGTGCCGGGGCGCGTCTCGCGCATCAGGTCGCCAAGCTTCTTGCCCGGGACGTGCTCCGCGACGCGCTCGAAGTTGAAGGAGACCATCGTCACCTCCTGCAGTCCATGCAGCTCGCCGCCGTTGTCGCCGCAGCTGACGAAGAGCGGCATGTTCACGTTCT
>Ga0310786_10009947_pt1 | contig 12001 bp, 10 predicted proteins | sample AusTroGonzalo_MG_FD_203881 | JGI IMG/M metagenome (GOLD analysis project Ga0310786, IMG submission 203881) | Bovine rumen microbial communities from tropical cattle in Woodstock, Queensland, Australia - Gonzalo_03 (v2) (version 2) | ecosystem: Host-associated > Mammals > Digestive system >... | reverse complement strand
CTAGTGAATCTTTGGAAGGGTTTCGAGAGCTTCGAGCATCGCAGTGACATCAAGACGTGGATTTATCGCGTCGCCCTGAACACCTGTATCTCTATAGATCGGAAGAAGAAGCGGCGCCAATCCGAGGTCCGGCTGACCATGGACATCAACCTGTTTGAAGACCGCGACGAGGACACGCGCCAGGTGGACATGCTCCACAAGCGCATCTCCAAGCTCCAGCCCTTCGACCGCGCGATTGTCCTGCTCTGGCTCGAGAACCTCCCCTACGAGGAAATCGGACAGATAGTCGGCATCACTGCCAAGAACGTCAGTGTACGTCTGTTTAGAATCCGCGAACAGTTAAAAAACATGTCAAACGATTAAAACAAGACCCATTATGCAAAACAATGATTTCGAATTAGAGGCTATGCGCCAGCAGATGAACACGCTGAAAAAGAAGCTGGACCAGCAGGAAATAGTGAATGACCGCTTTGTCCGTCATTCGATGAAGAAAACCGCAGGCAATATCAGCCGCAGATATTACTTTATCATGGCCGTCTGCCTGCTGATGATTCCCTACAGCTACTGGGCATTCGTGAGGCTGAACGGCTTCTCCATTCCTTTCTGGATTTTCACCTGCATCGTGATGCTGGTTAGCTTTGGAGGAACCTTCTATAACAGCAGGAAACTGAGCGATTCGAACATGATGACCAACAATCTCCTGGATGTCCGTCGCCGTATGGCCAGCGCCAAGAAGTTCGATGCCAACTGGCTCCTCATCGGCATCCCCCTCGTTATCGTCTTTCTCGGCTGGTTTATGTACGAGTCTTATCAGCTTCATCCAGATTCTTTTTTCAACGGACTTTTCTGGGCTGGATGTATCGGCGGCGTTGTTGGAGCCATCTGGGGATTCTCTCTCCACTTCAGAACCCAGCGCCAGTATCAGGACATCATCGACCAAATAGAGGATATTACAGAAGGAGACTAATAGAACGACTAAGCGCGTATGCCACGTTACCTGCCTCATATCGTTGCTTTTGTGGTGGTTGCCACCTGGGGAACAACGTTTGTGTTCACCAAGCTGCTGCTGCTTGGCGGTCTGACGGCAGCGCAGATATTCATCTTGCGATTCATCGTGGCATACGCGCTGCTGTTGGTTTATTGCCTCGTCAGGGGAATCCGCTGGAAGGCTGACACTTGGCTCGACGAACTGCTGATGGCGGCGCTGGGGGTGACGGGAGGGTCGCTCTACTTCCTGACCGAGAACTCGGCCATGATCTACACCACGACCACCAACACCAGCATCATCGTCAGCCTGTGTCCGCTTTTCGCCTCGGCCATCATTGCGGTCTTCTACAAATCCCAACGGTTGAGCCGCCTGCAGACGCTTGGCACGGTGATGGCTGCGGTAGGCGTCGTTGTGGTGGTCATGAACGGCCACTTCGTGCTCCATCTGTCGCCACGAGGCGATGCGCTGGCCTTTGCCGCCTGCCTCTGCTGGGCGTTCTACAGTCTGCTCATGATACCGGCCACGGCGCGCTACGATACGGTGTTCATCACCCGCAAGGTGTTCTTCTACGGCCTGCTGTCAATGATACCTTATTATATCGTTCACCCTGAGCTGAACGTCCACCTGCTGTTTGACAGGCCTGAGCTGTTGTGGAACCTGCTGTTCTTAGGCTGTGTGGCCTCCATGCTCTGTTTCTTGGCGTGGAACTGGGTGTTGAGGCAGTTGGGCGCCGTTGTAGCCACCAACTACGTCTATCTGAACCCAGTCACCACCATCGTTTTTGCCTGGTTCCTTCTTGACGAGCAGATTACGTCGTGGTTTGTCCTCGGTACGCTGCTCATTCTGTACGGCATGTACCTGGTCGACACGCGGCGTACGCATCAGTAGCGCACATTTTTCCTGCTTTCTTTTGTAGTTCGCATGTTTTTTTGTACCTTTGGCGGCAAAATAGAAATTAATGGCATAGAAACAATGAAAAGGACTGCATTTTTACTGGCCTGTCTGCTGACGACGGGCGTTGCGCTGGCCGATGGCCACTGGGTAGGAACGTGGGGAACAGCCCCGCAATTGGTTGAATCGCACAACAACCCGCCGTCGCCTGGGCTGGGCAACAACTCGCTGCGGCAGATTGTACAGGTGTCGATAGGCGGCGAGAAGGTGCGGCTGAAGCTGACCAACGAGTTCAGCACGGGAGCCACGGAAATCAAGGCCGTTGAGCTGGCGCTGGCCAAGACGGCGGGCAGCAGCAGCGACATCGACGAGGCTTCTACCGTCAGTCTGACCTTTGACGGCAAGCCCGGCGTTACCATGCCTGCAAAGGGCAAGGCCGTGTCCGATGCTGTCGATTTCCACATAGAAGGCCGTCAGAACGTGGCCATCACCATACACTACGGCTCGGCTTCGTCGACCAGCGTGAGCGGACATCCCGGCTCGCGCACCACGTCGTATCTGAAAGCGGGTAACACCACCGACTTCAGCGGCGCTACCCGAACTGACCATTGGTACACCATCCAGACGCTCGAAGTGGATGCTCCCGCCGAGACAGGCGCAGTAGCCATTCTTGGCAACTCCATTACCGACGGGCGCGGCTCTACCACCAACGAGCAGAACCGCTGGGCTGACGTGCTCTCGCGCCGTCTCAACACCCAATACCCAGCACCCAACACCCTTCAGGTCGGCGTGCTCAACATGGGCATCGGCGGCAACTGCGTGCTGGGTGGCGGCCTTGGCCCTGCTGCCGTAAACCGCTACCAGCGCGACCTGTTTGGGCAGGAGGGTGTGAAGTGGATTATCCTGTTCGAGGCTGTCAACGACTTGGGCGGTGCGCAGAATGGTGTGCAGACAGCCAAGCGCATTGTCGATGTCTACAAGCAGATTATCCGTGAGGCTCATCAGAAAGGCATATACGTCTTTGGTGCTACCATTACGCCGTTCAAGGGCAATAGCTACTATTCCGCCGACCACGAGAAGGGCCGCAGCACGCTGAACAAATGGATTCGCACCACGAAGATGCTCGACGGCGTGATTGACTTCGACCAGGCTGTGCGAAATCCGCAGGACACCATCGCCATGCAGTCGCAGTTTCTCTTCGAGAACGATTGGCTCCACCTGAATGCCAAGGGCTATGAGACGATGGGCGGCTGCATCGACCTCAGCCTGTTCACCAAGACCGATCCCCTGGCAGCCGACGATGAGGAGGATGACTACGGAGAAGCTGTGTGGATAGAAGCCGAAGACCTGCGCACAAAGACCGTAGGCAAGGCATTCCAGCAGGTGGACGATGCAGCAGCCTCTGGCGGCAAGTACCTGAAGACGGTGACGCAGACCGCCACGCTCCCTACTGACAGTGCCTACATGCTGAAAGCCAGCTTCACGACCAAGACTGCCGACACCTATTATGTTTATGCACGTGTGCTATGTCCGACGTGGGATGACGACAGCTACTTTGTCAACGTCGACGCTCCGCTGAACACAAACTTTGTCAACGGTCTTCAGACGAACAGCTGGGACTGGAAGGAGCTGTACAACGGGAAACTGCAGGCAGGTCAGCACCAGCTGTATATTGCGGGGCGTGAAGATGGCGCCTGTCTCGACAAGCTCTGCATCACCACCAATCCCGAACCGCCTACAGGCATGGGAGGCTCGGCTGTAGCAACCTACATCGCCTGTCATCCAACATCCATCCCCCAACACCTAACCCCCAACACCTACTCCATGAACGGCACGCGCCTTACTGCCCACCATTCAGGCCCCTATATAGAAATGCGTCGTACTGACGACGGCGCAGTCGTGGCGCGTAAGATTGTTGCACGCCGTTAGATAACTTTGCAACGATGGAACGGAAGGGTCTCAGAACGTGGTGGTTCCTACTGGCTGTGCTGACGGCTGGCAGCTGTCAGCGGCAGGAACGTCGGGTGCAAGAAATGCCTGACCAGGAGAACTGTGTGTACTATTGGCGCACGCAGCTGCAGCTGGACTCCACGGAGCGGGCCTTCCTGAAGCGACACCATATCAGTAAGGTGTACTGCCGTTACTTCGACGTGGTAATGGACTCGGCACAGGGGCCGATGCCGAACGCGACGATAACGTTCAACGACACACTGCCCAAGGACATCGAGGTGGTGCCGACGGTCTACATCACCGAAGACTGTATGCACAAGCGGCATGAGGGACTGGCCGAAAAACTGGTACGCCGCATCCGCCAGATGAACGAGACCAACGACATCAGCGGTGTCCGCGAGTTGCAGATAGACTGCGACTACACCGCCCGCAGCCGTCGCCCGTACTACGAATTTCTGAAGGAGGTAGCCGAGAAGTGGAGAGAAACCAGTAATCATACTTCTTACCTCTTACCTCTTACTTATCACCTCTCCACCACCATCCGTCTGCACCAGCTGTCGATGGCACCGCCGCCCGTGGACTACGGCGTGCTGATGCTCTACAACACAGGTGACCCGAGGAAATTCCAGGAGCGTAATCCTGTGCTCGACCTGCGCGACGTCGTACCCTACGTGAAGCGTCTCGGCGGCTACGCTCTGCCGCTGGCTGCTGCCTATCCCGTCTACCAATGGCAGCGCACCATCTACGGCGTACACATTGAGCACACGGTGGAGGCCGACGAGATACTGCGGGTGAAGCAAGCCGTGGAGCGCGAGCGACCGGGCTTGAGCCACAGCATCGTCACCTATTGCTTAGACAAGGAAAACATTAACAGATATAAACCCGAAACCTATGAAGAGATTTATCATCATTAGTCTGCTGGCACTGGCCACGCTGCCCATGTTGGCTTGCGCCTGGCAAGAGTCGCACAACTACTACTTGTTCAGCGTCTGCGGTGGCGACGATTTCAGAGACCGCGTCGACAAGACGTGCGACAACAACTGGAAGGAGTATCTCGGAATTACCGAGAACCGGTGGAGATACTATGACGCCGACGATATCATAGCCGCCGCCCAGCGAAAGGGCGACGTGCTGATGGTCAGCTACGTGAAAAACCTGGAGAAATACCTGGAGTGTGCCCGGAGTGCCCAGAACACATGGGAGTACCCCACGAAGGAAGAGATAGCCGAGCGCAACAAGACGTTGCAGGAGGTGCGTACCTACGCACAGGGCAAGGTGACGAGCCGGCTACGCTCACAGCACGGGTTACTGCTGATGCGCTGCAACATGATGCTGGGACGGCACCAGGAGAACGTCACGTTCTGGGAACAGACGGCCAACCAGTTCATCAACAGCGTCTACCGCGACATGATGCAGAACATCTATGCCGGCGCGCTGCTGCGGACGGGCAATGCCGACAAGGCGGGCGAACTGTTTGCGGAGATGGGCGACTGGTCGAGCCTCATGACGCAGTACTACGAGAAGCGCTCGTGTGCCGCCATCCGTCAACAGTACCTGGCCAATCCCAATGCCTCCGTGCTGCCCTTCCTACTGCAGGACTTCGTGAACAACACGCAGGAGGCTGTCGACGTTGACTTTGAGGCCGGTTCCGCGGGATACCTGCAGGGCAAGCTTTTTGTGCGCGACATTCAGCGCAGCGAAGGCGAGCAGATGATAAAGCTCTGCGGACAGGTAATCAGCGAGGGCAAGACGCTGACTCCAGCCTTGTGGCAGAGTGCGAAGGCATGGATAGAGTATCTCTACGGCAACCGTCAGCAGGGCATCAGCGACATACTGGCTGCCACGAAGATGGACGGCACAGAGCGCCAGAAAGACAACGTCAGGGTGCTGATGCTCTACATGACAGCCATGCAGGCCAAGCCCGGCCAGGCGTTCGACGACTACCTGGCCGACGAACTGGAGTGGCTCGACAACAAGAAGCAGCAGGACAGTCACTATGAGCGGGTAAAGGACAGGCTGCTGCACCAGGCGCTAACCTCCAAGTACAGCAATCGGCCGGAGCTGGCCGTCGCGCTGCTGAAGGCTTCCTACGACTACGACCAGGTGAGCTACATGGACACGATGAAGGTGGAGAACCTGCTGAAATACCTGCAATACAGGAAGTCCCCTGCACAGACGGCACTCGACCGCTACTTGAAAGCCAATCAGGACGAGGACAAGACCGACATGAACGACCTGGTGGGCACCAAGTACATGAGGCTGCGCCAGTGGGACAAGGCCGAGCAGTGGCTGCAGAAGGTGCCGCTGTCGTTCTACAACGGAAAGGGCTATGCCGTCTATGCCGCCAACCGCAACTACCACGTGGAGCCTTGGCTGAAGCGGCAGTTCCTGAAGGAGTCGGTAGAATATGCCGACATGGAGTGGAAAGTGGAGTCGAACCCGAAACTTGACTTCGTCCGCGAAATACAGCGCATGGAAGGCGAGCTGAACGTGCTCTCGGGCAAGGCGCTGCAGCAGCGTTGCTACGACTTGGCTGCCTGCTACGCCCAGGCTCACTTTACGGGCGACTGCTGGTACCTGATGCGCGACGGCAAGAGCGTCATGGACACCCTGCGTGTAAACGAAGCCGACCTGGCCGCCCGCTGCCGCGAGCTGCTGCAGAAGGCCAGCCTGACCAACGACTTCCAACTGAAGGAGAAGTCGCTCTTCGCCCTGACCTACGGCTATCTCTATACTGCCCAGTGGCAGAAGAGGGTCTGGAGCGACGAGAAGCTCGACTTCGTGCCAGAGGTCGACCCGACGTCACCCCACTACAAGGCGATGGCCAACATGACCCAGTTCGTCAAGAAAAACGCGACACGTATCAGTCCGTACGTATCGCGCTGTGACAACTATCTGCAATTTGCGAAAGTCTACAAATAAGCGGAAAAGAGCTTCGCAATGATTGGCTCTTCCTTGCTGACAATCTTCTCCGGCCTCCAGTCGGGGAAGATTTTTTTCAGCTCGTAGCGCCGGGCCTGCTCGTCGGTGAGTATGGTCTCCTGCGTGTGGCTGTCGTCTTTCAGGGTAAAGGTCAGCACGTTGGAGCGCGGAGAGATGACATTGCCGTCGGCGTCCATCGTGCGATACTCCAAGAAGTCAGCATCGCAGGTGCTCATACCCTGTTCTTCGAAACGCTTCGGGTCGAGCTTATCGGGCGACTTCAACGTGGTAGACAGCCAGACGCAATGGGGCGTTGCCTTCCAGGCACGGGCAAATTGGAAGGGTGACACGCGGTTGTAGACGACGCAATGGTCGAAGATGTAGCCCCACGGGGTGTTCGACGTGCGGGGAGCGGCAATGACGCAGCGCCCTTTGCCGTCGGCCGACCGCAGTTCGGTGACGATGGCACAACGGTTGAAGTAGATGTCGCCGGCTCCGCAGATGAAGTCGACGGTGCCGTGTATCTCAGCGTTCTCGAAGTAGTGCTGCGCCGACTCGTTGTCGCAGTAGTAGGTGTCCTGGAAGGACAGCATCCGAACCCGCTTGCAGATGGTGTGCGTACCCTTGTCCTGCAGACAGACGGCCCGTCCGGCGAAGCCGCTCTCATAGTACTTCAGGGCGTTCTTTAGCGTCAGATCCTGTAGGTAGGTGTTGTGTCCGCGGATGCGGATAGTGGCCGTCTTGCTGATACCCTCGTCGGCTATGTCGGGTGCATTGACGATGATGGTGCCGTTCATGCTCTGTCCTGCCAGCGTCACGTTATGGCCGGTAATGGTGGTCAGCACACGCTTGCCCAGGTTGTAGGTGGCATTGGGCAGCAGGATGTAGGTTCTCGGGGCTGTCGGCTCAGCGTTCTGCTGGTTCACACGCTCGATGGTGGCCAGCAGGTCGTCGGCATCGCCAGCTTTCACTACGTAGCAGTTGTTCTTCTGGGCCTGTACGGCCAAGGCGACCAGCAGCATCAGCAAGGTCAGCTTAACTTTCCTCATTTTGTGACTTGGGGTTCTTTAGGTTCTCAATGAATTGGTCAATCTTGGCCAGCTCGCGCGGAATGCGGATGCTCTGCGGACAGTGAGGCTCGCATTGGCCGCACTGGATGCAGTGGTCGGGCTGACGGTCACGCGGCACCACGCGGTCGAGCGAGATGAGGTATTGCCGACGATGCTTCAAGTAGTCGGGGTCGCCAACGCCCAATGGCAGCCTACCCTCGTTCTTACATTTATTATAATGTACGAAGATGGCGGGTATGTCGATGCCGTATGGGCAGGGCATACAGTACTTACAGTCATTGCAGGGAATATTCTCCAGTCCTACAATCTTGTTGGCAATGTCGCCGTGCAGGAACTCCATCTCCTCGTCGGTCAGCGGCTTGAGTGGGCAGTACGACAGCAGGTTGTCCTTCAGGTGCTCCATGTAGGTCATGCCTGACAGCACGGTCAGCGCGCCTTCTGGCGTTCCTGCATAACGGAATGCCCACGAGGCCACGCTGCGCTCTGGGTCGCGCTGCTTCAGCTCGGCCATCAGGTACTGTGGCAGGTTGGCCAGGCGACCGCCCAAGAGGGGTTCCATGATGACAGCGGGAATGCCGCGTTTCTGCAGTTCTTCATATAGGTAGCGGGCGTCGACGTTGCCATTGTTGATTTCGTTGGCAAAGTCCCAGTCCAGGTAGTTCAGCTCTATCTGTACGAAGTCCCAGTGGTACTCGTCCTGGCGCTTCAACATTTCGTCGAACACCTCCTGCTTGCCGTGGAACGAGAAGCCCAGGTTGCGGATGCGCCCAGCCTCGCGCTCCTTCTGCAGGAAGTCCATGATGCCGTTGTCAATGTAGCGGCCGTTAAACTCGTCCATGCCGCCTCCGACGGCGTGCAGCAGGTAGTAGTCGATGTAGTCAACCTGCAGTTCCTTCATCGAGTTGAGATACATCTCGCGCGACTTCTCGAACGACCAGAGGTTGCGGTTGAAGTTCGACAGCTTCGTGGCCACGAAGTACTTGTCACGCGGATGGCGGCTCAGGGCAATGCCTGTGCAGCGTTCCGACTTGCCCATGCAGTAGACGGGGCTGGTGTCGAAGTAGTTCAGTCCGTGTTCTATGGCGTAGTCCACCTGGCGGTTAATCATGTCCTGGTCGAACTCGTCGCTGTTTTCCGCTTTCGACGGCAATCGCATCATGCCGTAGCCTAAAAGCGACACACGTTCTTTGGTCTTGGGATTCTCGCGATAGGTCATTTGGCCTACGGGCGGTTCCACCTGGTTCTTGTATTCGTTACTGACTTCCTCTGACTTTTTGTTCTTGCAGCCAGTCAGCGCGGCGGTGGTAACGGCAGCTCCTGCTCCTAAGTGCTTCAGGAAACTTCTTCTTGATATGTTCTTCTTTTCCATAACAGTCAAAATGGTCAAATGGTACGATGTACTTCATGGCCCTCAACGATGATGGCCGAGAATGGGCGTGACGGACAGACATATTCACAAGCACCACAGCCTATGCAGCGGCTCTCGTTGATGGCGGGCACCATGGGCGACTCGTCGTCGTTCTCGTCGAGCATCACCATTTCAATGGCACCAGTAGGACAGTGGCGGGCACAGTTGCCGCACTCCACGCCGTCGGTCAGCGGAACGCAGTTCTTCTTGATCCACACGGCATGGCCGATTTGGATGGTCGACTTCTCATCGAGGTCGATGGGACGGATGGCACCGGCAGGACAGACCTCGGAACAGCGGTTGCACTCAGGGCGGCAGTAGCCGCGTTCATAAGACATGACTGGTTGCATGAGTGTCATCAGGTTGCCCGACGGGCGCAGCACCTGGTTGGGACACTCTGACACGCAAAGCTGGCAACCCGTACAGTGGTGTGCCATGTTGGCTGCTGACAGCGAGCCAGGGGGCACTATCGGGGTCTGACGCTCAGGAGCCACCTTCTCCTCCAGTTCGGCCAGTCCGCCGTCCATCACCTTGTCCTTTTTCTGGGCCAGGGCGGCGGTGGTCACTAAGGCGGTGGCTGTCAGGAAGCTCCGTTTCGACGTATCGACGGGCTTTTCCTGCTCTGCCTTTTTCGCCTTGGCGTGAATGGCGGCGCTGTCATAGCGCAGGGCACCGAACTTGCAGCTTTCGATGCAGTTGCCACACACCACACACCGGCTGTAGTCCACGCTGTGGGTCTTGTAGTCAATACATGCAGCCTTACAGTTCTTCGAGCACAAAGAACAGTTGCGGCACTTCTCTTCGTCGAAGTGAATCTTTAGCCACGAGAAGCGGGCCAGGAAACTGAGCACCGTGCCCACAGGGCAAATGGTGTTACAATAGGTACGTCCGCCGCGCCAGGCCAATACAAGGAGAGCCACCAGCGTCACCAACGCAATGACCAGCACCGGCAGGCTGCGCATCCATACGTCGACCGAGTAGAAGGCATAGCTGTCAGCACGTTCGGCTATTGCTGCCAGTAGATTGTTACCCATCGTCCAAAGGGGCTGTAGTATCATCGTGGCAATGCGGCCAAAAGCACTATAGGGTGCTAACAGCTGGAACACAGAGCCTACGCCGGCCACGCCGACGATGACAAACAGCACCAGCATGGGGTAGCGCAGCCAGCGTACCTCTGGCGAATAAGAGTACTTGTTTTTCTTTCTGTTTAGTCGTGCCAATACGTCCTGAAACACGCCCAACGGACAGATAACTGAACAGTAGATGCGCCCAAAGATGAGCGTCAGTACGGCCAGTCCCACAATGACTGCCACGTTCAGTGCCAGTACGGCTTCCAGTGCCTGCACCTTGGCCATCCATGAAAGCCAGTGGTGCAGCGTACCCGTGAAGTCGAGGAACAGCAGTGTAATCAGTAATAGAAACACCGCGGCAAGGATTGTTCTGATTTTACGAAGCATATTCTTTTCCTTTTTTATTAGTTAAGCTTACTAGTCTGATGCTAATCTCATAGAGCAGCCAAATGGGCAGCGCCACCACCGTCAACGTCAGCACGTCGGTAGTCGGGGTAATGATGGCCGCCACCACTAAGATGACCACAATGGCGTGACGACGGTAACGGCTCATCATTTGGGCATGAATCAGCCCCATGGCCGCCATCAGCCAGCACACCACAGGCAGTTCGAACACGACGCCCATCACTAAGCTCATGCCTATAAGCGTGTCGATATACGACTGCAACGTCAGCATGTTGGCCACGTCAGGACTCACCTGGTAGGTGCCTAAGAAGCGCACAGTAAGCGGAAACACGATAAAGTAGTTTACCGCTGTTCCCACGATGAACATCACGTAGGCCGCCCCCACAATGCGAACAGCATAGTGCTGCTCCTTCTGGTAGAGGGCAGGCTGCACAAAGCGGAACAACTCGTAAAGCACGTAGGGCGATGCCAACAGCAAGCCCGCGTAGAGGGCTGTCTTCACGTGAATCATGAACTGCTCAGTCAGTCCCGTGTTCATCAGGTGCAGGCTGAACGGGGCAATGTCAAACAGCCGATAGCTCACGAAATCACTGGACCGTGGAGCCAGCACGATGCTGAACAGCTCCTCTTTCATGCAGAAGGCCGCCACCGCCACTACGACGACCACTCCGAAAATGCGTATCAGCGTATTACGCAGCGCATCCAGATGATCCCAGAAGGTCTGGCCCCCTGCCGTCTCACTCATGCATCAGTTGCTTTCGTGTCCTTTTTGTCATTGTCCACATGAGTGGCATCCTCTATTTCGTTCATGCCCTCTTTGAAACTCTTCACACCCTTACCTAAGCCGCGCATCAGTTCGGGAATCTTCTTCCCGCCGAATAGCAGCAAAACAATCAGGGCGATAAGTAGTATTTCTTGTGCGCCTAATCCAAACATATATTCTTAATATTTACAGGTTGGTGCCGCAAAGATACGCTTTTTTTGCCATTCCCGCAAATTTTTCCCTCAAAAGTTGCACGGAATTCAAAAAAAAGCAGTACCTTTGCAGCCGATTTCTACAAAAATCGGGATGTAGCGCAGTTGGTAGCGCACTACGTTCGGGACGTAGGGGTCGGGCGTTCGAGTCGCCTCATCCCGACAACGTAAAACGATAAAGAGTCTGATTCTCCGCGAATTAGGCTCTTTTCTTTTGTCTCATTGTTCCGTTATTGTTACGTTTCACTGCGTTATAATCTTACTACCCCGGGACTATGGCTTCAAAGATGAAAAGTGGCTCAGGGGTAGCGCTCACGGGGGC
>Ga0310786_10009945_pt1 | contig 12004 bp, 14 predicted proteins | sample AusTroGonzalo_MG_FD_203881 | JGI IMG/M metagenome (GOLD analysis project Ga0310786, IMG submission 203881) | Bovine rumen microbial communities from tropical cattle in Woodstock, Queensland, Australia - Gonzalo_03 (v2) (version 2) | ecosystem: Host-associated > Mammals > Digestive system >... | reverse complement strand
AAATTATTGAAATGGAATGAACAAGATATGTTTGACCGACTTGAACTTCAAGACATCATTCAAGACAAAGTGATTGAAATCAAATCAAAATATCTTGAAGACAAACTTGTTTTCGACCGTGATTATTGATTGCGTCTTGTTGAGTTGAAAGACATCAAAGATCAACAATGAAAGAAACTTTACACAGACACAACAGCAAAAGCGGTCGTTGACAATGAGTTCTTTGAAAGAGAACTTGCACTAATTGCTGCAAAAGCAACGTATGAAAACTTGATGAACAAAGCAAATAATGTTGTTGAATACATCAATGTCATCAAGCTTGCAATGAAAAAAGATTTTACAATTTAATCAAAACAAATGACAAAACAAAAACTTTCAATTATAATCGCAACAATATTGACGATTTTACTTGCAGTCATTCTGATTGCAACACGATGAACTGCAAATGCAGTGAACCCAAACAGTGAAAAAATTGCAGAATTGACATTCCAACTTTCTGAATTGCAATTCAAGAAACTTGATTGTCAGAACAATCTTTCATATGCACAAACAAAATCTGATGTTCTTTGATTCACAAAATACTGTGTTGAATATGATGAACAAATTATGTTGATTCAATCAGAAATTGATGAATTATCAGAACGAAAAGCAGAAGATGAATATCAAACGGCTTGAACTGCCGATGTTCGAACGCCTTGAAAATTGAATGAATCGTGAGACGCACAAGAAATGCCAGAAATTCAATGATCTGATGAACACGAGAAATTCAAAAAGCTTTCAGAAGCATATTGACTTGACGCTTCACAGATTCGAGCAGTTGAAAATCACTATTGAATCAAAGAATGAGTGATTCTTTGCATAACTGTTGCAGAAACAAGCTGATGAAATCGCGGTGCTTGATGAAAAAACATTTGAAGTGTATGAAGCAATGACCGTTGAGATCGCCCAACTTTTGCACTAATGGAATCTTGACTTGAAGCAATATGAAAAACATTGAACAATCAATATTTGTGAAGAATACAAACACTTTGATGTTTATCAAATGCTTGAAATTGCCAATCACGAGATGATAAATGATACAGATACGCAACAAGTGATTCATCACGAGAAAAGAATATGAAAGCCTGTCTTTCAACAATTTATTGAAGCATTGATCCTGCAAATTTCAGTATAAGAAGATAGTTTTATTTTCTGACTGAAAACAAAATGAGAAAATCACAAATCAAAGAGATATATGACAAATTTCTTTGACTGAAATGTTCGATGTCAGTTTATTATCAAAGAATCAAACGTTGAATTGATCCATTCATTGCAGTGAAGCCAGTTGAAAGAAAATATGAAGTCAGAAGCAAGAAATATGCAGAACAACTTGAACGATACAACAAACAGCCACAGCCCAAACCACCGAAGCAGAAATTCTATTGAAGACTTCAAAAATGATATTCAAAAGAAGAAGCAATCAAGATTCAACTGATACAAAAAGACAGAAAAAAAAGATGACAAAAAGACATATATGTGAAAGCATATACAGTCAAAGAAAGAAAATATGATCCAGACAATTTTGAAATCAAAATCACATATCATTCTGATGAAGCAAAAGTGATTGCTGATGAATATGAAAGAATGATTCGTGATATTGAAGACAAACGAAATTCAACTGATGATATAATCGAATCAAATCAATTGAGAAAAAAACTCGACAAATTGATTGAAGAATATGCAATTTTTATTTCATACAACACAAAAACAAATGAATCATTGTAGAATTTGCAAAAGAATCATTCCTGAAAGATTCAATTGATGACCTGCATTGCGATGTTGAAAATGTCGTGCAAAACAAGATCAACAACTTGCAGAAATGCTTGAAGAATGAAATATGCTTGAATCTGAAAATGAATATTTGAGAAGCCGTTTCTTTGATACAGAAAACGAATACACAAAATTGAATTATGATTTTCACAGATTGAAAAAGAGATATGAAATATTGCGACAAAGACATTCAGTTGTGCTTCAACAAAACAAAGAACTTGAAGCAAAGAATGAGAAATTGAGAAAATGAATTGAAAGATTGTTTTCAAGACTTGACGCAAAAGACAAACAACAATATTTTATATCATAAACAATTGAACCAATGGAAGACTGATTCAAATGATGTTTATGATGTGCGTTGTATTTGATATGAATATTTTGCACAATATTTTTCATCATTCGATGTATCAAAACAAGCCTTGCAATATTATCATAAACAATGAATGAAGCTGACACGAAAAATGTCAGCTTTTTTCAAAATGATTTCGTTTTGAATAAAAAAAATATATTATGATATTGACATAAGATATTTTCGGAATTGTAGAGCGTTGACGATACACTATTTATCTGACGCTTTCTTTTTTTATGTGAAAAAATCAAAAGTGAATCAGCAAAAAAAAGTTGAATGATGAAAACATTGAGCTTGCGAAATTGATTGCAAAAAAAAGAGACAAATACATTTGTCAGCATTGTTGAAAAACAGCAAAACAAACATCAATTCACGCAAGCCACATCATCAATGAAGCAAGAGATCATAGACTTGCAAGCGATCCATACAACATCAAAGCATTGTGCTATAATTGCCACATCAACCGACGACATAAGAACCCAATTGAAGCAAGTCAACGATTCAATGAAAAACGACCGTGAAGATATGATGAATTGCAAGCAAAACACATTGAATATATGAATCAGTGAAGCATTGACATCAATCGAATGATAGAAAGAAATCAACGATTGAGAAAGCAGTGTGAAGAAATGAAAATCGATGTTTCAAAATTCAAGTATTGATTGAAAGTCAGTTTGTAGTTTGTTTCGATTCATTGTTCAAAGCAATGGATCAACACAAGCCGAAAGCTTGACGCAAGAAAACGCGTGAAACGTTTGATGATCTTGAATGTATTTTCACATTCTGAATCTGTGGTCGTGATTAGACCATACTGATTGCGACCATTTTATTTCATAATCAAGAGAAGAAATGAAAATCGAAGAAATTTCAGTTGAAAAGTTGATTCCTTATGAATTCAACAACAAAATTCATTGAGAAATTCAAATCAACAGAATCGCGAATTCAATCAAAGAATTCTGATTTTTGCAGCCAATTGTAATTGATAAAAACAACATCGTTGTTGTATGACATTGAAGACTTGAATGAGCAAAAAAATTGTGAATGAAAACAGTTCCGTGCTTACGTGCAGAAAATCTGACAGAAGAACAAATCAAAAAATACAGAATACTTGACAATAGATTGAATGAATCACCACGAGATTTTGAAAACCTACAAGCAGAACTTTCAACAATGCCAGATTTGAATATTTGAGACCTTGAAATCGACATCAATGAAGAATTTGATGATATATTCCCAGAAGAAACAAAAGCAAATTTTGATTTCAACTGAAACTTTGAAAACAAAGAGATCAGTGAAGATGATTTGTGATGATTTGAGCACAAATGCCCAAAGTGTTGATTTGAATTTAATTCATCAGATGAAGAAAAATAATGAAATACGAACGAAAGCTTTCAGACTTAAAAAAGATTGAAAAGAATTGATACAAAGTTTTTTCGTGTTTCTCGTGCTGATGATGAAGTTCAATGTGATATAAAAATGCGTGATTTGAAGTGATTTGAACCTGTGAGATTGATCCACAAATGAATGATGTGTATATAAAAAATTTGTGAAAATGATTCAATTTCTTGATGTGAGTTCAAGACTTCAAAAATATTCCAAACGATAAACTGCCAAAAGATTTATTTGACATTGATGTTCTTGATTGAAGCCCACCTTGTTCAACATTTTCAACAAGCTGATTGCGTGAAAGAGCACGATGAAAAGAGAAGAAATTTCGTGAATGACAAGCAAAACAAGTCTTGTCTGATTTGTTTTTTGATTATCTTGATTGTGTTGAGAAATTACAGCCGAAGATCGTGATTGCTGAAAATGTGAAATGAATGCTGAAATGAAATGCAAAATGATATTTGAAAATGATTTTTCAAAGATTTGATGAAATGTGATATGATGTTCAATTATTCTGTTTGAATGGTGCTACAATGTGATTGCCACAGAAAAGAGAAAGAATCTTTTTCTGCGCCCACAGAAAAGAATTCAAACTGCCTAAACTGAAACTTGCATTCAATGAAAAACCGATTCCTTTCAAAAATGTGAAAGATGAATCGTGAAGAAATGACAGACCGGTGCCAGAATCAGTCAAGATCAGAATCAAATATGCAAAATATTGAGATCATTGACTTGATGAAGCTGACAAAAGATACAGATGAAAATCAGCATTCTTCAATTCAAATCGATTATATGATAACAATGTATGCAACACAATTGCAGCGTGAGACAAAAATCTTGTTCGATGAGAAAACAGATATTTGAATCACAAAGAATTGAAAAGAATATGAAGCCGACCAGATGATTATGATTTCAACAAAGTCAGACCTGAATATTTGATTTGAATGTCTGTTCCGCCTTTGATGATGTATCGTGTTTCAAAAGCAATCAAAGAACAATGGCTTGATTTAATTTATAAGAAATAATCAGATGAGACAAGTTCACGATTATGAAGCATTGCACGTGGAATTTCTGAAAAGCTGATATGATGAAGTGAAGTGATTTTTGAGTGATAAATGAGTGAGTTATAATTCACGCCGAGCAACAAGAACGAAATGACGATCCAAAGAAAAGCAAGAACTGAAACAAAGAATCGTTGAAGACACAATGAAAGAAATTCAAAAGCAACAAATCAGTGAATTGCAAGTTCCACTTGAAGACTTGATGAAATGAAAAAAAGCAATCATTCAATTGTTGCTGTTGCAAGTCTGAAAATATGTGAAAGAAAGTAAACCTGATGAAGAATGAAAAATCAAAAAAGACATTGATGTTGTGAATGCAGAAAAAATCTTGCGTATGTTCAAGACAGAATTGTGAGAACCGAATTCAATTTGAGCAAATTACAATATGAATGCAAGTAAAGTTGAATGATTGAGTGAAGAAGAATCAGAAGCACTTGATATTCTGTTCGATACTAAAATCAAAAAAGTCAAATAATCAGTTGAAAACGCTGATTGATGAAAATCGCTTCCGAGCAGAAATGAAAATCACACCATATTGACAATTTATTATTTAATCAATCAATGGACAAACAAAAAGCAATTGAACTATTGAAGAACAGCAGTTTGTTGAGAAACAAATATTTTGAATTCAATTTCTTTGATTTTTGCAAGTTCTATTTTATGGAATATTACACATTCGAAACACCTGAATGTCTTGTTGCAATTTATAATGCACTTGAAGAATGAAAGAATGTGTTCATTGAATGATTTCGTGGATCGGCGAAAACAACAATTGCACAGATGTTCGTTTCACGATGTATCGCTTACAAGAAAAAAAGAAACATAATGCGATACGCACAAACAATCGAGAATGCAGAAGAAAATCTGACATACATTGCAAATTCATTCATATGAGACACAGACTGATGAGAAAGATTCATTCGTGATTACTGACATTTGTATTACCCAGAATTTATGAATCGTTGATGACAAAAGAAAATCAAGCGTATTGATAAATTTATCACAGAAAATGATTGCTATGTCAGGGCGATGTCGCTTTGAACATCACCAAGATGAAAAAACTATACAGCACCCGATTGAAAATTCAGACCTGATTTGCTTGTGTTTGATGATGTTGATACAATGACGTCAACTGATTCAAAAAAGAAAATCGACAAAAACTTTGAATTCTTGTTGAATGAAGTTCTTTGATGAACGACCAGCGCAACACAAATGATATTCCTTTGAAATACAATTTATGAAGATTGACTTGTTCCACGTTTTCGTGAACACATCAAAAAAGACAAAAATCGAATCACAATCAGAATTCCGATATATGATGAAAAATGAAAGATTGTTCGAAACAGATTTGTTGAAACAGATAAGGAAGCAGAAATTCTGAATGAATGAATAACTGATTCAAATAAAAAATACACATCACTTGAATCTGAAAGAAGAAGACTTTGAAGCATTTCATTCAATCAAAACTATATGCTGATTCCTTATGTGATTTGACAGCACATCATTTCACGTGAAATGATTCAATATGATGAAAATTGCAGATGATATGAATTTGATTTCATTCAAATATGAGTTGATCCAGCTGTGAGTGAAAAAGAATGAAGCGATGAATACGCAATCAATATCACGTGATTCAAATGAGACAAAATATTCAATCTTGAATCAATCTGATTGAATTGAAAAGAAAAAGACATCGGTGCTTCTGCAAATGTTGTGTTTCAACAATATCAAAGATACAATGCAAAAAAAGTGATTGTTGAGACGGTCGCATATCAAGCTGTTTTGAAGAATGTGTTCAAACGTTTGTGAATGGCTGTTCAAGAATACAGAACAATCAAAGACAAAACAACAAGATTGCTTGAAAAACAAGTTTTGTTTGAAGACAAGAAAGTGTATTTTGCACCGTGATTCTGAAATGATGAATTGATTGAACAATTGCTTTCATTCCCGAATGGCGAACACGATGACAGAATTGACGCAATGCTTCTTGCAATGCAACAACAAAACAAGAGTTTTTTTATTTCTGCATTTTAGAAAATGAGAAGAAAATCAGAGTGGTATTCACCTACACAAAAAGCCGAAGCATTTGAAGTTGTTGTTTGTGAAAGACAAATCTTGATGTTTTTGAATGAAGTGAACAAAGATTGAAATGATGAAAAGTTCACAACAGAAATCACAATGTTTGAATTCCGAAAATTCATTCAAAAGAAAAAAGATTCGCTTGATCCTAATCTGTTTGAATATTGAGAATCAAGAGCTGATGAACTTGATTCAAGAAAAAGAACAGAATAAGATACTTTTTTATTCTTAATTATTATGACAATGTCAAAAAGAACTTACACAAAGATTGATGAATTCACATTCAAATGTGAAGAAGACAGACATCTTGAAGAAACAATGAAAATTGAAGAAAAATTCAATTATCTTGCAAGCTGTTTGAATTGATTGCGTGAATGTGTGAAGAACGCAAATGAATTTCAAGACAAATTCGTGAAGATCGTTGAAACATACAATCGATATGTTGATATGTTGCAAGAAGCAAAAGATGAATGCTGATATGATTACAAACTGCCAGCAAAAATCGAGTTGCCAGATTGTTTTGACATCATTGAAGTCAAGATTGAAAATATTCCGACAGTTGACTTCAAAATCAACGAGAAGAAATAGAAGCAAGTGAAGACTTGCTTTTTTTTGAAATATTTTGTGCATTCATAGTTGCTGATTATAATGCACAATGTCAATTTATATCACAAACACGCGTGAATGTGATTCGCAGAAAAAATCAAAAGCATAGTTGCAAAAACTTTCTGAATTCAAACAAAAGCATATTGAAGCAATCTTCAAAGTCTTGCTTCACTTTTGAAAAATGATTATTCAATTGATTTGAATACATATTATGAATTGTATGAATACAATTGAGACATCAGACAAGCAATTCAGAAAATCGCAAATTGAGTTGCGAGAAATGGAATATACTTGCAAGATAATCAAAGACAAACAATCGACAATGAATTGTTGACTGATGAAGTTTTTGATTTGTTCAAAGCACCAACTTTCTTGAAACGAAAAAAAGATTTGTATCGTAATTATATGCTTTCGTGAGAATTATATGTTGCACCGATTGAGAATGAAGCTTGAACAACAATCTGATACAACATATTCGATTCAAGAATAGTTTCAAAGACAGTGGATCAATATTGAGTGATTCAATATTTCACAGTTTCAAGTCAATGACAAACAAAAAAATATATGCCGAATCAACTTGCATATTTCAAACGAGAAGATTCAATTCACAATTCAGTTGATTGAATGTGAGTGTTGAACGGTTGCATATATGACGCAATGTCTGATCTTGAAGCAATGAAAACAAATTATTCATTTTATCAAAATTCTGCAATTCCTTCTGCAATGTTGTTGCTTGATGACAATCTGACAGATGATGAAATGCAGAATGCAAAAGACCAGTTTGAAGCACAATTCAAATGAAGCAACAATCAACACAAAACACTTGTTGCTTGATGAGTGAAAGAAATCAAAACGATTTCATTGACACCGCGTGATATGGAATTCATCAATCAAAGACATCTTACAACAGAAAAGATTTCTGCCGTGTTCGGTGTTCCGAAGACCATATTGTGATATACTGAAACAGTGAATTATTCAAATTGAGATAATCAAAGAAAAGAATTCATTGAATGAACATTGAGACCACTTGAAAGCGATTTCGAACATATATTGAACAAATTGCTTGAAATGTTCAGACCTGATTTGTTCGCGAAAATATGGATCAAAGTTGATTGAGAACAACTTGAAGAATCACAAGAACGACAGGAATGATTGAGAAAAGATGTTGCAAGTGGAATAATGACAATCAATGAAGCAAGAGTTGAAAGATGACTTGAAAAACTTGATGATGAAAATGCTGACAAATTACTTGTTTCAAGAAACGTTGTATTGCTTGAAGATATTGCACTTGATCCCGTTTTATATTCTGACGAAACTTAATCAATGAGTGTTTCAGCAGATTACAGAAGATTGTTGCGTCGTGAATTGAAAATCAGAACAATCATTGAAAAATCTTTCAAGAAACAACGTGAATTCCTTGAAGCAAATGTTGAAGACTTATATGAGAATTACAAATACAACATCGAAATCACACGAAACAGAATGAACAATCAGCACGTGCATTTATACCCAGAAAAGAAAGAACGATATGATGTTGAAAATGATGAACCGTTGTGATGATTTCGAAAAGAAATGTGAGTTGATGACCTGCTTGAAGAAATGAAGCCACAAATAAAAAAAGCAGTTGAAAAATGATACAAGAGAACATTCAGATTGCTTGAACCTTTATTGCTTGAAAATTGATTCAGATATTACCCAGACACGATTGACAATTATGTGAAGAAACGATGAGAATTGAATCTGTCAGATTACAAATGAGCAATCAGTTATACAACGAAGCACGATGTGATTGAAATCTTGAAGAATTGAATCGATAACAATCTGACCGTGTCAGAAGTTGCGAATCAGATCAATGCACTTGATGAAAGATTATTCAGTCAAGCACGTGCAAATACGATTGCAGTGAGTGAAATGTGAAAAGCATATGAATATTGAAACTATATGCCAATCAAACAATTGAATGATGTGTGAATACCAATGCAGAAGAAACGAGAAACGTGCCACGATTCAAGAGTGAGACCAGAACACGCAGAAGCAGAAGATGAATGACGAGTTGATCTTGAATATATATACCCGAGTGTTTGAGTAGATATTGCACCGTGATGACCGAATTGTCGTTGCACAATGTTGTATCGTAGAGCACCGTAGATTTATATCTTATAATAGAACAATGAAAAAGTTCAAACTTGTGAAAGAAAAGTGATACTTCCAATCACTGCGAGAAACAAAATCAGTTCAAGCATTGGAAGATTGAGCTGTTGAAATTTCGTGATATGCTTCAACGAAAGACAAAGACAGATGATGAGATGTTGTTGAACCGAAAGCTTTTGCGTCAGCACTTGAAAGATATATGACAAACCCAATCGTTTTATTGCAACACAAAGCAGATAAACCGATTTGAATTGTTGAAGAAGCTGACATTGATGAAAATTGATTATTCATCAAAGCAAAGATTTCACAAAATACTGATTGAGTGATTGACTTGATAAAAAATTGAGTATTACGTGCATTCAGTATTTGATATTCAATCAAAGATTATGAAACAGATGTTCGTGAACTTGCTGATTGATCTTATGATATGACAAACATCATCAAAGACCTTGAATTGTATGAAATCAGTGTTGTTTCAGTTCCAATGAACCCATATGCACTTTCAAAAAGCGTAGAAGATATGCTTGAAGTTGAAGAATCAGAAGAAGAAAATGCTGATCCACAAGAAGCAGATGAATCAGTTGAAGAAGAAATTGTTGAAGAATCTGAAACTGTTGAAGAAAAAGTTGAAGAAAATGAAGCAGAAAAGTCAATTGATGACTGAAACGAAACGGACCAGAACGATGAAGAAAGTGATGAATGAACAAATGTTCAAGATGAAGAAGAAAATGATGAAAATGAAGCAGAAGCACCAGAAGAAATTGAAGAAGAAAAAAAAGAATGAGTTGTTGAATGAATCAATGCAGAAGAAGAAATTGTTGAATGAGAAGAAGTAGAAGAAGAAAACAACGAAGAAGAAATCGTTTCTGATGACGATTCTTCTGATAAATGAGCAGATGAAAATTCTGAAATAGATGAAGAATCAGTTGAAGAAGATTCTGAAAATGCGGTTGAAACACCAGCAGATGATGAAGTTGTTGATGAAACAAGCAACGATGAAATCATTGAAACGAAATCAATTGAAACTGAATCACAAAAGCAATTCGATTTCAAATCTGAATTTGCACAGCTTTCAAAATCATTTGATGAGAAACTTGCAGAAAAAGATGAAAAAATCAAATCGCTTGAATCAAAAGTTGAGACGATGACAAAGCTTTTTGCTGATTCGTTAGAGACTATTGATAGAATGACGACCGCAGTGAAAAACACACCGGTTGCCAGTGGCTTGCAATATAAAAGACCACTGAAAAAATGATGATATTATGACATCGCGTCAATCATCAAATCTTTATAAATATTTATCATTTAATTTATCAAAAAAATGAACTTCAAAGACATCGTAGCAGAAGCAAAAAAACAAGCTTGAATCTTCGTAAAAGAAGAAGAAGTTGTTGAAAAGCCAGAAGTAGAAGAAGAAGCAAAAGCCAATGAAGTGATGAACACTGGTGCGCAATACTTCTGACAAGAATTAGTTCCTACAAATGTGATGTGAGATCCTTTACTTGATCTTGTAGGATCATATTCAAGATTATTACCTTTATTGCCTTGAAATCACTGAAACAATATGGCTGTTTCAGAAATCGTGCCAATCGTAGGTGAAGCAAGTCTATTCCAATGAAATTCAGAATGGACAACTGGTGCTTGAACTCTTACACCTGCAAATAATGGACCAGCAACTGATAAGATAACAATCACACAATGACAGTTTATCACAACAGTTGATGTTTCAGACAGAGAATTGACATATGCAACTGACAGACTTGAAGCAATAATTCGCGAAAGAGTAAATAGAGCAGCTGCAAGAACAATCGACGCATTCATAATCAACGCCGATTCAACAGCTTCTGGATCTTGAAATGTAAACTGAACATATTCAGGAAGCCCATATTACACACAATGAACTGACGGAATCAGAAAAGTCGGAATTGCAAATACAGGTGTTTCAGTTTGAACAATAACTGCTGCACAATATCTTGCAGTCAAAGATGTTCTTGATCCACGTTATCAAGGAGAATTGAACAACTTATTATTCATTGAGCCTTCAAATGTTTATAACAAAACACTTTGATTGACTGAATTGATAACAATCGATAAGTTCGGACCAAACGCAACTATTTCAGCCGGTGTTCTTGCTAAAATCTGGAATATTGATGTATTAGTTGCACAAGACTGGCCTGCACTTACAAACACATCAGGACTTGTTGACGCAACATCTTGAAACAACACAAAAGGATCATTCGCTTGTGTTTATAAACCAGCAATTCAATACTGATTCGGAAAACCACTTCAAATTGAAGTTTGAAGAGTTCTTTGAAAAGGAATCAAGATCGTTGCAACATTCGAATTCTGATTCGCAATTGCAAACTGAAAAGCTTCTTTATGAAAGACAGTTTGACTTTGAATCAATGCAACAGTTTAGTCATTTATACAATTCAATGGAAGAACGGCCTTTGTGCTGTTCTTCCGAAGAATTTAATTCATAATCAATTGAAGAAATGCCAAAGAAAATCAAAGCAATTCTCGAAGATGAACTTGTTGATTGAGTTGTAGTGAAGAAATGAGA
>Ga0310786_10009944_pt1 | contig 12004 bp, 11 predicted proteins | sample AusTroGonzalo_MG_FD_203881 | JGI IMG/M metagenome (GOLD analysis project Ga0310786, IMG submission 203881) | Bovine rumen microbial communities from tropical cattle in Woodstock, Queensland, Australia - Gonzalo_03 (v2) (version 2) | ecosystem: Host-associated > Mammals > Digestive system >... | reverse complement strand
GGACTGCGACGAGCAGGCCGTGGAAATGACGCTTGAATAAACCTACCGAACAGTAGTTTTTTTAAACTCTCAGGAGTAACCTTATGGCAGATTTCTTAAACAACACACAGCCGCAGCAGCAGCGCGGCGGACTTATCAGAGTGATGGGCCTTTGGGAAGAAAAGGACCAGAACGGCAACACCATGCTGAGCGGGAACCTCACCGGACGTTCGCGTGTCAGCATCACCGCCAATTCCTTCAAGAAAAGCGAAAGAGAACCAGACTATTATCTGCATATCGTCCAGATGGAAAGGCAGGATAATCCCGGCGAGGAAAGCCAGCAGCCGCAGGAGGAGCCCCAGGTCAGGTCCAGCATCCGTCTGAACGGTCTTTGGCATAACAGGGACCGCAAGGGCAAAGATTATCTGAGCGGCTCGCTGCAGTCCATGAGGATCCTCATTTTCTCCAACAATTACCATCAGTCCGACCGCGACCCCGACTACATCCTCTACGTCTGTCAGAGCGACCGTCAGCAGGGCCAGGGCGGCCAGGGCGGCTTTGCGCCCCAGGGCGGAGGCTTCGGCTTCAACCGCGGCTCCAATCCTCCCGACAATCAGGAAAGGACGCAGTCTACCAGCATCAACGAATACGAAGAGCCTCCCTTCTGATGAAAGAAGTCGAATTGACATACCGCGTCCCTTACGCCGACACCGACCAGATGGGTGTGGTCTATTACGCCAACTATCTCGTTTTCTTCGAAAGGAGCCGCAACGAGCTCATGCGCTCTTTGGGCCTGACTTACAAGGAAATGGAGAATAGGGGGCTGGGCCTACCCGTTCTGGAGGCGCACTGCGTCTATCATGCCCCGGCCCGTTATGACGACCTGCTCACCATACGGGCCAGGGTCGACGGTTTCGAGGGCATAAAACTCAGGGTGAAATGTGAGGTCAGAAGGGGCGAGACCCTTCTGGTGGAGGGGTACACGCTGCACGTCTGCCTGGACTACAAGCAGCTGCGGCCGGTGAGACCCCCGGAATGGTTTACCGATCTGCTGAATTGACAATGGCGACATATCTTGTTACAGGCGGCGCGGGCTTCATAGGTTCGCACCTTGCGGAAGAACTGGTCAAGCGCGGTGAAAAAGTCCGCGTCATCGACAATTTCTTTTCCGGCAAGCCGGAGAACATGAACTCCTTTATCAACGACGTCGAGTTCTACGAAGGCGACATAAGGGACAAATCCCTGATGGAAAAGATCATGAAGGGCGTCGACTACGTCCTGCATCACGCGGCTGTGGCCTCGGTCCCCAGGTCGGTCGAAAACCCCGAGGAAAGCACCGACGTCAACGTCATGGGCACTCTGAACGTTTTGAGGAGAGCCGCGGAAGCGAAAGTCACTAGACTCGTTTACGCCGGCTCCTCCTCCGCCTACGGCAATTCCGACACGCAAAGGAAGAGCGAACAGGAATTGCCCGATCCCATCTCTCCCTACGCCGTAACGAAACTGGCGGGGGAATATTACTGCCGATCCTTTTCCTACATCTATGGACTTGAGACGGTGATCCTCCGCTACTTCAACGTCTTCGGGGAGCGCCAGGATCCCAAGAGCCTTTATTCCGCGGTCATCCCGCTCTTCTGCTCCGCCGCCAAGGAAGGCAGGCAGGCGACCATATACGGCACAGGCGAACAGACCAGGGATTTCACCTACGTCAAGAACAACGTGGAGGCCAATCTTCTGGCCGCCAAAGTCCCGGGCATCTCCGGGGAAGTCTTCAACATCGCCTGCGGCCAGACCGTGAGCCTTCTTGAGCTCCACGCGGCCATCAACAGGATAATGGGCACTAATATCCCGCCCAAAATGGCGCCGCCCAGAGTGGGAGACGTCATGCATTCCAGCGCCGACATCTCGAAAGCCGAAAAACTTCTGGGCTACGTTCCGAAGTTCTCTTTTGAGGAAGGCCTCGCCAGGACCTGCGAATTCTTTTCCAGATAATAACCTTAACAAACATGTCGAACGAAACAAAAAGATCAGGCGTTCCCATTATCATCGTTATCCTTCTGATGGTGATAAGCGCGCTTAGCGTGGCGGTTGTCATGCTTTTATTAGAGAGGAAAAACAACGTTCCACCCCAAGTCCCCTCGATCGAGGATAAGGTGGAAGAGATATTGGCCGCTGAAGTGAAGACGGAAACTGCTCCCGTAGTCGAGGAAGAGGAAAAGGAAGAACCTCCCGCGGTCGAAGAAAAGACGGAGGACGCTCCAATAGTTGAAGAGGAGAAAAAGGAAGAACATCCCGCAGTCGGGGAGAAGACCGAGGAAACTCCCGCAGTCGAGGAGGAGAAGAAGGAAGAACCTCCCGTAGTTGAAGAGAAGACCGAAGAAACATCCGCGGCTGAAGAGAAGACTGAGGAACCTTCCGCAGTCGATCTCGAAAAATTAACGCAAAGCGGCGACAAAGATTCCTTGGAGAAAGCGGCCAGCCTCGGATACGTTCCCGCCCAGGTCAAACTTGGCAAACTCTGCGAGGAGAACGACGATTACGAGTCCGCCGCCCATTGGTTCGAGTTGGCCGCGCAGAAAGCGGACCCCGAGGCCAATGAGAAACTAGGTCAATACTATCTGCACGGGATGGGCGGAAAGCCCAAGAACTTTAATACGGCTCAGAAATATCTAGAAAACGCGGCCAACGCCGGACAGATCGGCGCCATGAAGCTTTTGGGGTATTTCAATTTCTATTTGAAGAAATACGATTACGCGCTCGACTGGTTTCGCAAATCGGCCGCCAAGGGAGATCCCGAAGCGATCTACAGGCTGGGCCTGATGTACGAAAACGGCGACGGCGTCGTCCAGGACCACAAGGAGGCTTTCGAATATTTCAAATCTTCGGCCGAAAAGGGCTACGAGGACGCCTGGGTAAACCTGGGAATAGAATACCTCCTGGGGCAGGGAACTGACAAGGATCTGAAAGAGGCCAACCGCTGGATCGGCAAGGCCGCGAAGGCTGAGATCCCCACGGCGCAAATGATAATGGGCGATATCTACCAGAACGGCTGGGGCGTTCCGGCCGACGACGATACCGCCGCCTCTTGGTACGAGAAAGCGTCCCTGGGCGGAGACAAGCAGGCCAAGGAAAAACTGGCGCTGCTGAAACAGAAACAAAGCAAAGCCAAGGAAAAACCAGCGCAAACGCTGCCCAAGGAAACTCCCAAAGCCGAGAAAAAAATAACTCAGACCAAACCGAAGGAAACTACTCCGGTCAGGAGAAAAACGGAAAGGCCGCATCAGCCTAAGCGTACCGCTTCCTCCCCCGGCATCTACAAAGCCACGCTCGACCTAAAGCTTGACGGGCCTACGCGCGTCAGGGTGGGAGATCACTTCAAGTATGTCGTCTCGGTCAGGAATTCCGGGTCCGATACGGCCGAGAACGTGATCGTCAGCTATACGCTTCCCATAGGCATTTCCCTGATCTCGGATCCTAGTTCCAAGAGCTTTACCCTGAACGCGGGAAGCATGGCTCCGGGAAGCAAGAAGACCGCCAATATCGAGGTGGTGGCCGATTACGCCGGCATTTTCATCAATACGGTCAGCGTGAGCGGTTCCAATACGCACCCCAAGAATTCTTCGCTCTGCACGAAGGTTATAAACCGCAGGGGGAAGTTTTAACGATACGCAACAAAAAGCCGGCATACTCCACGGCTCACTACTGCCACCGCAATTCCAGAGGAACTCGTGGCTCCCGTGTGTTCGCCTTAGGAGTATGCCGGCTTTTTGTTTAGAACGTTATTCCTTGCCGGTCCAGCAGAAGGTGCAGACCTCGTCCTTGGGGAGGCCGATGGCGTCGAGGAGATCGTCGAGCTTCTGATAGCGCAGGGTGGTCATGGAGAACTCTCTCCTGATGTGGTCGACCATGGCCTGGTATTTGTCAGAATTGGGATCGAGATATTCCTCGGGAACGGTCTCAGAGAAGCCTTCCAAGTGGTTGATGGCGCGCCTGGCGGCCAGGCTGAGGACGTTCGAGCCGGAACGTGAGAAGTTCAGGTAGCGGCAGGTGAAAAGATACGGCGGGCAGGCGGAGCGGAAGTGCATTTCCTTGGCGCCGGCCGAGAAGACTCTCGAAACGATGTCCCTTAACTGCGTGCCTCTCACGATGGAGTCTTCCGTGAACAAAACGCGCTTCTGGTCGAGCAGCGGCTTGACGACGAGTATCTTCATCCTGGCGATGACTTCCCTGACGCTCTGGGTGGTCGGCATGAAGCTCCTGGCCCAGGTCGGGGTGTACTTCGTGAAGGGGCGGCCGAAGGGGACGTGGCGGGTGTTGGAGTAGCCTATGGCGTAGCCCGTGCCGGAGTCGGGGACGCCGGCGCAAAGGTCGATGTCGACGTTGTCGTTCTCGGCCAGTTTTTGTCCGGCGGCATAGCGGAATTTCTCAACGTTGAGGCCTTCGTAGGTGGAGGCGGGGAAGCCGTAGTAGACCCAGAAGAAGGCGCAGACTTTCCTTTTGCCGCAGGGCGCCAGGATCTGTTCGGTGCCGTCCGGGGTAAGCTTCACTATTTCGCCGGGGCCCAGTTCGCGGACGGTGGAATAGCCCAGGTTCAGGAAGGCCGTGGATTCCATCGTGATGGCGCGGCTGCCCGGCTTCTCGCCGAGGACGAGAGGCGTGCGGCCGTGGTAGTCCCTGGCGGCCAGCAGGCCGTCTTTGGTGAGGAGCATCAGCGAGCAGGAGCCGTCGATCCTTTTGAAAAGGTTCTGGATGCCGTCCACGAAGCTCTCGCCCTCGTTTATGAGGACCGCTGCCAGTTCCGTCATGTTGATCTCGCCAAGACTGGTCTCGGAGAAGTGCACGGCGTGACGCTGGCAGACTTCTTCGATGAGTTCCTTGGTGTTGTTTATGATGCCGACGGTCACGATGGCGTATTCGCCGAGATGCGATCTGATTATGAGCGGCTGGGCGTCGAAGTCGCTGATGACGCCCATACCCATGTGCCCTGAGAAGGAATCCAGTTTTTCCTCGAAACGGGAGCGGAAGGGCGCGTTGCTGATGTCGTGGATGATCCTGGAAAGGCTGCCGTCCTTGCCTACGAAGGCCATGCCGGCGCGCCTGGTGCCGAGGTGGGAATGATAGTCAGTTCCGAAAAAAACGTCGAGTTTGCACTCGTCTTTCGAGGCTACGCCGAAAAAACCGCCCATTTTGATTCCTCTTTTTGATTTTGGCGGAGAGAGTGGGATTCGAACCCACGGTACGCTAAGGCGTACACCGGTTTTCGAAACCGGACCGATCGACCACTCCGGCATCTCTCCATTTGATGGTCTGAGTTACTGGGAAAGTTTAGCAAATCGGACCGGCAAAAGCAAGGCAAATTGGGACCGCCGCGTTTGCATTTTTGGGCCTGAATATGGTATAATCCCCATATTTAGCAAGTATTACTAACAAAATTTATGGACAAATCAAAATGACTAAGACGATTTTTCTGACGGGCGGCACGGGCTTTTTGGGCGGCCATCTGGGACGTGAGTTCCTGGCGCGCGGCTGGCACGTGCTCTATCTGGCCAGAGCCAGACGGACCGTTTCCGCGGAAGAACGCGTTTTGAAAGTTCTTGAGGCCATTGACCCTGATTGGCGCAAACTCCCCGGTACTTACGAGCTGGTGGAAGGGGACATTACGCTGCCGAATCTGGGCGTGGACGACGCCAAGTTCGGGGAAAAACTCCGCAAAGTTGACGAACTTTGGCATTCAGCGGCTGTTTTATACTTCAGCGAGGATCAGCGCGAAGTAACAGAAAAGATAAACCACCAGGGAACCCTCAACGTCATCGACTTCATAAAGCGCTACGGGATCAAGCGTTTCCAGCACATCAGCACGGCCTACGTCAGCGGCCTTGCCAAGCATGTCGTCAAGGAAGAAGTCACGAAGTGCGACTGGGAGTTCCGCAACCCCTACGAAGAGACCAAATACGAAGGCGAGCAGGCCGTCAAGAAGTTTGCCGACGAATCCGGCGTCGCGACGACCATCTACCGCCCCGCGGTCATAATAGGGGACACCGTGAATGGGAAATGCCTTTCCTTCACGGGTTTTTATAACATCGCCAAGGTTTTCGCCCTGATGAAACGCCTCGTAATGCGTCGAATCGACGGAAACGCCGAATTTTATAAAAAGCACGATCTTTACGCGAACGGAAACTACGTAAACTATCCCTTCCGTTTTCCCTGCCCCTCCGACACGACGGTCAATCTCATTCCCATAGACTGCGTCGTCAAGAACATCATGGAACTTTGCGAACGGCCGGAGTCCGTTGGCGAAGTCTACCACCTGACTCACCCGAATCCTCCCAAGATCCGCGAGCTGCTCGTCAAGGGATGCCAATGGATCGAGATGGGCGGAGTGGAATTCGTCGACTGCACTTTCGAGCAGTCGGAGGAGGTCCTGAAGGAGGAGGTGAAGAAATTCGCCGCCATCGGGATCAACATCAGTTTCTGTTTGGAAATCAGCGAGTATCTGCGTTATCTGTTCGGCGAACCGGTTTTCGACGTGTCGAAAATACGCGCGGCTTTGAAAGAAAAATATTTTGAAGCTCCCGTGATCGACGAGGTCTTTTTGAGGAAGATCCTTGACTTCGGCGCGGGGTGCCAATGGCATGGCGTAGTCTGATACTCTGCCTTCTTCTGGCCGGCTGCACTTCAAGCATAATTTTGAAGAACGCCAACATCAAGGTGGCCGAGAGCACTAATCTCGGCGCTCCGGCGGTCTTTTTCCTCGACAAAGTCAAGGCTCCTATTCTCACCGACAAAAGGATCGGCAAGATCCGCGCCATCGCGGACGGTCAGTGGAGCTGGGTAAGGACTGAAAGCGATCTCTCAGTCTGGGCGGAGAAAGAGTGGGAGAACTTCATGAGGCGTCACGGCCAGACCATGGTCCTCGATCCCGGGAAAAGCGATTATCACGTGCTCTGTGATATCGAGAAGATCTACGCCGAAAAATTCAACGAATATCTGGGAGCGCACAAGTTCGCCTCCCACGTCATCATGCGTGTGACCATAAAGCGCGCCTCGGACGGTTATTCCGTTTACGCCAAGGAGCTCAAAGAGTCGTACGCAGTCACCATTCCCGTAGAGGGGCTTGAGAACGCGGGCGATGAGGCGATCTACAATTACTGTCTCTCCGCGGTCTTCCAGAAATGTCTTGAGAAGATCCGTCTGCCCTAGCTTTCAAGTCTGAACATTCATATCAATGAAGAACAAAAAAATAGAAAGAGAGATCATAATCGATACCGAGCAGGCTCAGGAGCGCCGTGTGGCGGTCGTTGAGGACAAGGTATTGGAAGAGTATTACATCGAACGCGACGAACAGCACCGCCACATGGGCAGCGTCTACAAGGGCAGGGTGGAGAACATCATCCCGGCCATCAACGCGGCCTTCGTGGACATCGGCCTGGAGAAAAACGGCTTCATACATATCGACGATGTTTTCGCCTCGAACTTGGACGCCATGGAACTGGAGGACGAGGACGAGGAGGAGGGCGAGAAGAAGCCCCAGCCGCAGAACAAGCCTAAACAAAAAAACCGCAAGGACCTGAAGATCTCAGATATCTTGAAGGAGAAGCAGGAGATCATCGTCCAGGTAGTCAAGGAGCCCATCAGCACCAAGGGCTGCCGCTTGACGACCGACATCAGTCTGCCGGGCCGCTTCCTGGTCCTGATGCCGTTTGAGAAGCAGATCGCCATTTCCAGAAGGATCGGCAACGTTCAGGAGCGCAAGCGCCTCCGCCAGATGGCCAAGGAAGTGAACCTGCCGGAAGGCTGCGGACTCATCATCAGGACGGCCGCGGAAGGCTGCACCAAGAAGGCTTTCGAGAACGACGTGGCCTATCTGGTGAACACCTGGAAAGAGATCGAGGAAAAGCACCGCTCTACATCCGCGCCTGCCTTGCTGCATCCCGAACTCGACCTCGTTTTGAGGACGATCCGCGACAGCTACGGCGAGGACGTCTCCCGCATCGTCGTCAACACCAAGGAAGACTACGACAGGGTGATGGAGTTCGTCAAGAGCTTCGTTCCCGAGGCCAAGAGCAACGTCAGGCTCTATGAGGGCGACGTGCCTATTTTCGAGCGGTTCAACGTTCAGAAAGACATCGACCGCGCCTTCAGGCGCAACGTCTGGCTAAAAAGCGGCGGCTACATCGTCATCGACCAGACCGAGGCCATGATCGCCATCGACGTGAACTCCGGACGCCACACTTCTTCGGACAATCAGGAAGAGACCGTCACCAAGACGAACCTCGAGGCGGCCGACGAGATCGCCAGGCAGCTCAAACTTAGAAACATCGGCGGCCTGGTCGTCGTGGACTTCATCGACATGCACTCCAAGCAGAACCAGAAGGAAGTCGTGATGCGCCTCCAGAGCGCTCTCAAGAAGGACAAAGCCAAGAGCAGCATCCTGCCCTTGTCCGAGTTCGGCCTTCTCGAAATGACGAGGCAGCGCGTCACGGAATCCATCAGGCAGTCCGTCTACGACGAGTGCCCTTATTGCCACGGCCGCGGTCTTGTGAAATCGCTTCTGTCCATCTGTCTCGAGCTCCAGCGCGCCTTGCAGTCGCTGCTCTCTTTGGAGAAGGAGAAGGACGTTAGGATCGATGTCAATCCCAGCGTCGCCGCCAGCTTAAGGGACAACCTGGACATTCTGAAAAAATTGGAAGAGCAGTATAAAGCGAATCTGACCATAACCTCCAATCCCAAAATGGATCTGGAGGATTACAAATTCTACGATGCCTTAAGCGGCAAGGCGCTGCAGTTGAAGCGCCGTTAATAAAAGGAACTAAAAATGCCAACCTACGAATACCGCTGCAAGAAATGCGGTTACGAATTCGAGAAGTTCCAGCAGATCACCGCGGAACCCTTAAAGAAGTGCCCCGAATGCGGGGGACACGTCGAAAGACTGATAAGCGGGGGAGCGGGAATAATCTTCAAAGGCAGCGGCTTCTACGAGACCGACTACAAATGCAAAGCCAGCGAATCCTGCCATCAGATCGAGCACGAGCACGGCGCGGGATGCGGCTGCGAACATTGTCACCATAAAAAATAGGAAAGACCATGACGAACCCCAAACGCATCATCCCTTGCCTCGACACCAAAGGCGGCAGACTCGTAAAAGGCGTTAATTTTCTCGGCCTCGCCGACGTCGGTGACCCCGTTGAATACGCGAGAAAGTACAACGAACAGGGCGCGGACGAACTGGTCTTCCTCGACATCACGGCTTCCCACGAGGGAAGGGACACGATCGTGGACCTCGTCTCCAGAACCTCCGAAGTCATCTTCATGCCCCTGACCGTCGGCGGCGGCATCAAAAGCACAGACGACATGCAGCGCATCCTTAGGGCCGGCGCGGACAAAGTCGGCGTCAACACCGCGGCCGTCATGCGCCCCGAGATCCTAAAGGAAGGCGCCAAGATGTTCGGCACGCAGTGCATCTGCCTGGCGGCCGACGCCAGGGACCGCCGCCTCAACACGAAAGTGAACGTCGAGGAAGCCCACAAGATCGAATGGGGCTGGGACATTTCTCCCGTGGCCGTCGACGAGAACACCATCTGGGAAGTCTACGTCCACGGCGGACGCACGGCGACCGGCATCGACCTTATCAAGTGGTGCAAATACGCCGTCAGCCTGGGCGCTGGAGAGATCCTATTGACCTCCATGGACAAGGACGGCACCAAGGACGGCTACGACAACGCCATGAACAAGGCCGTGCATGACGCCGTCAACGTTCCCCTTATCGCTTCCGGCGGCGCCGGCTGCTTAGAGGACTTCTACAAAGGCGCCGTGGAAGGGGAAGCGGATGCCCTTCTCGCGGCCTCACTCTTCCATTTCGGCACCCTGACAGTCCCGCAGGTAAAAGAATATCTTGCGAGCAAAGGCGTGCCTGTAAGGCCCATAGAAAAGAAGTAAGCAGATCCAAATAATAAGGCGGCAGAAAGCCGCCTTTTTGTTTTTTTGCAGAGCTCCCTAAAGCAGACGTTATCATGCGGACGCTTGCTTTATTCTTGCATTTTTCATAGAATTCCCCCGATGGCCTTGCCTTATCTACATCTGGGGACGAAGATGGGGCATAAAGTCTTTTAACATCAACAAATAAATGGGTGCACTTATGTCTACAAAGCTTAATCCAAAGGGAATGTCTAACGTCACGGCGCTGCTTCTTATGGTTATCACGGCTATGTCGGTGGTGATAATTATGTTCGTTATCCAGGGCAATAAACATGACAAAGGTAATGTTCCGAACATTAGCCCGCAGCCGGCGGCTGTTGGTGCCGCGCAAAGCAGTCCGTCTCCCTCGGTTGGTACAACGCATTCCGCCGTGAATATTCCGAAAGCAAAAGGCGAGCAGGCCGTTGAAAAGGAAATCAACAACGTCGCTCTCTCGTCTGAAAACACTATGAAAAGCTGCGTAATAATAGATGTTCCAGGCGGCAGCGGTACGGGTTTTCTGTATGAGAAAAACGGGAAACTCTTCGTCGTCACTTGCTTTCACGTCATTGGAAACGCGCCCGCGATCTATATAAGGGACATGGAAGGTAATGTGCTCAATGTTAAGGAAGTTTACATTGCCAAAGACAGGGACATTGCCTTTATATCGCTGAAAGATCCGAAAGACAAAGCGCATCATCTGGCATCGTATGAAAACGTTTCTTCTCTGACAACGCTCCACGATGTTATTTGTTATGGAAACAGCGGCGGTGAGAGCGTCCTGAGGCAGAGCGAGGGGAAGATTAAGGGTATCGGTCCGATGGAGATCGAGATAGACGCTCCTTTCATCCACGGTGACAGCGGAGGCCCTGTTATTTTAAAGGGCACAGATAAAGTCATCGGGGTGGTGGGCAGAGGCGCTTCTCCCAATGAGGACAGTGCTTGGATCAAAGGAACGCCCTTTGAAGGCGGCGCCAAAAGACGTATGGCTGTCCGTTTCGACAATTTGAAAATGGAGAACCTTGAGAAAGTCGAATGGGGCAAAGTCGATCCGTTTGACGCCAATAAGCTGAATGATCTTGCCAAACAAGCTCTGGCGAATAATGAGATGGATCTGGCTAACCGCATCATCTATTTCAATGCTTTGATAAACAATGACAACTGGGCTATAAACAAGACATATGAGTCTTACCTCAAAGCATGCCTAGATTATATGCAAGGCGGCAATCAGGCTCAAAATGAAATGTATTCTGATGCCTTTATTCAAATTTCCAAAGCTGGAGCGGAAAAAAATATTCCCAGCGCGCAGCTTTGCTTGGGTGTGTGTTATTTGTTCGCTGAAGATCATGACAATGCTTTCCAATATATCAGACTGGCAGCGAATCAATACTATGAGGATGCCTATCTGTTTTTGGGTCTATGTTATATGGAAGGTCTTGGTACGGAGAAGAATGTTTCCCTGGGACTTCATTGGTACAGAATGGCTGCTGATGCCGGTCAAGCGGTAGCCCAAAGAGCCTTGGGCGAATACTATTGCAGCGAAAGCGGGATATATGACAACTACTCCCTTGCCGTTCCGTGGTTTGAAAAAGCCGCGAACGGGGGAGATGTCAAATCTATGGAATGGCTGGGATTTCTTTATGCCAATGGTTGGGGCGTGACCGCCGATTTGAGAAAATCAATAGAATACTATAAAGAAGCGTTAGATAGAGGATCCTCTTACGCTGCCTATATGATCGGCATGCTGTTTTACAACAAAATGGATTATGCAAACGCCAAGGAATACTTTGAGTTTGCATGGCAGAGCGGTCAGTTAGAGGAAGCTCGCGAAATGCTTCAAATTATTGATGCTGTCTTGACAGATAGCGCCAATAAGCCATAAGGCTCTTGGGGTCGTCGGTGACTTCCGAAAGGGAGTTGAGCGGTATTATCTCGACCCGTAGTTTTTCGTTCTCGTCCAGGCAGCCGCAGATCCTGCCTTTGAGGGACTCCAGTTCCTCATTGGTCATGCTTACTTCGGCGGAGAAGAGGAAGATTATTTCGTCGCTGATGCCGTAGGTGGGATAAAAGC
>Ga0310786_10009943_pt1 | contig 12007 bp, 8 predicted proteins | sample AusTroGonzalo_MG_FD_203881 | JGI IMG/M metagenome (GOLD analysis project Ga0310786, IMG submission 203881) | Bovine rumen microbial communities from tropical cattle in Woodstock, Queensland, Australia - Gonzalo_03 (v2) (version 2) | ecosystem: Host-associated > Mammals > Digestive system >... | reverse complement strand
TGTTCAAATCTTTCAGCTCTTTAATGCAGGGGCCGCAGTTTCTTGACCAAAACAATGCGATGACAAACTGCCCGTTAAAATCCGTGAGCGCATACTCTTTGCCGCTTTCATGGACGATTTTTCGTGTGGGGACGTCACGTGATTCGGCAAAAATATTCACCGCATTTTCTTTGGCGGCATGAAGGGGAAATGCGCTTAAAAGAGCAAGAAGAAAAAGAACGGTTCTTAAAATGTTTTTCATTTAGCTTAAAATCCTAAAAATTATGCTTTACTTTTCGGGTGAGTTTTGAATATAATCACTACAAATCTGACATACAATAAAAAGGTTAAAATTTATGAAATGCGTTGCAAAAATATTTAGGATTTTGATGATTGTCGGTTTTGCCTTAACGCTTACGGCGTGCGGCAAAATATCGAGCCCGAAACCCATAGAAGGCAGCGGTTATCCGCATGTGTATCCGAGAAATTAAGAGGTAAAAAAATGGAAAACAAACAAAATTTGACTGATGAAATGATTCCGTATGTGGAGTTTGCCGACAACGCCAATGAGCGCACACCTTGTGTTTTGGTGCTTGATTGCTCGGGGTCGATGCGCGGTGAGCCGATTAAACAACTCAATGCGGGTCTTAAAGCTTTGGAAAAAGAACTCAAAGAAGATATAGATGCCTCATCACGTGTGCAAATACTTATTATTAAAGCTTGCGGCAAAGAAGACGAAGCGGAAGTGGCCTCGGATTGGGTTGATGCAATGGATTTTACGGCGCCCGTGATGGAAGCCGGCGGCTTAACGCCGCTCGGCAAAGCCGTTCATCTGGCTTTGCAAAAAATTGAAGCGCAAAAAGATTTGTACGATTCTTGCGGCGTGAGTTCAAAAAGACCGTGGATATTTTTGGTCAGCGACGGCGAACCGACGGATTACGGTTGGGAGCAAGCCGCCGAAGAATGCATTAAAGCGCAGCAAAATAAAAAAGTGATTGTGCACGCTATCGGCACGCAAGGCGCAAATATGGAAAAGCTCGCCAAATTTTCGCTTATGCCGCCCAAACGTTTGGTCGGTTTGAAATTTACCGAATTTTTCTTATGGCTCAGCCGGAGTGTTTCTTGCGTTTCAAAAGCTGCACCGCATGCGGACGATTTGTTAAAGGATATTGAAGCTTGGAATGAAGAATAAAGACGCTTTTCAAATTGTTGTGGCTTCAACCGTCGGCCCGTATCATAAAGCAAGGGGGCTTGACGGGCAGGATTGTTTTGCCTGTATGCAAAATAAAGGACGTGTCGTGGCCGTTGTTTCGGACGGCGCCGGCTCGGCAAAACACGGCAAAATCGGGGCCAAATACATTTGCGAAAAAATATGCGAAGTATTGATGAAAGCCGATTTTAAAAACATACGTCAAAATGTGGTGGATGCAATTGAATATGCGCGCGATGAATTGATGATGCACCGCTTAAACAAAACAAAAAACGAAAACGGATTGATTGATTTTTCGGCCACCGTGGTCGGGGCGGCATATCAAAACGGCAAGGGCGTGTTTTTTCATATCGGTGACGGCGCCGGGGTGGCGCTTATGAGTGACAAAGCGCAAAGCGTGGTGATTTCGGAACCCGAAAACGGGATTTTTGCAAGCGAAACATTTTTTTACACAATGGATGATTGGAAAGACAGCTTGCGCTTTACGCCTTTTGAAAAAGCTCAAAGCTTGTTTTTAATGACCGACGGCGTGACAGGTTTTGCCCTAAAGAAAAACGAAAAAACATTGGAACAAGGCTTTGTTTTGCCGATTAATTTGTTTTTGATGCAGGAAACTGACAGCAAAAAAGCCGCCCGTGCTTTGAAAAATACATTGGAAACGCCGAAGGCTTGCCGTTTGAGTGCGGATGATAAAACTTTGATGTGGGTGCGTTTGAAATGAGTGAGTTTTTGGTTTATAACGCAATTTTCGGTGACGGACATTTTGAGCGTTTGGCGTTGGGGCAAATGCTGAACAAAGGCGGTGCCGCCGGCAAAATATATCAATGTCCGATGTATCCGGAAATGGTGGCTAAAATTTTTCATGACAGAACAAAAAGCAAAACCAATCGCCGCAAATTGGAAGCGATGATTCAAAACAAACCAAATATTCCGATGATAGAAGAAGGCGGCAAAAAATATGTGCAAATTGCATGGCCGGAAGCCGTTTTGGAAGATGATGAGGGGTTTTGCGCCGGTTATTTGATGCCGCTGATTAACACCAAAGAAGCGGTATCGTTAGACCATTTGATGCAAAAAGCCGTGCGTCAAAAACAGGGGTTAAGCGAAAAATATCAGCAAAGATTACTTGCCGCGTTTAATGTGGCCGTTATGGTTAACGAATTGCACAAATGCGGCCACTATATTGTTGACTTAAAGCCGGCCAATGTTTCGGTTTATAAAGATAATATGCGGGTTGCCGTTTATGATTGCGACGGTTTTTCAATTAACGGCCAAGCGGTGCGCTATCCGGCCGAATATGTGAGCGAAGAATATATTTATCCCGAAGGGATGAATGAAAACCCCGAAGATATGGGCGAGGAGCAAGATAAGTTTGCGCTTGCCGTGATTATTTTTAAGTTACTCAACAACGGCATACATCCGTTTGCGGGAACACTTCGAAACAAAGAAGCCGAAAAACTTGATATTCAAACGCGCATTGAACAATATCATTACGCATACGGTGTGTGGCCCGACCCATACCAAGCACCGCACCCTTACAGCATGCACGAATACTTTGAAAAATCAACGCTTGACTTGTTTGAACGGGCGTTTGCAAAGGGCGGCAAAAGACCGACGGCCAAAGAGTGGTGCAATCATTTGAATTATTTGATGAGCATACTTAAAGAGTGCAAAAAAGATAAAAACCATGTTTATTTTACAAACAAAGGCTGCGGGTTGTGCGCGGTTGAAGAAAAATTTAGAGTAAAATTTTCGGAAGTGGAAAAAGAAAAGAAAGGTGAGCCGAAAATCAGAGGGTTTGAGGTCGGTAACTTAACAACCGAAAAAATGCAAATCTTCAAAAAAATGAAACAACGTGCCTTCGGGCGCTTGAACAGACTTGGCTTTTTGCTTGCGGCCATGCATTTTGTGCTTTGGACGATATTGCCGATTTATGCGGCAAAATATAAAGATTTTCTTTCGGCGAAAGGCTTTTTTGTGCAGGTTTTGGCAGCTGTTGTTATCTTAAAAGGCGTGTTTTCCTTTTTAAATTACATTCAAAAAGTTTTGCCACTTTTTCACAATACCGTGCTTTTAAATATGCTTAAAATTTATGCTTTGATTAACACCATTGTTTGTTTTTTTGCCATCAACGGTTTTGAGATTTTGCTGATAAAGTAAGATTTGTTTTAAAACAAAAAAAGAGGTTTTTTAAAACCTCTTTTTTTATAAGTGTTTAATCAGGCATTTTGTTTGGGCATAACCAAACGCGGCGGAATTACAACGACAAGACCTGCGCTGTGTTCGTTATCGTCCGTGACGAACCCGCTGCAAAATACTTGAAGGCTTTTATGTGCGCCGGCTTTGTCGAAATAACCGGAAGCGGCAAGCTCCATGTATCGTTGATCCGTGACGGATGCGACCACGTCGAAGTTGTGTTTGCCTTCGCGAATTGTGCCATAGATTCTGTATTCCCCGTCTTGAGCTCGCCGAGCAGATAAACCCGTCATGTAGTAAACTTTGTTTTTTTGAACCGTATGCTGCAAAAAAGCAAACCACACGAGGACAACAAGCAAAATTTCAAAAATGTAGGCCAAAGACCGGAAGAACAGATTCCCCCAAAAAGCGAAGCGGAGGAAGTAGGCCTCTTCGGCATAAAAGCAGACGTTGACATAGATTGCGTAGGCAATAATCAATCCGATTTTGAGCCCGAGCGACCACGCCAACCCATTTTGTGTTACCTGAAAGCGAATCTTTTGGTGCGCCAAAAGAAGCACGACTTGGGAGATAATAAACACCCAAAATACGATACGAATAATTTGGAACATAGGAAAATTATTTAAAGATATAAAAATTCTTTTAACACCTCAAGTGTAGGAATGTTTTGAAATTTTGTCAAGTCTTTTTTTTGAAATTTTATGCTTGACGCAGACGCTTTGAGAGAGTAGGTATAGTGTATGTTTGTTTATCAAAATTGTGACCGAAAAGATGAAAATATATAAAGTCGGCGGTGCCGTGAGAGATGAAATTTTGGGGCTGAAAGCACATGACAACGATTATGTTGTCGTTGGCTCAAGCATGGCTGAAATGCGCGCTTGCGGATATATTTCGGTCGGCAAATCTTTTCCGGTTTTTTTGCATCCCGAAACACATGAAGAATATGCCTTGGCGCGAAAGGAGATTAAAACGGGAAATCGGCATACCGATTTTGAATTTATTTTTACCCCCGATGTGACGTTAAGGCAAGATTTGGAAAGGCGCGATTTGACTTGTAACGCCATTGCGTTTGATGATGAAACAAAAGAATATATCGATTATTTCGGGGGAAGGCAAGATATTCAAAACAAAATTTTAAGGCATATCAATGCCGAACATTTTGTGGAAGATCCTTTGAGGGTTTTAAGGGTTTGTCGTTTTGCCGCCCAACTTGATTTTGAGGTTGCAAGCGAAACGCTTGATTTATGCAAAAAAATGGTTTTAGCCGGTGCGATGGAAAATTTAACGCCCGAGCGCATTTTTGAAGAAGTGAAAAAAGCGCTTGAAGCCAAAAAGAGTGCGAAATTTTTTGTTTTGATGCGTAAAATCGGCGCTTTAAAAGAAATTATGCCGGAAATGGATGTGCTTTTTGATGTGCCCGAAAAAGAAAAATATCACCCCGAGGGCAACACCGGCGGGCATGTTTTAACGGCGCTTGATACAAACCCCAAAAATCCGCCTTTGATAAAATTTGCAATTTTAACGCACGACTTTGGCAAAGCCTTGACCTTAAAAGAAAAATGGCCCTCGCACCATGGGCATGCGGACTTGGCAAAAACCCCGATTTTGAGCTTATGTGCGCGATTAAAGGTGCCGAACATTTATAAAGATTTTGCTTTAAGAGCGGCAAAAGAACATATGAAATATTTTGATATTTTGAATATGCGCGCCTCTAAAATTTATGATTTGCTTATGGGGCTCACAATCGGCCACGATTTTTATGTGAACGAATATATTGAAGTGTGCCGTGCTGATTTTGAAGGGTCAACTTGCGAAAACAAAGACGAAGAACGGCAGGTTTTTGATAAAAAAGCCGATTTGCTAAGACGTGCGCAAGCGTTTTTGGAAACACTCAAAGCCGAAGATATGCCCTCATTTGAAAAATTGCCCAAAGACGAAACATTCGGCGCGGCTTTGAAGGCATACAAAATTCAAGAATTAGCGAAGTTTTTGAAAAACAAATAATGCTTTGAATTATTTGTATTTTATCATGATTTTGTTCTTTTTACCCGTAACAAGAGTAGCTTCATCCATGGTATAAATGCGTTTTCCCTTATAGGCGATAATTTCACCGTTTCTATAAACAGTGGTAGTTCCATCTGTATTTTTTAGGCTGATGTTTACGCTGCTTGAATAATTTGTGCCTTTCTTTTGATCCCATGCGCTCAGTGTGGCAGCACAGTCACCTGATGTGCAGTTGATGTTGGCGCCATTGGCAAAACCACCTTGTGCGAGCAAATATTGAGCAAGCATATCAGAACTGATGGTAAGATTTTTTATGGAGTTGTTACTTTCCCCATTATTTTCAGCAAAATTGCGTTTTCCGACCATCTCTTCAATTGAATCGGGAACCGTTAAATCTGTTAATCCTGTCATATGAAAAAAAGCTGCATCATCAATATGCGTAACAGAATCGGGGATTGTTAAACTTGAAAGACCGCTTACTCTGTTGAATGAACTAGTACCAATACTTGTAACTGTACTCATACCACTGATGTTTGTTATTTTACTTTCTCCGATGAAGGCATATGCACCAATATTACTTATTCCCTCGCCAACAACCAACGATGTTGCGTTTTGTCCTGCCCATGGGGCTGTAGATACATAGTCTTCTGGATATGAAGTAGTTGAGTAAACCCATTCATAATCTTTCATGGTTACATTTGTGGCACCGTTTGCGGCAGAAATGGTAAGCACGCCATCGTTTATTTCCCAACAACATTCAGACTCATGTCCATCTATGCCACAATTACAAGTTAGTGTAGCTCTTGCTTGAAAGGTATTAAAAAATGATAACAGGGTAAAGGTAACCCCAAAGTACAATTTATTTTTCATGTTATCTTCTCTCATTTTATGCTTCAAATAAAAAAATCCACCTTAAGAAAACCTAAGGCGGAGGAGCTCCAAAACTGCCAAATCACAGATGGGCTTATTCGTGCGCAAGCCTTATATCACCCGTTCCTCCTACATTAGAGGCTTCGATTTGGAAGTGTTTTGGAAACACCATAACCGCTTCGGTTACACTTTTATTTTGCCACTCAAAAAAGTAAATGTCAAATAAAAAAAGTGAAAATGACTTGTTGCATTTTTTTGTTCAAATGGCGGCTGAAAATATATTAAAAACACTTGAAAAAAAATGTGAAATCCTTTATAGATAAGAGAACGCGTATTATTTAATCTATTCAAGGAAATTTTTAAACATGAAAAATCTGCTCTCAACCGAGGAAATGAATGCCGTTATTTATGGCAACCATGACAATGTTTTTGCCGTGCTGGGGCCGCATAAAGACAAGGGCTCGAAAAACATTTTTATTCGCGCATTTTTGCCGCATTCGAATTCGGTTTTTGTTTTATCTCAAGACGGTCAAAAATTGGGGCAGATGACAAAACTTGACGATAAAGGTTTTTATCAGATTGAATTTGGCAAAACAGAACCTTTCGAATATCGCTTTTTGATTGAAAATGATGAAGGATATACCTATGAGGCGGAAGACCCGTATCGTTTTTCACCGACTTTGGGCGATATGGATGAATATCTGTTTTCGGAAGGTAATCACCACGAAATTTATAAAAAACTCGGTGCGCACGTTACCACACAGGAGGGGATTGACGGCGTGGCCTTTGCCGTTTGGGCACCGAATGCCGCACGTGTTTCCGTTGTCGGCGATTTTAATATGTGGGACGGTTGCAGGCATGTGATGCGCAAACATCCCTCCTGCGGCTTGTGGGATATCTTTATGCCGAATTTGAAAGAAGGCACGGTTTATAAGTTTGAAATTAAAACCAAAGAAGGCTATATTTTGCTTAAAGCCGACCCGTTTGCATCATTTAGCGAAGTTCGTCCGAAAACGGCCTCGGTCGTGTTTGATATTAATCATTATCAATGGCAAGATGAAAATTGGATGAAAACGCGCGAAAACCACAACACTTTTGATAAGCCGATTTCGATTTATGAGGTGCATTTGGGTTCATGGCGGCGCAAAGGCACATTCGGCGAGCATTATCTGACATATCGCGAGTTTGCCGACTATTTGGTGCCGTATGTTTTGAATATGGGTTTTACGCATGTTGAGTTTTTACCGCTTTGCGAGCATCCGCTTGATGCTTCTTGGGGCTATCAGGTAACCGGGCTTTTTGCGCCGACCTCGCGTTTTGGCACGCCGGATGATTTCAGATATATGATAGATAAATTCCACCAAGCCGGTATTTCGGTGATTATGGATTGGGTGCCGGCGCATTTTCCGAAAGATGCGCACGGTTTATGCGAATTTGACGGCACGTGCCTTTATGAACATGCTGACCCGCGCAAAGGCGAGCACAAAGATTGGGGTACCAAAATTTATAACTTCGGGCGCACCGAAGTGAGCAACATTTTGTGTGCAAGCGCACTTTATTGGCTCAAAGAATTCCATATTGACGGTTTGCGTGTGGATGCGGTTGCCTCGATGCTTTATCTTGATTATTCGCGCAAATCAGGCGAGTGGATTGCAAATGAGTATGGCGGCAACGAAAACTTGGAGGCTATTTCATTTTTACGCAAGATGAATGAATTGGCTTATGGTGAAAATCAGGGCATTATGACGGTTGCCGAAGAATCAACCGCATGGCCGATGGTTTCGCGCCCGACAACAATGGGCGGGCTCGGCTTCGGCTATAAGTGGAACATGGGCTGGATGAACGACACGCTTCGCTATATCAGCCATGAGCCGGTGCACCGCAAATATCATCACGGTATGCTGACATTCGGGCTCTTATATGCCTTTAACGAAAACTTTATTTTGCCGATTTCGCACGACGAAGTGGTGCACGGCAAGGGCTCGATGCTCTCGAAAATGCCGGGTGATGAATGGCAAAAATTTGCAAACCTGCGCGCTTATTACGGCTTTATGTGGACGCATCCGGGCAAGCAACTTTTGTTTATGGGTTCGGAATTCGGGCAAGATTGGGAGTGGAACTCAAACGAAAGTTTGCGTTGGCACTTGCTTGAATACCCGATGTATAAGGGCGTGCAAAACTGCGTGCGCGACTTAAACCTGATGTATCAGGGCAACTCGGCGCTTTATGAAGAAGATTTTGATTACAGAGGTTTTGAGTGGATTGAACATTCAAATGCCGATGACAGCGTGATTTCATACATCCGGAAAGGGCATGATCCGAACAACTACTTAATCGTGATTTGCAACTTTACGCCCGTTGTGCGCCACAATTACCGCGTCGGGGTGTTTGAGCCATGCAAATATCAGGAGATTTTTAACAGTGATGACCCGTCTTATTGGGGCAGCGGCGTCAGAAACGAAGGACAAATGCAAATTTCAATGCAAGGCTGGAACATGAAGCCGTATTCGATTGAGGTGACATTGCCGCCGCTTTCAACGATTGTGATTAAACCGGTGAGGTAAAAATGAAAATCAAACAAGCAAAAGGCACACCGTATCCTTTAGGGGCCACATTTGACGGGGCGGGGGTGAACTTTGCGCTTTTTTCGGCAAATGCCGAAAAGGTGTTTTTGTGTTTGTTTGATGATGCGGGCAAAAAAGAAATGCACCGCATTGAATTAACTGAAAATGATTTTGGTATTTGGCATATTTACCTTGAAGGGGTAAAGCCGGGGCAAGTTTACGGGTATCGCATTGATGGTCCGTATGACCCGTTACACGGCAAGCGTTTTAATGTCAATAAACTTCTTGTTGATCCGTATGCCAAACAGCTTAAAGGCGAGCTGATATGGCACAAGGCGATTTTCGGCTACGATATTGACAGCCCGCAGCAAGACCTTTCTTTTTCGCATTTGGACAGCGCGCCTTATGTGCCGAAATCGGTTGTAACGGTTGATGATTTTGATTGGCAGGATGATCAAAGGCCGAATATTCCTTTTGAAAAAACATTGATTTACGAATTGCATCCCAAAGGGTATACGGCTTTGTTTCCGAAGTCAAAAGACGAAGACAAGGGCAAATTAACGGCACTTTCTTCAATTGAAATCAGAACTTATTTGAAATGGCTCGGGGTGACGGCCGTTGAGCTTTTGCCCGTGCATGCGTTTTTTGAAAATCAGATTGGCAGAGGACGCACCAATTTTTGGGGCTATGAAACGCTCTCATATTTTGCGCTTGAAAACAGCTATTTGAAAAATGATGATTTGAATGACTTCAAAAAAATGGTGCGCGCATTTCACCAAAACGGTCAGGAAGTGATTTTGGATGTGGTGTATAACCACACGATTGAAGGCAACCATTTGGGGCCGACTTTGTGCTATAAAGGTATAGACAACGAAAGCTATTATGTGCTTGAAAAGTCAAACAAGCGCTTTTATTTTGACAGCACGGGGTGCGGCGCAAGTTTTAATTTGGATAATCCGAATGTGATGGCGTTGGTTGCGGATTCGCTTAAATACTTCGTGAACAAAATGCATGTTGACGGTTTCAGGTTTGATTTGGCTTCGACGCTGTGCCGCGAAAGAACGGAATTTAACTACAACGGCGCGTTTTTGAAATTTTTAAAACAAGACGAGGTTTTGCGTTCGGTCAAATTGATTGCCGAGCCGTGGGATTTGGGTAAATACGGTTATCAAATCGGCGCATTTATGCCGGGTATGGCCGAATGGAATGACCGCTTCAGAGATGTGGTGCGGCGTTTTTGGCGGCAAGATACGCGGCAAATCGGCGAATTTGCAAGCCGTGTTGCCGGCTCGAGCGATATATTCGGTTATCGTGGCCGCAATTTGTGGACAAGCATTAATTTTGTGACTTCGCATGATGGTTTCTGTTTGCGCGATTTGGTCAGTTTTGAGCACAAGCACAATGAGGCCAACGGCGAAAATAACCAAGACGGCACCAATGATAATTGGAGCTCAAGCGGCGGCACGGAAGGTGTGGTTGCGCCGTTAAAAGTGATGAAAAAGCGCTTTCGTCGGGCACAAAATTTGATGGCGACACTCTTATTTTCGTTTGGCACGCCGATGATAACGGCAGGTGACGAATTTTTGAAAACGCAATTCGGCAACAACAATCCTTACAGTCAAGACAATGCTTTGAGCCATATTGTGTGGGATGCGATTGAGCCGCAGGGTTATGAGTTTGCAAGGTTTGTAAAAAACTTAATCAAACTGCGCAAAAGTCTTGCCTGTTTTGAGCGACGTTTTTTCTTTACAGGGCAAAAAGTAGCAGGCACGCCGTATAAAGATTTGGCATGGTATAACGAAAAAGGTGTTGAATTTACGGCATCCGATTGGCAAGACCCGTTGCGTCAGGCGCTTTCATACATGGTTTTTGACGGCAAAGATTTGCTCTTTGTGGTGATGAATGCTTCTGATAAAAACATCTTTTGGCAGTTGCCGGTGTGCAAAAAAATGAAGTATTGGACAGTGCTTTTTGATACATCAAAAACACTTGAAGATGAAAAAATTAAAGGCGGCGAACTTTTGGATGTTGCCGCCGAAAGTGTGGTTGCAATTAAAATTTCGAAGGATAAGTCATGACGGATAATTTAAAAAAATTGGCTGAAAAACTCGGCATCAAAACTTCATTTTTGATGATGGGGCGCGAAGAAAAACAAGTTTCTGACGATTTGGTGAAGTTTTTTTGCGGTGAACTCGGATACGCCGCTTCAACCGATGAAGACGCTAAAGAGGCTTTGAAGGCGCTTGAAAAATCGGAAATTTCGCATGTGCTTGCACCGATTTATGTGAGAAGGCAAAAAGATTTATCTTTTGAAATCAATCTGTTAAAAGAAAATGAGAATGTAGAACTTGAACTTTTAATCAGCATTGATAAAAAAACGGACAAGCAAGCTTTGGCTTTTTCAAAAACCCTTAAAGGTGAGTTGGAAGTTGACGGCAAAGCCTATGTTCAATATGTGATTAATATTCAAACGCCGCTTGAAATCGGTTATTATCGTTTTGAACTTCATGCGGCCGAAAAGGTTTATAAAAGTGTGTTGGCGGTGGCGCCCGAAAAATGCTATGAAGTTGAAACATCCGGAGAGCAAAAACTTTGGGGCTTTACCGTGCAGCTTTATTCGCTTAAAAGCAGGCGCAATTGGGGTATCGGCGATTTTACGGACTTAAAAGATTTGGCACGTATTGCCGCCGGTGTGGGGGCAAATATGATTGGCATTAACCCGATTAACACGCCTTTTCATGACTTTCCGGAAAACGCAAGCCCTTATGCCTCAATCAGCCGTATGTTTTTAAATCCGATTTATATTGATGTTGAGAAAACGGCAGGCTTTGATGAAGCATGCAGGAAGAAATACCAAAAACAGATTGAAGCCTTAAAAAAAACGTCGCTGATTGACTACACAGGTGTTTATAACCTAAAAATCGGTGCGCTTTATGAGCTTTATGCCAAACAAAAGAAATCTTCAAGAGTGTTTTCGGCTTATAAAAAGAAAAAGGGGCAGGCACTTCATCTGTTTGCACTTTATGAGGCGATTTATCACGATAAATGCCGCGGCATGACAGGCGGATGGCGCGCATGGCCCGAGGGTTTGAAAAATCAAAATCCGATGGATATGGCGATTTTTGAGGCCGCACATGCCGATGAGATTGAGTTTTTCAAATTTTTGCAATTTGAAGCCGAACGG
>Ga0310786_10009942_pt1 | contig 12008 bp, 13 predicted proteins | sample AusTroGonzalo_MG_FD_203881 | JGI IMG/M metagenome (GOLD analysis project Ga0310786, IMG submission 203881) | Bovine rumen microbial communities from tropical cattle in Woodstock, Queensland, Australia - Gonzalo_03 (v2) (version 2) | ecosystem: Host-associated > Mammals > Digestive system >... | reverse complement strand
GGCGATACTTCATTTATCACTGATGCTTCTTCGATCATCGGTGATATGCCGGAACTGAAGCTGAATGAGGTTCAGTCTTCGATGGTCAGGTGCGGGAAAAAGCTGATCGCTGCACCTTTCTCGGATATTACTTCAAAGTATCCTTCCGATACGTTTTACAGGGCAACATATGAAGGTGATATCATCGCCGTTTTATATCTGTCAGAGGAAGACGGCTACGAAAGACTCAGGATCGAGAGGATGCTCGCATGATGCCTGAAGATAAGAGAAAAAGCGTGATCGCTCTCGGTTTTTTTGATGGTGTTCATCTCGGACACCGTAAGCTCATAGAAGAGACAGTAAGGATAGCAGGAGAAAAAGACCTGATACCCGCAGTATTCACGTTCAGGGATTTTCCTTCAAAGGACTTTGAAGCACTTACTCTTCCCGAAGAAAAAGAGAGGATCTTCAAGAAGCTCGGAATAAGCCGGGTGATATTTTACGATTTCCCTGAGATAAAGGATATGAAGGCGGAGGATTTCTTTAACGATATCCTTATAGATCAGCTTGATGCCGCATCTCTTGTAGCAGGTACCGATTATTCATTTGGCAAGGGTGCGTCGGGAGATATAAAGCTTCTTAAGAAGCTTTCTGATGAGAACGGCATACATCTTGAGATCGTTCCCGATGTGATCTGTGACGGGGAAAAATGCTCTTCGACCAGGATAAGAAACCTTCTTAGCGAAGGGAAGATACAAAAGGCAAATGAACTTCTGGGAGAAAATGCCTACAGTTTTGAGGGCACTGTCCTGCCCGGAAAGAAGCTTGGCAGAAGACTCGGGTTCCCGACTGCGAACCTTCCCGTACCGCAGTATAAGTTCAAGCCGGTATTCGGTGTCTACAGGACTTATATAGAAGTTGACGGGAAAAAGCTCATGGGTATATCCAATCTCGGACTTCGTCCGACAGTCGAGGATTCAGATAACGTTAATATCGAGACATTCATCTACGGCTTTGACGGGGAACTCTACGGTAAATACGTGAAAGTGGCGCTCATGGAGTTTATAAGGGGAGAGATGAAGTTTAATTCTGTAGAAGAACTCAAAGCCCGCGTTGAGTCGGATAAGAAAATGGTGGCGAATTTGTGGGAATTGGGCAATAATTGAAAACGGGATCATAAATAATGATAAAATATCATTCTTACCTGTAAAAGGAGGATCAATATGGATGTAACAGAAGTCAGCTTTCCGAAGCTGGGAATACATATGAATATAGACAGCGTGGCCTTCAAGCTGTTTGGCATTGAAGTCTACTGGTACGGAGTGATAATAGCACTCGGTATCGTTGCCTGCGTGGCACTTGCCATGTATCACTCCAAGGCTAACAAATTCTCGACGGATCTTGTTGCCGACGTAATACTCGTCGTCCTGCCTTGTGCGATAGTCGGTGCGAGACTTTATTACGTAGCCTGCGAGTGGGATTCCTACAAAAAGGATCTTAAGAGCATCTTCGATACCAGATCGGGCGGTCTTGCGGTCTACGGCGGAATACTTGCGTCACTCCTCGGTGTATTCATAATGTGCAAGATCCGTAAGATCCCGTTCTCGGCGATCCTGGACTTCGGTATCCCATACCTTGCTCTAGGTCAGGCCATCGGACGCTGGGGCAACTTCTTCAATCAGGAAGCATTTGGAACAAACACCACATTACCGTGGGGTATGACGAGTCCTAAGGTAGTCTCTTATCTCAGGTCCTATTGTCCCGATCTTGACAGTAATGTCCCCGTTCATCCCACATTCTTATATGAATCGATCGTTAATCTGATCCTGTTTTTTATCCTTCTTCAGGTCAGGAAAAGATCAAAGCATAACTATGAGCCTACATGCGTATACCTCATCGTTTACGGTGCGGCAAGATTCTTCATCGAGGGCTTAAGAACAGACTCGCTCTATCTTGGCAATTCCAATATCAGGACATCACAGCTTTTGTCCCTGATACTTGTCGTTATCGGTATAGCCTATATCGTTTATGCGCATCTTAAGAACGTAGAGAGGACTTACATCCCTGAAAGATTCCTCGTACAGAAGGGAAAGGCAGAAGCTACTGAAGAGACCGTTGAAGCCGAGGAAGTAACTTCCGAACAGGATCCTTCCGAAGAGGCTTCTGAAGATAAAGCTGAAGATGTCCCGGAGGACGATAATAACCCTGAAGTATAAAGATGGAAAAAAGCAAGTCAGGAATAGAGAGATTAAGGAATAATAACTACTTAAGAACGGTGGACTATTTTCTCATCGTTCCCGTATTCCTGCTTACCGTCATAGGAATCTACGTACTTAATAAAGTGCTCTCGTCAGGTTTTGACGACTATCCGCGTAACCTCTATAAGCAGATCTTCGCTGCGGGGCTCGGTATCGTCATTACGCTCATCATCTGTCTTTTGGATACGCATTTCATGAAACTTGTCGGATGGGCGATCTATCTGGCGTCGCTGTTCTTGCTGATACTGGTACCGATCGACGGATTTTCCATGGAATATAAGTGGGGTGCCGACTCCTGGCTCAGTATCCCTGTCGTAGGTATGTTCCAGCCGTCCGAGCTCGCGAAGATAGGACTCGTAATGGTGGCATCGCAGGTTTTCGAGATGATGGGGGAAAAAGAGATAAGCATTATAAGAGGCCTCGGATATCTTGCGCTCATCTATGCACCGCCGATGCTGCTTATACTTAACCAGCCTGACCTCGGAACTGCCATGGTAATCATATTCTCGTTTGTATGTATCCTCTTTGTCTGGGGAGTAAAGTACAGATATTTCCTTCTTGCCATCTCCGCAGCTATAGTCGTGGGCATTCCGTTCATCTGGAATTTCTATCTCGCGCCTTATCAGAAGAAAAGGATCCTGTCTCTCGTTTTCGAGGGAACGAACATAAGCGGTGAGTATAACCTCGTTCAGTCCAAGGCGGCCATCGCTTCGGGAGGCCTTGCCGGAAATAACACGGGGGTATTCGTCAGAGTCCCCGTTAAGGAATCGGACTTTATCTATTCCGCCGTGTCGGAGCATCTCGGATTTATCGGAACGACAGCCGTCATATTCCTCGCGTTCTTTTTCCTGTGCCGCTGTATCTACGTGGCGGCGCGTTCCAAGCGCAAGGCATATTCATACATAATAATCGGGCTTACGAGTGCTTTTGCCGTTCATTTTATCGAAAACATGGGCATGTCCGTTGGTCTTCTCCCTATAACGGGTATCCCGCTTCCGTTCATAAGTCTCGGAGGAACGTCCATGATGGTCAATTATATTTCCTTCGGCATCATATTAAATATCTCGATGGACCGTAAGATATCCTCATAGAAAGAGGCCTATAAGTACCGCCACCACCACAATATGTATTAAGAGAAATAAAGAGACAGGGAAGACGAAGTACCATTTCTTCGTTTTGTGCCTGAATATCAGCATGCCCGAAAAAGCACCCGCAGATCCGCCTATAGCCGCGAGGATAAGGAGGGTGGAGATACGTACCCTGGGCGCATGGGCTTTTGCCGCTGCCTTGTCCGTTCCGTAGGCAATGAAGGTAATTATATTAATCAAAATAAGATAGATGATCAGGTATTTCATGAGGCGATTATAACATTTTCGGGAATTATTTTAAATTCAGTATTGAACAATGAACAGTAGTGTGTTATATTCAGTACTGTAAGAATACAAATAGCGGGGAGGTACATAATGAACATACAGTTCAAAAAAGGTGTTTTGGATATGTGTGTACTCGCCATGCTCCGTGACAAGGACAGCTACGGGTACGACATAGCGGATTCTCTGTCACGGAAGATCAAGCTCGCGGACGGAACGGTCTATCCGATCCTTCGGAAGCTTGCGGCAGACGGAATGGTAAGCACATACCTTATGGAATCACAGAACGGACCGCCGAGAAAGTATTACCATCTTACCGATCAGGGTAAGAAGACACTGGAAGAATACATATCGGACTGGGAAGAATTCAACAAAGTAGTAACGGGTATAATTGGAGGGAAGAGCCTTGAATAAGAAAGAATATTTAGATTGTCTGAGCAGGGAGCTCGGTTCGTTACCTTATAACGACGTTAAGGAGATAACAGACGAGATCGAAGCTCATTTTGAGATGGCAATGGCCGAGGGCAAGACGGAAGAGCAGATCTCTGACGATCTCGGAGATGTAAAAGAACTTGCACAGTCATATATCAACTGCACACCTTATAAGCTTCCTCAGGTTCTGAAGGAGAAGGAACCTAAGAAGAAGAGCTCCGTCGGTGCCAGGATATTCTCGGTATTTATCTGTTGCCTGGCAGTTCCGATAACAGCCCTCTGGGTATCGATCGATGTCGCGATCGCGGCAAGGATCTTTACAAGCAGCGGAGTATTTATCTTCAGATTATCCCGCTTCGGATCCTACGGAGCCTACAAATTTGCAGCTCTGATGAACCAGATCGGATCGGTCTTCTACGTTATCTTCCTCGGATGTCTTCTCTACTTCGGTATAAGACTTCTCATTGCAGCAGGAAGAAAGTTCATCAGACTTAACAGAAAGCTTTGGACAAGGGGGTTCTGATCATGAAAAAGAGAGATGCAGTAATACTCATAATAGGTCTTGTGGCTTTCCTCCTTACGATATGCTTCAGGGGAATCGCATTAGGTTCGGCGATCGGTACGTTCTCAAAATCCGGAGACTGGAATGATGTCAAGCAGTGGTTCAAGGATATCGGAACTGAGTTTAAGGAATATTCTATAGTCAAGGTCGACGGCGACAAGGTCGTGATCGACGAGACGGGTATCCATATCGCTGACGATGACGATACGATCAAGATCGACAAGACGGGCGTTTATGTTACCGATAATGATGAGAAGGTAACGGTAAGCAAGGACGGTGTCTTTGTAGATACGGATGATGCAAAAGTATCTGTCGACAGATCAGGCGTAACAGTTGAGACCGATAAGGATCAGGAAGGATAAAAGATCAAGGGATAAGTTATATAGAAGGATCAGAGGGTGCCCCGGATAAACCGTGACACCCTCTTCTCATGCGTGGATTTAGTCTTGCCCAAGATTTATTTAGACTTTTTATCCGGGAGCACCTCGACAATGTCTTTGCTCGAACATCTGAGGATGTTGCAGAGCTTCTCGACAGTCGCCAGGCTGATTGACTCATTTCTACGCATGCGTGTTAGAAGACTTGTGCTGATCTTGTATTTAGTTACAAGAACATACTGAGAGATATTCTTATCCTCAAGAGTCTTCCAGAACTTATCGTACTTGATCATGGGTCAAAACCTCCTCAAAGTCATTATATTTTGACAACGTTTTTCCGTGGTTAATAAACTGTAAACGAGTTGTAAAAACGTTTCGCTCTGCAAAAATATGCAAAAACACCCCCAAATTGCCTGTACAGTACGTTTTTCTGCCATGAATTCAGTTATATCTGTGAATTAATTGTGAATGGAAAAGGAGACCGTTTTAACAGATTATGAACGCTCCTGTCTGTTTTTCTTCCCGAAAAGGATCTTTGATGAGTTTTTTGGAAACATTACAAAAACTGTCCAATGTTACAAAAAGATTAAACTTTTTTTGAAAACTCTATTGCAAATGCCAAGTTTTACTAATAAAATGTACACATGTGGAGGAAACGGGAGCAAAAATCCCGTTTTGGGGAGTAAAGGGGAGCAAACCCCGGTATTCCCGATTGAATAAAACAGGAGTAAGAAGTGGCACGCGATATCAAAAAGATCGATGCAAAAGGCAGGTTTTTCATTCCGTCAAAGCTTAAGAACAAGTTTGGCGACGGTCTGGTTGCGACTATAAGCCTCGATCAGGGATATCTTTGTGTGTACACGGTTGCGGACTTCGAGAAGATCAAGGATCAGTTCAGGAAGAACAATTCCATGGATCCCGTTATCAGAACTCTCGCAAGAGCATTGATCGGAGAGTCTTTGGAACTCGTTCCCGATTCACAGGGCAGGGTCAGCCTGACAAGTGAACTCTGGGAGAAGATCGGTGCCAAGCCGGGTGACGAGATCTGTGTAATAGATGTTCTGGACAAGATAGAGATCTGTACCAAGGACTTCTACGAAGGCAACCATGTGGACATAAGTCAGATCGTGGGTCTCGATACGAAGTATTATGTCGAAGGACTCTGATTTCTCTCATATTCCCGTTTTATTTAATGAATGTATGGATGCCCTGTGCATCAAGCCTTCCGGCGTGTATGTGGACTGCACTGCAGGTGGAGGAGGCCACAGCACCGGTATCCTGCAGAGATTATCTCCCGAAGGCATGCTCATCTCCCTTGACAAGGATGATGACGCGCTTTCCGTTTGCCGCAGGAAGGCGGAGGGAAAGTCCAACTGGGTGATAATCAAATCCGATTTTTCAAGGATCGACGAAGTCCTTGAAGAACTGAATCTTGAAAAAGTTGACGGAATCCTGGCGGATCTCGGCGTATCGTCTCACCAGATTGATACTGACGAGAGAGGTTTTTCCTACGCCAAGGACGGTCCTCTGGACATGAGAATGGACAAAGAGCAGCCGCTCGATGCATCCGTTGTCGTGAACACATATTCCGAGGCCGAACTTACAAGGATATTCCGTCTCTACGGTGAAGAGCGTTACTCCGGAAGGATCGCTTCGGGAATCGTAAGGGACCGCGCAAAGCAGCCGTTTACGAGGACCGTGGAACTCGCGGAAAAGATCGCATCTTATGTTCCGGGCAAGGCCAGGAACGAAGATCAGCATCCTGCGAGAAGATGCTTCCAGGCGATCAGGATCGAGGTCAATCACGAACTCGAGTCTGTGGAAAGGCTCTTGGATATAGGTCCCGGGCTCCTTAAAAACGGGGGAAGAATGGCTGTTATCTCGTTCCATTCGCTCGAGGACCGCATCGTCAAGGAGAAGTTCAGACAGCATGCTTCACCTTGTACCTGCCCGAAGAATTTTCCCGTATGCGTTTGCGGGAAGGTAAGCCTCGGGAAGGTGATAACGAATAAGCCTGTTACGGCTTGTGAGGACGAGATAAAGAACAACTCGAGGGCGCATTGCTGTAAGCTGCGCGTTTTCGAGAGAGAAGAAGTGTAGTCGGAGGGTAGTGTGGCTAAGCGGGTTACGAAACATCAGAATTATGATCTTGATGTGTATATCGATGAGAAACTCGACATAGAGAGCATCCTTGAGGATGACAGGCCGGAGTATCACTATAATGACGGCAAGATGACTCTTGTCGAGAAGGGTTACTATTCTCCTGATGAGGTGAAGACCCTTACTTCTGATTTCAACAAAAAGTATAAGGCCGGTAATCCGAAGAACGATACGGAAGCGAGAAAGAAGCTCGCGAGGAGGAACAGAAAGAGGACTTTGGAGACGATCTTTGCAGTAAGTCTCATCATCCTTGCGGGAATATTCTTTGCGCTCGTGCTCTATCCGCAGGCGGAACTCTCCGAGATGAGCCGTGATAATTCGGATAAGAAAGACGAGATCTCGGAACTTAAAAAAGAGATACTTGATGCCAAGGGCGAATCCAACGGCGTTACCGATATGGACAGCATCAAGGCTCAGGCAATGGCTCTGGGAATGCAGGAGCCGAATTCCAATCAGGTGGTTAATATCCCGATGCCGGGTTCCGACAGGCTTATCTCCGTTGCGGCGAACAATTCCAACAGGGTAGATGATGATGCCTTTGAGGCAGCCGTAAAGAAACTCGTGGAATACTACCGGAGTGAAGGAGCTTCCTGAAAGTGACGGATAAGACCTCGACAGACACGAAGAGCAGATATAACGACACATCTTCAAAAGTGCTCCTGTGCGTAAGCTGGGCACTTTTGACCTTGTTCGGACTCTACCTTATCTTCAATCTCTATGTCGTTACGGTAAAAGAGCATGACGTTCATGCAAGAGCCGCAGGCGAGACGCAGTGGAAGTTCATTACCTACTCGGCGGAGAGAGGTCTCATATATGATGCGAACGGTTACCAGCTTGCGTCGAATACTTATGACTATACGATAGTATGTACTCCGAAGAACGTCGTAAGCGATCCTGACGACAAGACAAAGAAAGTATCGAGAGACGAGATAATAGATTACTTCGTATCAGTTCTCGGGATCGACAGGGAAAAGATCGAGGAGACGATCCCTGTAGATCCGAACGACACGAATGATCCTCTGGTCAAGCTCGGCGGTAAGGACATGTGCAGAAATGTCACGGCTGAGCAGAAGGAACTTCTCGAAAAATACATTAAGGAACACAAGATCGGAGGTATCTCGTTCGTCGCCGTTCCGCAGCGCTATTATAACTACGGACAGTTTGCCTCCCAGGTCATAGGCTATGCCTCGAATGACGGCGAATCCCTTAAGGGCGTATACGGACTCGAGGCATATTATAACGATACTCTCTCGGGTGTCGACGGCTACAGATATGCCGAGGTCGACGCGAGGACGGAAGGTGTCCTTCCTTATGCAGAACCTGTCGTCTCAGATCCGGTTGACGGAAAGAGCATCGTTTTAAACATAGATATGAATATCCAGAAGATCGCCGAGGATGCCTGCCGCTCCGCCTATCTCGAACATAAGCCCAAGGACGGTGTCTGCGCGATCGTCATGGATCCTCATACCGGCGCGATCCTCGCCATGGTATCGATCCCGGACTATGATCTTAACGATCCGTACGCTACTCCGTTCGGGTATGAAGATATACTCTGGAACACTTTGAGCGATGAAGATCAGGTCCAGTATCTCATCAGTAACGTATGGCGCAACAGATGTATATCCGACACATATGAACCGGGTTCCACGTTCAAATCTCTTACGACGGCGATAGCATTCGAAGAAAACCTGACGAATGAGGACGAGCTGTTCAATGACGCTCCGATCTCGGTATCCGATGTAGATACCATCTCGTGCTGGATGCAGAAATCAAACGGTTATAATCACGGAACGGAGACTCTTACCGAGGCGTTCCAGAATTCGTGCAACCCGATATTCGTTCAGCTCGCATACAGGATCGGTGTAAACAAGTACTATGACTATGTTCATTCCTTCGGTTTCTACGAGAAGACGGGTATAGATCTTCCTGCCGAGGGAACGGGTATCTTTCATACCGATCCGAGCTATATCGATATGGCGTGTCTCTCATTCGGCGAGTCGGCTACCGTAACTCCTATCCAGCTCATTAACTCATACTGCGCGCTCATAAACGGCGGTGATCTGATGGTCCCTCATATAGTCAAATATATCCAGGATTCCGACGGCAATATCGTTGACGAGATAGAGCCTGAAGTCATAAGGACCATATTCTCGGACGAGACATGTGCAAGAGTAAGATCTCTCATGGAAAAAGTTGTTAAGGACGGTACGGGTAAGAAAGGTAAGGTCCCGGGCTATTCGGTTGCCGGTAAGACATCAACATCCACCATCGAGACCGGTGAAGACAAGGATAAACACGTACTCTCATTTTCTTGCTATGCGCCTTCCTATGATCCTAAGATCGCCGTACTCGTGATCTTAAATAAGCCCGAAGATACAAATGTCGGTTCTTCCGAGGCAGCGAAAACTGCTGCTGCTATCGTTGAAGGAACCTTGACATATCTGGACGTTCCGAGGATATTCACGGAAGAAGAATATACCGAGATGGTCGAACCTCATTATATTCAGCCTTCAGCAGGACTTCCGGCATCAAAGGCAAGTTCCGCTATAGGGCAGGCCGGAATATCCACCATCTACGGAACGCCTGATATGACATCCGACACGATCGTAGGCTTCTCTTACCCCGGCACATCGGTAATGCTATACAGCACGGGTATCGTAATACTTTATCCGGAGAATGCCACAGATGAGGATATGCTCCATACGACTGTTCCTTCGCTGAACGGCAAGAATGCGATCGAGTGCATCCAGGCACTTAAGGATATGAACCTGAACTGCAAGATCGAAGGCGACATCAAAGGTATCTGCGTTGCGCAGTCCGAAGATCCGGGAACGATGACCCTGGCAGGCGAGGTCATCTATGTTACTCTCGAGGATCCTTCAAGTCCTCAGCCTGATGATACCGATAACGGTGATGAAAACGAGGGATGATATTCTTCAGAATTTGGGGATAATGGACAAGCCTAATTTCCCCGATTTATATTATAATGATTGTATTTGTGTGATATGGGGGACGTAACAAAATGGCAATGCTGCTGTCTACGTTGCTTAACGGTTTGGAATACAGACTCGTCAAGGGTTCGCTCAATACGCGTATCCGTACGATAGAAAATGACTCGCGCAAAGTAACTTCCGGAAGCCTTTTCGTGGCTATCACGGGAGCCAGGAGCGATGGTCATGATTTTATATACAGAGCATGTGAACTCGGTGCCTCCTGTGTCGTTATCGACAAAAACAGAAAAGGTTATCCCGACGGGAAGATAATAGAAGATACGGACGGTTATGATACCGCGATAGTCGAGATGGACGATACGAGAGTAGCGATCGCCAGGATCTGCGCACAGTTTTACGGTCATCCCGAAGACAGGCTCAATCTTCTGGGCATTACGGGAACCAAGGGCAAGACAACGACATCTTTCATGCTCTATGAGATATTGAAGCGTGACGGACATAAGATGGGCCTCATAGGTACCGTCTGTAATATAGTAAACGGTCAGAAGACCGATACAAGCAGGACTACTCCCGAATCTCTCGATACATACCGCATCCTTAATGAGATGGCCGTAAATAAGACGGACAGCTGCGTCATGGAAGTGTCGTCTCACGGTCTTAAGTTCCACAGGGTACACGGCCTCAGGTTCGATGTGGGATGCTTTACCAATTTCTTTGAAGATCACATAGGTCCCGAGGATCATCCGGATCTCGAAGACTATTTCCTAAGTAAGCTCAAGCTCTTTGATAATTCCAGGATCGCCGTCGTAAACAGCGATTGCAGGGAAGCTGACAGGATCCTTTCCTACGCTTCGAAAAGGTGCACGACCTATACATACGGTCTTACCGAAAAGAGCGACTGCTATGCAAAAGATATTAAGATAGTCATGAAGAACGGCAGGGTCGGATCGGAATTCGATCTCATAAGCCCCTGGTATGAAGGAAGATTCTTTGTATCGATCCCGGGTGAATTCAACGTGTATAATGCCCTTTGCGCCATCTGCGTAGCAGGTGTCCTTAAGGTAGGGGAGGATGTAGTTAAGGAAGCTCTCGGGAATGTGAGCGTCCCGGGAAGGATGCAGCCGGTAAAGAACTCCCTCGGGTTCAGCATCCTCGTTGACTATGCCCATAATGCGGCTAGTCTTGAGAGCGTCCTTAAGTCGGTCAGGCCCTACTGCAAGGGTAAGATCATATCGGTATTCGGATGCGGGGGAAACAGGAGCAGGATCAGGCGTCCCGAGATGGGTGAAGTATCAGGGAGATTCGCCGACTATACCTTTATCACGTCCGATAATCCGAGAAATGAAGATCCGATGGATATCATCAATGACATAATCGAAGGAATGAAGAAAACAGAAGGCAGGTACGAAGTCGTTCCCGACAGGAAAGAGGCAATAGCCGAAGCCCTGAAATACGCGGGTGAAGGTGACACCGTCATAATCGCGGGCAAAGGTCACGAGGATTACCAGGAATTCGAGAACGGCAGAAAAGAGAATTTTGAAGATGCGGCAGTAGCAGCAGAGATCGTTGCCGCAATGGAGGGCAACCTGTGAACCGTATGTTTTCGCTAGAAGAGATAATATCAGCCGTAAACGGCAGACTCGTGATCGGATCAGACTGCAAGATGGAGGAGCCGGTCGCTGTAACGGGTGTCTCAAAGGACACCAGAACGATCGAGCCGGGTCAGATGTATGTCGCTTTGGTAGGTGACAATTTTGACGGTCACTCATTCTGTTCGCAGGCTCTCGAGAAAGGTGCATCACTCCTTCTCGTAAGTGATATAAGCTATCTTCCGACAAAGAGCCTCGCAGTCCTTGTAGACGATACCAGGGTCGCTTTGGGTCTTCTTGCAAGACACTACAGGTTCAAGATCGGAGCAA
>Ga0310786_10009941_pt1 | contig 12008 bp, 4 predicted proteins | sample AusTroGonzalo_MG_FD_203881 | JGI IMG/M metagenome (GOLD analysis project Ga0310786, IMG submission 203881) | Bovine rumen microbial communities from tropical cattle in Woodstock, Queensland, Australia - Gonzalo_03 (v2) (version 2) | ecosystem: Host-associated > Mammals > Digestive system >... | reverse complement strand
CGAAGGCCAATCGAAAGAAAGGCCGACGGCAGAACCTCGGAAAACTGTGCAGCAAAGGCAGTGGAACGAGGAGTTGCGGAAACGCACCCGACGCCCGCAGCACGTACGCAACAGCGTATGACGCTTCATGTGAAATCGCCAATTTTCAGAACTAAAGCGGAATACGAAGGTTGCGCTACGTGGAGAATTCCACGTGGCGTGTCTTCTTATCATGTTTTAGTTCGGGCGTTTGGCGATGCCTACATGAGACGTGAGAATGTAAGGCACGCCACTCTTCTTTTCTGCGTCGGGGGTGTCAACGTGCTAACAACAGGCGCGGAATAGGTAAATAGTCATGTCAATACTTCGTAATTGGATACTGCTGTTTCTGGCGTTCCTAGGTTTTAACGCTCTGGCAATTTCGGCTCCGAGCATAACGTCCTGTACACGGACTTCATCGACTTCCGTCAGCTTGTCGTGGACTTCGGTGAGCGGTGCCTCATACTATGTTGTCAAGCGCAGCTGGACCGCGTCGTCTAGTTCTGCATCAACGCTGGGAACCCCGACAGGCACATCCTATACCGACAGCCAGGCCGGAGTCGACACCTGCTACTACTGGGTCGAGGCTTGGGACAGCTCTGGCGCTCATGCGATCAGCGGCATGGCCACTGCGGCGAGCGGCAGCGGCGGTGGCGGGTCGTCCGGCGGGTCGTTCTCGATCAACGCCTCGGACGGCACATCGACGGAGGGCGTCATCATCACCTGGAGTTCCCAGAGCGGCGCGACGAGCTACCGTGTGGTGCGCGGGAACACATCCACTTTCGAGAGTGCGAGCCAACTCACAACGGTCACGGGAACCTCATATACCGATACGACCGCAGTGGCCGGCAGGACATACTACTACTGGATTGTTGCAGTGAAGTCGTCCGGAAACATCACGAGCTCGTACAACACTGGCTATCGCGCGAGCTCCTCGAGCGGTGGAACTGGCTCGGGCAGCGGCTCGGGCAGCGGCACATCCTACGACGGACAGTCCTACACTGTAAAGTTCAACGCGAACGGCGGCACGGGAACGATGGCAAACGAGAGTTTCGTCTATGGCACGCCGAAGGCGCTCACGATCAACGCTTTCACGCGCACCGGCTACACGTTCATCGGCTGGGCGACAAGTTCCTCGGCAACATCGTCAACCTACGACGATGGAGAGGAGGTCAGCAACCTGACTACGACTTCCGGCGGCACGGTCAACCTCTATGCGGTGTGGCAGGCCAACTCCTACACCGTAAAGTTCAACAAGAACGGCGGCACGGGTTCGATGGCGAACGAGTCGTTCACCTACGGAACGGCGAAGGCGCTCACGGCGAACGCGTTCCAGCGCGTGAACTACAAATTCATCGGGTGGGCTACGACATCTGGCGCGACATCGGCGACCTACACCGACAAGCAGAGCGTCAGCAACCTCACTTCGACGCCGGACGGCGTGGTGAACCTCTACGCGGTCTGGAAGCTTGTCTTGGAAGTGACGTCAATTTCGGCGCGGCAGCGGTATCCGTGGAATGGCCTCGTCGATATCGACATCACGTTCAGTGCATGCGGCTTGAGCACGGTCTCGTTCGAGATCAAGGACACTGCGGGCAATACGAACCTCAATGCGCAGACGATCTATGTGGGCGAGCCGAGCAACAACAACCGGACGCTGGAGGTGCAGCCCGGCACGCGGCGGTTTGTGTGGGACGCCTTCGCCGACTTGGGGCAGGTGACGCTTTCCTCCTTCGCCGTGACCGCGAAGGTGGTGGAGAAGAACTTCCAGGTGAACGTGACGGGCGGCACGGGATCCGGCTCGTTCGTGCAGGGGAAGTCCGTCACCATTGCTGCGGCAAGTAAGACGGGCTACACGTTCGCGAGCTGGTCGGGCACCGCGGCAGACACGAATCTTTTGGCGAGCGCAACATCGTCCAGCACGACGCTCACCATTCCGTCGCGCGACGTCGCGTACGAGGCGACCTACACGCCCAACACCTACACGGTGAAGTTCAACGCCAACGGCGGCAGCGGCTCAATGAACGTCGAAAGCTTCACCTACGACGTCTCGAAGGCACTGTACGCTAATGCGTTTACGCGCAACGGCTGGACCTTCAAGGGCTGGGCAGAGACTGCAACCGCAACCACGGCGAAATACACGAACGGCCAATCCGTAAAGAACCTGGCTACATCAGGAACGAAGAACCTGTATGCCGTGTGGTGGCATCCTGGAGTACAGCTTTGGGCAAATGGTCCATATTGGGCGGAGTGTAATGTTGGAGCGACCACGCCAGAGGAGTCTGGCTACTATTTCTGGTGGGGTGATACGGTTGGCTACAAGTGGCAGAACTCACAATGGGTCGCAAGCGATGGCTCGTCTAGTGGGTTCAATTTCAAAGCGGCAAATTGCCCGACACAAAAGAAATCTATTGACGCATTAAAAAGCAGTGGATACATTAATTCTTCTTCGAATCTTGTTGCTCGATATGATGCGGCAACTCAGAAACTTGGTTCGCCATGGAGAATGCCGACCCACAGAGAATGGGTTGATCTAACTTCAAAAACAAAATGTGTTAAGACAACTCAAAATGGTGTGGATGGATTGCGTATTACTGGTGTTGGCAACTATGCTTCCAGAAGCATATTTCTGCCAATATGTGGTAATAGCGACGGAGCAAACATAACCTCAGTTGGCGAGGTGGGGACATATTGGTCTTCGTCTGCACAAAAGATTGTTTCTACCGAGGCCAGGAGTGGTGTTGCGATCATTTATTGTGAAAACGGTCTGTGGTGTCTTGATGCTGCTGGATGGGGTACTGAGAGTCGATATGTCGGTCATACGGTGCGCCCTGTCATAAGCGCGAACGAGTGAGCAAGAGAAACTTTTGGTTTAACAATTCAATCAGAAAGGAGGCAATCATGAATGCAGAAGAACGGCGTGAAGAGTTTGCCACGTGTTCAACTATGGCAAAGGCGATTGAAATTGTCAACGAAAAAGAGGTCGGGCACAACAACTATTCGTTTTATACGTTCTTGGACCGCGTAAAACAGATGTTGACAGGGGAACCGCCTTGCATGTGGTTGACACGGATTGATTCTGAATTGTTTGATGATTTGATAGAGTGTAAGAAATTCGGGTCAAGAGCCCCTAAGAAGCAGAGCAAGACATTTTTTAAGTGTTTTTCGTATGGCCTTCGTGAGAGCGCTGCTATGTGGGGGCTGTATTGTCCACCAACTTATAAGGCAATCCGTGTGACGGTCTCGAAACAAGCTATGGAGAGCTTGCTTAATAGTCAATGCTACAGAATTATCAAAGATAAGCCATCTCAAAAGGGAATCCATTCAACGCAGGAATTTACCGATGTCATCTACGCTGCTGTCAAATCAAAAGATGAAGAGGCAGAGCGTTCCAATAACTTATATTGGAATGGAGTGTTTTCTAAAAGAATGCCCTGCCTTCCCAAAGATCGGCGTAGTGCTGTTGCAGCTGGTAGGATCAAGGACATTGAGTGGTCATTTGAAAATGAAGCACGTTTGATTGTAACAACACGTGCGGCAATGAGCACTAATCATATTGCAATAAAGCTTTCGAAAGAATTTATCACGAGTATGAGATTTGTTTTAAGTCCGTGGACAAATGAAGACGAGGAGGAGTTTTTGCGAAGAAAGCTGGTGGAGTGGTTGAAGGTTGCGGGCAGAAATGATGTGAGTACTAAAGACGAGGATGTTTTCAGGCAAAGTACGCTGAAGGGCGCACTGAAGAAATGGGCAGAACGCAGGGGACTGGACTGAGGCTGATATGGTAATAAACCACAGACATACACTGACAGGCTTTGCTAACGCTCGCCTTGTTATGGATTGGCGCAAGCGTAGATGCGCCTGCGGCGAAGCCGTCAGGTTGCCCGACGAGCGACGCGAGGAGCTTTGCGAAGCAAAGTCGCAAGAGGCCGCGCGCCACGCGTCCGTGTTGGGCTGTGGTTCAGAACAGATCGCTGTGCGAGCCGGTGCGGGTCAATTCAAGGACGAGGATGTCCTCGTGAATCTGGTAGATGAGAAGCCAGTCGGGCGCGATGTGGCATTCGCGGTGGTTGGCCCAGTTGCCGATAAGCGGGTGATCGTGGTTTTCGGGCGGCAGTTCCTCTCCGTTGGCAAGCTTGTCGACAACGGCTTGAAGCCGCTCCATGGGGAGATGGCGCCTCATCATCAGCTTGTAGTCGCGCTTGAACGCGGATGTGTGACGGACGACATACTTCATTTAGCCAGGTCCTTCCAGAGTTTGTCGAGGTCGGAGTACGAAGGATGGTTAGGATCGTGTGCAATGCGGTTGCCTTCCTCCATCGCCGCGATGGTTTCGGCATTAGGAACATGGGTTCCTTCGATGATGAAGGGGATGCGGTTTTCGCGGACTATCGTCTTGATGCACACGTTGATTACGGACGACGCGGATAGTCCAACGTCGTCGCAGAACTCTACAAAGCGCTTCTTTGTGGGGGCGTCCAGTGAGAATGTCATGTTTGCCATGGTGTTTTTACACTCCTTTGAGTTGAAAACGCGTGTATTTTACACTAAACTCACTGGCATTGTCAAGATGGCGGCTTAAAAAGAAAGGATTTTGAAAGGTGAAAACTATGAAAAAAGCGATTATGATGCTTGGAATGGCACTGGTCTGGGCGATTGGCGGATTTGCTGCCACGCACGAGGGCGTGCAGCTGTGGGAGAACGGGCCGCTGTGGGCGCAGACCAACATCGGCGCGAATTCGCCTACCGAGACGGGCTACTACTTCTGGTGGGGCGATACCATCGGCTACAAGTGGCAGAACTCCCAATGGGTCGCAAGCGACAACTCGGTGAGCGGGTATAGCTTCACCATGGCCAACTGCTCGACTTACGGGAAGTCGCTTGCGCAGTTGCAGTCGATGGGCTACGTTGGTTCAGATGGCAACTTGCTGCCTGTACATGACGCTGCGACGACGCAATGGGGCGACGATTGGCGCATGCCGAAGGTGTCCGAGATTAGGAATCTGATAGAATTGTGTTCCTGGAGCTGGACGACCAACAATGGTGCCGCTGGTTATACCGTGACCGGCAAGGGACTCTATTCGGGGAACAGCGTATTCTTGCCCATGTCAGGCGAGGCAGGATACGGGACACGAGGTGGCCATGATGAAAACGGATCTCCAATATATGGAAGACTGTGGTCTTCCTCTGTTGTGACAAATTATTCAGGGCGCGGGGTCTATTTGTCTTGGGATAATAATTCGATAAATGCAATACCATGGGAAACAGATTACCGATGGATCGGCTTCCCCATCCGCCCTGTAAAATCCATGTCGGCGGCGAAGGCGGCTTCGGCGGCGGCGCTGGATACGCGCACGGGCACGCGCGTCGCGAAGACGACGGAGTCCATCGCCTACGACGCCGACTGGGGTGGGGCGTCTTCGGGCTCGCTCAAGGTCAACGGTTCGGCGGTGTCGGGACTGTCGAGCAAGGGCACCTACTCCTGGACGCCCAACTCGGAGCAGACGAACTACTGGGCGCTGACCTACACGGCGGGGACGGCCAACTACTCGGCTACGTTCAAGCATTCGGGGTACTACGCCATCACCTACGCGGACACGAAGGGGGCGGCGAACTCGAACCCCGCGCAGTACAACATCGATAGCTCCATTACCTTCACCCCTCTGGCGAACGTGACAGGCTACGTGTTCAACGGCTGGAACCCCGCCAGCATCCCCGTGGGTGGCTTCGGCGCGAAGACGGTGACGGCCCAGTGGACGCCGATCACCTACTCCGTGAAGTTCAACAAGAACGGCGGCACGGGCACGATGGCGAACCTTGCGATGACCTACGGCACGGCGAAGACGCTGACGGCGAACGCCTTCACGCGCACGGGCTACACGTTCAAGGGCTGGGCGACCTCCAGCAGCGCGACGACCGCGGCCTACACGGACAAGCAGTCCGTCAACAACCTCACGGCGACGGCCAACGGCACGGTCAACCTCTACGCCGTGTGGCAGGTGAACACCTACACCGTGAAGTTCAACGCGAACGGCGGCAGCGGCACGACGGCGCAGCTCGCCTGCACGTACGGACAGAACGCGACATTGACGGCGAACGGGTTTACCCGCACGGGACATGCCTTCGTCGGGTGGATGACCTCGGCGAATGGAACGACGGTCGCCTACACGGACGGACAGTCGGTGCTGAACCTGACCAACCAGATGAACGCGACGGTGAACCTCTACGCCAAGTGGACGGACACCTGGTACGTGGACACAACGGGCGACGACGCGAACCAGGGCGACAGCGCATCGCAGCCGTTCAAGACAATCCAGCACGCGATCGACAAGTCGGTGGCCGGCATGACGATCATTGTGGCGGACGGCACATACGCGCCGATCAACTCGGGCAACAAGGCAATCACCATCCAGTCGGTGAACGGCGCGGCGAGCACAATTATCGACGGCGGCTATCCGGCGGCAACGAACCGGTGCGTGTATGCGGGCGAGACTACAGGCAAAACAAATACGGTGATTCGCGGGTTCACAATCCAGAACGGATGTCTTGTTGGATTCGCTGGATGGAAGGGTGCTGGTGTTGTCGGAGGGACTCTCTATGACTGTGTCGTCAAATCCAATCATGGCGGTGACTATGGTGGCGGTGTGGCTTATTCGGCAATGTACAATTGCGTTATTTCCGATAATGACACCCAAGGCGTTGGTGGTGGTACGTATAATGCCCTGTTGACGGATTGCCAGCTTGCCAACAACAGTTGTACGGCCAATGGCGCGGGTGCCTACCAGGGTGTGCTGGTCAACTGTTCTGTGATTTCAAATCGTGCGGAGAAGTCGGGTGGTGGTACGTGTGGATCGACTGTGACGAATTGCATCTTTCAGGGAAATATTACGCTTATAAATGGCGGCGGTAGCGAGGGTGGCAAGCTGTATGGCTGTGTCATAAGCAATAATGTAGCCTATGCGAATGGCGGTGGCATGTCTTATGGCTCAGCAACCGAGTGTGTCATTGTCAACAATGCTGCGTATCAGTCGGGCGGTGGTTTGTATAATACGACGTGTTACAATTCAAGGATTGCTGATAATGCGGCGACAGGGAGTGGCGGCGGTACATATGGCGGTTCAATGCATAATTGCATTGTATGCAACAATGAATGCGCATTGTCTAGTGAAGGATATGGTGGCGGTGCTCACCGGGGAGAATTGGTGAACTGCCTTATCTATGGCAACTCCGCAACGAGAGGACAAGGCGGAGGCGTGTCATTAGCTGCCGCTCGTAACTGCACCATATATGGCAACACTTGCCTTGGCAACGGCGGTGGAACGTTTTGCTGGCTTGAGAATGGTCTGGCGGGTGGAACCAACTTCAACTGCATCGTCTATGGTAATACCGCAGGCACGAATCCGGAGATTGATTCGCGTACGGCCTCCTTCAACTGCTGCACGAACGATCCGCAGTTCATCCGCGCGGAGGCGGGGGATTTCCGCCTGCGGTACAACTCGCCGTGCATCAACGCGGGCAACAACGCGTATGTGACGAACACGGTGGACTTCGCGGGGAACGCGCGCATCGACAACAATACGGTCGATATCGGCGCGTACGAGTATTCCGCGTCGGACGACACGAACTTCACCGTCCAGGTGGCGAACGGCACGGGCGGCGCGATCTACTACGAGGGCGATACGGTGACGGTGGCGGCCGAGGACCGTTCGCCGCGCTACGCCTTCACGCGCTGGACGGGGGATGTTTCCGTGCTCGCGAACGCCAACAGCATGACGAACACGTTCACGATGCCGACGCGCAACCTCTCGTTCACGGCGGAGTACGACGACCTGCAGTCGTATCTCGTCATCGACCTGAGCGGCGGACCGAACGCGGCGTCGTATCCCGTCAGCAACCTCACGGACATCCCGTCGGGCGGCTGGACTGACGAGTACAAGACGACGAAGCTCGTTCTCCGCCGCATCGACCCCGGCACGTTCACGATGGGTGCGCCGACTGGCGAGGCTGGACGGCAGGATAGCGATGAGACGCCGCATCAGGTGACTTTGACGCATTCCTACTACATCGGCGTCTTCGAACTGACCCAGCGCCAGTGGGAACTCGTGATGGGGGATCGTCCGAGCGGGTTCTCGAATTCTGTTTGCTATGCTGCGCGCCCTGTGGAGAATATTTCCTACAACGACATACGCGGTGCAGGCCTTGGCAAGTGGTGGCCGCAGATGAACGCTGTGGACGAGATGAGTTTTATGGGCAAGTTGCGCGCAAAGACGGGTCGTCTCTTCGACTTGCCGACCGAAGCGCAGTGGGAGTATGCGTGCCGCGCTGGAACGACTACGGCATTGAACTCGGGGAAGAATCTCTCTGCGGCTTCCGGCGTTGATGCCAACATGGCTGAAGTGGGCCGTTACTACTACAACAGCGGAAGATACGACAATTCATACGACTACAACGGTAGTACCGATGAGACGGGCACGGCAAAGGTCGGTTCGTATCTGCCGAATGCATGGGGACTCTACGACATGCATGGCAACGTGGTTGAGTGGTGTCTTGATTGGTGTGGAGCAGAAGTCTTGGATACAATGACGGATCCTGTAGGAGCGGAATCTGGGTTGCAGAGAAGCGAACGCGGCGGCAATTGGGGGAATTATTCCCTGCATTGTCGTTCGGGACGTAAATTGTCGCGTGAGCCAAACCAGAAAGGCTCGAGTCATGGACTCCGCCCCGTAGTCAACTTCGCGAACTTCAGCCAGAACCAGGTGGTGAACTTCTCGGCGTCGGACGGGACGGATCCAGCGGGCATTCGTCATACATGGACTGCGGTGCCGGGTGCGGAGAGATACAAACTCTACAAGAGTGCGACGTCGGACTTCGCAGATGCCTTGGAAATTGCCTGGGCGACCGAGAATACGTATCTGAGCGTAGTAAACGATACGGAGGTCTGGTGGTATTGGGTTCAGGCACAAGTTGACGGCAAGCTTGGAAAGGTCAGCGCGGGCGACTCCGGGTATCGGGTCACGTACCAGCTGACGGTTGCGAACGGCACGGGCAGCACGAACTGCTTCGCGAACACCACGGTGCCGATCGTCGCCAACGCCGCGCCGACGGGATATTCGTTCAAGGAGTGGACGGGAACTGCGGCCGATGTCGCGCTGGTGACGAGCAAGACGTCCGCCTCGACCACGTTCAAGATGCCGGGACGCGCGGTGACGCTGACGGCGACCTACAAGGCGAACGGCTACACGGTGAAGTTCAACGCCAACAAGGGCGCGGGCACGATGGCGTCGCAGGGCTTCACATACGATGTCGCGAAGGCCCTGACGGCGAACGCCTTCACGCGCACGGGCTATGCGTATCAGGGCTGGGCGACATCCGCCTCTGGCAGCAAGGTCTATTCCGACAAGCAGACGGTGAGTAACCTGACGGCGGCGGCGAACGGGACGGTCAACCTGTACGCGGTCTGGCAAGCGAACACCTACGCGGTCAAGTTCAACGCGAACGGCGGCACGGGGACGATGGCGAACGAGTCGTTCACCTACGATGCCGCGAAGGCGCTGACGGCGAATGCGTTCACGCGCACGGGCTACACGTATCAGGGCTGGGCGACGTCCGCCGACGGGGATGCGGCATACGTCAACAAGCAGACGGTGAGCAACCTTACGGCGGCGGCGAACGGGACGGTCAACCTCTACGCGGTGTGGACGGCGAATCCGTACACGGTGACGTTCAGCGCGAACGGCGGAACGGGCGATGCGATGCCGGAGCAGGGCTTCACCTACGGCACGGAGCAGAACCTGCCGAACGGAAGCTACACGCGGACGGGCTACACGTTCCTCGGCTGGTCAACGGATCCGAATGCGACGAGCGCGGCTTATGCGGACGGCGCGTCCGTCTCGAACCTCGCGACGGACGGCACGCTCGCGCTCTACGCCGTGTGGCGTCCGAACGCCTACACGATCCGCTTCCTGCCGAACGGCGCGGAAGGGGAGATGTCGGACCAGTCGGCGACGTACGACACGGCGGCCAACCTGACGGCGAACGCGTTCACGAAGGAAGGCTTCGGATTCGTGGGTTGGACGACGGAAGGGGACCCGACGACCGTATCCTACACGAACAGGCAGCAGGTGCTCAACATCGCGACGAACGACGGCGCGGTGGTGACGCTCTCCGCCAAGTGGACGGACACGTGGTACGTGGACGCGACGAACGGCAATGACGCGAACGAAGGCGTCAGCGCGGCGCAGCCGTTCAAGACGATCCAGCACGCGATCGACCAGTCGGTTGACGGCATGACGATCATCGTCGCGGACGGCACTTACGCGCCGATTCGCACGGACAACCTTGCCATCACCATCCAGTCGGTGAACGGTGCGGCAAGTACCATTATCGACGGCGGGTATCCCGCCGCGACAAATCGCTGCGTGTTTGCGGGCGGAAACGACTACAAGACCAACACGGTGATTCGTGGATTTACTGTGCAGAACGGCTGCACCATTGGACTTCCCAGCGGGAGCGGAAAGAACGGTGCAGGTGTAGCTGGCGGAACGCTTTACGATTGTGTTGTCAGGTTTAATCACGCCCTTGACGCAGGTGGTGGCGTGGCACATTCGGCAATGTACAATTGCGAACTCACCAACAATGAAGCCAACAATTGTGGCGGAGGTGCGTATAAGGGGTTGTTGACAAATTGCCTGATTGCCAACAACAGCTGCTTGACTAACGGTGCCGGTGCCTGTACCAGCGTGTTGACCGACTGCACGGTGATTTCGAACCGTGCGGAGCAGGCGGGTGGCGGTGCGTTCAATGTGACGATGACAAACTGCGTCGTGCGCGACAACGAATCGTTGAGCAACGGCGGCGGCATTGCAGGTGGAAGCTTGTGCGAGTGTGTCGTCAGCAACAACGTTGCGCATGGGAATGGCGGAGGGGCCTTCAGCTCGACTTACAGTCTGACTGTTACGAACTGTGTCATTGTCGGCAATACGGCGTACAAAGGTGCCGGTGGGGTGTATGGGGCTACTTGTTACGATTCTGAAATCACTGCCAACATGGCGGCATGGAGTGGTGGCGGCATCTATAATTGCAAGGCCTATAGTTGTGTGATAGCCAATAACGACTGCGCGGTTGAAAGTGAAGGATACGGCGGTGGTGCGCGAGGGGGAGAACTGGTGAACTGCCTTATCTATGGCAACCGTGGGGTCGTCCAGTCGAGCGCAGGTGGTGTTTCAGTTGCCGTGTGTAGAAACTGCACCATCTATGGTAACAGTGGCTTTGGTACGCATGCTTGGCTGGTTGACGGGTTACCAGGGGGTACGAATTACAATTGTATTGTCTATGGAAATATTGGAGCTGAGCAAATTGATTCGCGTATGGCATCCTTCAGCAGCTTCACGGGCAATCCGCGCTTCGTGGATGCGGCGAACGGCGACTTCCGTCTGCTGGGCGACTCGCCTTGCATTGACATGGGCAACAACAAGTATGTCTCGGGCGAGACGGATATTCGCGGCAACGCGCGCATTCAGAACGACGTTGTCGATCTTGGCGCGTACGAGTTCACACTTCCGACGGCGCTAGGTGACGTGCCGGTGGAGGGGACGGATGCAGCGGTGCCGGTGGACTGGCTCGGCCTGTATGGATGCGTGGACGAGGATTCGACACCCGCAAGCCTGCAGACGATCCTGGCGCAGGTTGGGGATAACGGACATCCCCTCTGGCAATCCTGGGTCGCGGGATTGAATCCTCTGATCCCCGATTCGCAGCTACAGGCTGATATTGCAATGGTGGATGGTGAGCCTATGGTCTCGTGGACGCCCGATCTGTCTGATGTCGAGCCAAAGCGTCACTACACGGTGATGGGCAAGACGAACCTGACCGATGCGGCGTGGGTTATTCCGGTGAACGAGGACCATCGCTTCTTCAAGGTGACAGTTACGATGGGCGAACCTGGCCTTGCTCGCGACGTCAGCGCGACATCGGGAACCTCTGTTGGCAAC
>Ga0310786_10009940_pt1 | contig 12008 bp, 14 predicted proteins | sample AusTroGonzalo_MG_FD_203881 | JGI IMG/M metagenome (GOLD analysis project Ga0310786, IMG submission 203881) | Bovine rumen microbial communities from tropical cattle in Woodstock, Queensland, Australia - Gonzalo_03 (v2) (version 2) | ecosystem: Host-associated > Mammals > Digestive system >... | reverse complement strand
ACCACAGGATGTTAAATATCCAACGGACCTTGTAATCGATTTAAGGGGGCCACAGGGCAACGTTTTTCATCTGTTCGGGGTAGCTAACGATCTTGTGCGTCAACTCGCATTGTCGCCCGAAGAAAAAGCCGAATTTGAACGCGAACGTGAGGCACAAACATCCTATCAAGGCCACCTTGACTTAATGCGTAAATGGTTCGGTATTGTATTTATACAGTAGGAGTATAAATTCTTTGTTTTTACTTGAATATTTGTTATAACTATGCTTTAATCTAACGCTAGCTGAGAAAGAGGTAAATTTATGAAAATCATAGATAATATAAATGTGTTTGGTGATTCTTTGTCAAAAGGAATTGTTTTAGATGAAGATTCTAAAAAATATAAAATATCAGATAACAATGCCGTAGATGTATTTAGTCGTAATGTGCCTGTTTCTGTAAAAAATTATTCCAGATTTGGTTGTACAACAGATAAAGCTGTAAAAATAGCAGATGGTGTATTTAATAACGGATTAGAAAACGATTTGTTTTTGGTTGAATTTGGTGGAAACGATTGCGATTTTAATTGGGATATTGTTGCAGAAAATCCGACCAACAAAGATATTAAACCAAATGTCCCATTAGAACAGTTTAAAATAAACACGCAAACTATCATTGATAAATTACGCAAATTGGGGAAACGTATTGCTATAATGTCTTTGCCGCCAATTGATGCAAATAAATATTTTAAATGGATTTCCAAAGGAAATAAGCAACGTGCTACAAATATTTTGCAATTCTTGGGGGATGTGAATTTTATATACAGACACCAAGAATTATATGCGGTTGCATTTAAACAAATTGCCATAGATAACAATATTCCTGTGGTACCTGTGCGTGAAACATTGTTGAATATTCATAAATTAAGCGATTATATTTGTGATGATGGAATCCATTTGAACGAACAAGGCCAAGCAGTTGTAGAGAGTGTTTTTGAAAACACATATTTGTATTATCATCCAGATGTAAAACACATATAGGACACAATTCTTATAGGGTGGGAAAGTAGCCATATTATAACACACACAGCCGAAAAATCAAGCCGTCCAAACTTTATTTTTCAAGGTATCTTTTCTTATTGAAAATCAAAAAAACATATTGTATTTTGCTTTCATAAGGAAAGGAGTTGCCCTTTGTGGCGACCCCTTTTTCTTTTGAGAGAAACACATAACAAAAAAGGATCGTCATGGCAGAACTGGACTTTCCTATTGAGTTTTTAGATATAGAAAGTTTGGCGCAAAGATGGAAATGTGGGACCGCCATCATACAGGCACTGGCCGAAACAGATAAATTGAAGTTTTGTTTGCGACCTGCTGCACTTGAGATTGCGCTGGCAACAACAACAGAAAAATATTATAGCATGGTCCAACGATTATCCACTTTATACTTAGACCACCGATATGTGTATCTGATGTTTAAAAACAAAGACCACAAAATCGAAATAGCTCGTATCGGTCACTATGATATGAAAACAATCCTAACAAGTCCACTTCGCGTGGACTTTTTTGATCTGGTAATCCCCATTGCACAAATTGAAGAATTTGAATTTTTGCATAAAACAACAACCCAATACGTAACCGAATTTGAGTTGCTATCGGATGATTTTACTTGCTTCAGATGGCAGGGTCAAGAATACAAGTTTGGTGAAATGCAAGCAAAAGTAATAAAAAGATTATGGCAGGCACGAGAGGAAGGCAAGCCATGGATGTATGGCAAACACATTCTTAGAGACATAGATTCAAATGCCGAAAGAATTAAAAATATCTTTAGTCACAACAAATACTGGCGCAGAATCATTCAAGCTGATAGAACAGGAAAATATAAATTAAATATTCCACCAAAGCAATTGACACTATTTAGTTAAAATATCGGACAGATTTATAGGTCTACGTTTGTGACCATGTTGCATAATAACTCCACTCACTGTACGATCCACAGAATCGTATGAAATCATGTACGAATAAAACTCCCCATCAATAGAAATATTTAAAGCACGAACACCAGGGTTTTGTTGAACCGCTTCATCTATTTTTTGTTTGATAAAATCAATCGTAAATTTATCCATATCCAAATCATAGTAAAAACAAAGAATTGATTCAAGAGAATACAAGCAAGCACCAACGAGGCACCAACGAGGCACCAACAAGGCACCAACGAAGCACCAACTAGGGCAAAACTGGTCCCAATCTCCGCCCAACCACCTTACCGACAAACATAAAATAAATTCGTACAGTCAAATCATAGTTAAAGCAACAAAAAGCAAGGATTGACTATGAAAATGAATCTTATAGAGGAATTGATCCAAAAGAAAATTCTGATAAAGGAAGTCGATGTTGCTGAGTATTGGGGAATCAGTAAATATACTCTGCGAAGATGGCGTTCCACTGGTGAGGGACCAGTATTTCTTAAAATCGGTTGGAGGGTTTTGTATCCCCGCATGGCAATAAAGGAATATGAACGAACCAGATTGTTTCGTAGTACATCTTGTCGGATAACAGAAACAGAGGGAGGCAGTAGTGAAAAATAACGTTTCTATCTGCCCGAATTGTGGTCATAAGGTTGTTGAGTATAAACACTCTATGAATAAGACACTTGTTTCTTGTCTGGCGAGACTTAATGCATTGGGTGGTCGTGCTAGGTTAGACAAGATGCAATTGGATAACACACAATTCGCAAACTTTCAAAAGCTAAGATATTTTCATTTGGCTATACCCACAAATGAACACAACGAATGGCAAATAACAGATCAAGGTGTTTGGTTTTTACAAGGTAGGATCCAAATTCCCCGTTTCGTAATGACTAAAAATGCGGTTGTAATTCGTGAAAGCAACGAACTGGTGTTTATTAGCGAAGTAAAAGATTGTGTGCAGTACAAAGTAAATTGGCAACAACAAGCCAGTCAACCAACGTTATTCGATAAACAATAAGGATTGAAAATGAAAATACTCATAGACCCAGCATTAGCAGTACTTGTAAAAGATTTCTCAGATGCACAATGTGCAGAATTATTACGTTGCATTTTTGAGTATCCAAATCGTGATAGTGATTTAGGTGTATGGCAGTACATGAAAAAACAGATAGAAAAGGATGAGCAAAAATACAGAGAAAAATGTTTGAGGTTAAGCATAAATCGAGGGGAACGTGCGAACCTGAAATCAGCATTGAAATCGCAAGAGATATCATCAGCAGAAGAAGAGAAAGAAAAAAATATAAATATAAATAAAAATATTAAAGGAAGTGAAAGAAGTAATGCCGAAAATGCTGTTGAAAACTCTGTTGAAAATGTGTCGACGTTTTTAATTAACGGTAGTTTCTCATTTGATTCAGTCATCCAAGCCCAACCAAAGTTTAGAGATTATTTGGCATTGTTTCCTGCATCTGTAATCGAAACTGCAGAAACTACAATGAAAAGGAAACGCAGAGGTCAGAAAGTAAATATGATTCAAATATTAGATTGGATAGAAAAGCAATATGCATTTTATAAAAACAATCAAGAGGCTTAGCAATGAACTACAACATCAAATGGACACCAAGTATCATTGAAGATTGGTTGAAGGTCGCTGCGATGGTTGATAAAAGTTTGCCACCAGTACGACCATCAAAAGTGGTCGGGCAAAAATGGGACATCGTCAGAGAGTGGTATGAATATCTTTGGGATAAAGATGATGATATAAAACCACGTATACAACCAACAAATGAACAAGTATCTATGTGGGAAGAAGTTGTGTTGCGCTGGTTCAAGTTGATAGACAATACCATAGATAAAAAGATCGTTTGGATGCGTGCTTGCGATATGAGCTGGTCAAGAATAGGAAAAAAAGTTCATCTTTCAAGACAATCAGTCGCATTACATCATAAAAATACATTACAGGATTTAGCAAATAAAGTATGCACACTATATACAAAAAGTTCCAAAATATGATGAGCAAAGCAATGAATACCAACAAATAACAACCAAAATACAAAAACTGAAAAATTTTAGCACTTTACACCTTTGCAAAAATAACATAATATTTTCAGTATAATAGGACAACGATATACGAACCACCGCAAAGGTGGTTTTTTTAATACGCAAAATGGCAATCATTAAACTTGAATTATCATCATCGGATAACGACAAGCTGATGACCCTATGCGAAAAAGATGTCCTATTTACAGCTGCAAAAACTTTGACTCAAACGGCACAAAAAGCACAGAAGCAAGTCCAACAGCATTTGCATTCCACCTTTGTGCTAAGAAAACCGAATTTTGAGAAATCAATCAAGGTACGTTCCGCCACCAAACAGACACTTCAAGCAAGTGTTTACACAATGGCTGGCTTTGCAACATTGCAGCAAACCGGCGGCAGACGTGTCGCAAAAACCGGACAGCTGGCGATACCGCAGTACGATGACCTGCGTAATCTTAAGGCTGTCCGGAAAACCAATCAGCCTGATTCATTTCTGATGACATTAAAGTCTGGCGGAATGGTTATCGCACGAAGAGTTAATAAAAACATTGAGATTTTATATCACATCAAGAACGTGGCATTTGTTCCGAAACGTTTAGAGATGATCGAGATCGGCGAAAGTGTCGCCAAGACTGAATTTCCTCGGCTGTTTTCCCAGAATTTACAAGACCTGTAGAAAGAAAAAGGTACTGTCTGGAACTTAATCGCCCGAGGGTAACGGCGAGCAAGGCACTTCGCTACACATAGAATTGAAAAATAGGTTCGCAGGTTCGCACTTTGACGTTTTGTTGGCTAAAAACAAACATTTAAGTGCGAACCTAAAGTGCGAACCTGGTTCGCACCCAACAGAAAGGAAAGGATATGAACATTGATTTCAAAGATTTACAACTTGGTGTTGAGTATGTGGACATCAATTTGATAAAACCATTTGAAAAAAATCCACGTACGCATACCAAAGAACAGGTCCAACAGATCGTCACATCAATGATGAAATTCGGTTGGGTCAATCCGATACTGGTTGATGAAAACTACGAAATCATCGCAGGTCATGGACGTTTGCTTGCTGGGCAAGAACTTGGTTATGAAAAGGTTCCTGTCTTACAGTTGAAACATCTTACCAAAGATGAACGGCTTGCATTGTTAATTGCGGATAACAAAATCGCAGACAATGCAGGTTGGGACGAAGATCTGTTACAGCAAGCGATGGAGGAATTGAATAAAGGTAACTTTGATTTAGAGACGTTAGGGTTTTCTAACAAAGAACTTGAAAAGATCAGAGCTACATTTGAATCCGAAAAACAATCTGCCGAGATTGAAGATGTTGTGCCGGATGTAGAACCACAGCAAGTAGTCAGTAAGATTGGTGATCTATGGCAACTGGGAGAACATAAATTGTTATGTGGCGATTCCTGTTTGCCAGAAAACTATGCGAAGTTGATGGGTGATGAAAAGGCCACAATGGTGTTTACAGATCCGCCATACAATGTGGCATACGATGAAGGCTTTAGAAATAACAGTGAAAAAGCAAACAACCCGAGACTTATAAAGAACGACAATCTTGGCGATGAATTCCAAGGGTTCTTAACCAAGGCATTAACGAACATCGTAAAGTATACAACCGGTTCATTATACATCTGTATGGGTGGTAGTGAATTACATACTTTGTATCACGCATTTGAAGATGCCGGTGGCAAATTTGATGCGTATATCGTATGGGTCAAAAATACCTTTGCATTGTCGCGATCAAGATATCAGCACCAACACGAATGGATATTATTCGGTAAAAAACAAGGCGAAACTGCACCTTGGTATGGTGGTCGCAATCAAACAGATGTTTGGAACTTTGATAAACCGACAAGCAATGATTTGCACCCAACTATGAAACCTGTGGCATTGATAGAACGAGCCATCAACAATTCCAGTCGCACGATGGATATCGTGTTGGATGGATTTGGTGGTTCTGGTTCAACATTGATTGCTGCAGAAAAGACTAACCGCCGCTGCAGAATGATAGAGTTAGATGAACATTATGTGGACACAATAATCAAACGCTGGGAAGACTTTACTGGCCAAAAAGCCATACATGTTGAAACTGGCAAAACCTATGCAGAACTAGCGGCAGAACGCAAATGATTAGACCATGGCACCATTATCAATCAGAGCTTATGCGAAACATAAAGGGGTTAGTGATGCCGCTGTGCGTAAAGCCATAGACAATGGTAGAATCACAACTTTGCCCAATGGTCAAATAGATCCAGAGATAGCTGATAGGGAATGGGACGATAACACAGCGGTCAGACAGACCGAACGTGTTACTGAACCAGTGTCTGGTATTTCATATCAGAAAAGTCGTGCCAACAAAGAATTGTTCGAGGCTCTGCTTAAGAAATTGGAGTACGAAGAAAGGTCAGGCAAACTGGTTGATATCTCAAAGATGGAGGTTGATGCATTTACAGCCGCTAGAGTCGCCAGAGATAAATTGTTGGCAATACCAGACAGGGTCGCACCGATCCTTGTTGGTATCACAGATATTCACGAACTCAAAGAGGTTCTGCGTAAAGAAATAATAACAAGTTTACAAAACCTAACGGACTTTTTACATGGTGGAAGTAAATCCTGATAGTTTTGTTATTTATGCGATGGCTGAGGGTTTTAAACCAGATCCATTGCTAACGGTGACACAGTGGGCAGATGAAAACCGATATCTGTCGTCTGTTGCATCAAGTGAGCCTGGCAGATGGCACACTGAAAGAACACCTTATCTGCAAGAAATAATGGACTGCCTGTCGCCATCACACCCTTGTGAAAAGGTTGTGTTTATGAAAGGTGCACAGGTAGGCGGAACAGAATGCGGAAACAACTGGATGGGTTTCGTAATCTGTAACGCACCAGGGCCAATGCTGATTGTTAATCCAACAACAGAGACGGCCAAACGAACATCCAAGATGCGTATTGATCCGGCTATTGAAAACTGTCCGGCATTACGAGAAAGGATTAAAAGCCCACGTTCACGTGACAGTGGCAACACCACTTTGATCAAGGAGTTCCCAGGTGGGATCCTGATTCTAACAGGTGCGAATTCGCCCATAGGATTACGATCATTACCGGTGCGCTATTTGTTCTTGGACGAGGTAGACGGCTTCCCAGACGAAGCTGGAACCGAGGGCGATCCGGTTGACCTTGCCGTACAACGTACCGCAACATTCAACAACCGAAAAATCTTTATGGTATCCACGCCGACCATCAAAGATGCAAGCCGCATTGAGCAAGCATTCTTGGAGGGCGACCAAAGATACTTTCATGTGCCATGTCCGCACTGTGGTCATTACCAAGTGTTGCGCTGGCGCAATGTGATATTCGATCCAAAGAACCTTACCGAAGCAGTATACAAATGCGAAAAGTGTGAGGCGATTTGGCACGATTATCAAAAGGAACAGATTCTTAAAAATGGTAAATGGATTGCGACCAATCCGGACGGGAATCCGGGTGTGGTTTCATTTCATTTGTCATCGCTGTATTCGCCACATGGCTGGACAAGCTGGACGAGCATAGCGAGAGAGTTTCTAAACTCAAAAGACGATCCGTCACGTCTGCAAGTGTGGACCAATACGAAATTGGCAGAGACTTGGGAAGACATGGCAGGTCAAGCAATAGACCCAACGAGCCTGATGGTTCGCCGAGAAAAGTGGGGACCGGAATTACCGAAACAGGTTGTGATCTTAACCTGTGGCGTGGACGTTCAAGACAACCGCTTGGAATTGGAAATCGTTGGCTGGGGTCGTGGCGAGGAATCTTGGTCTATCGATTACCTTATTTTGTATGGCGATCCGAGCACACCAGAGCTGTGGGCTCAGTTAGATGAAGTTCTAAGTCGTAAATATCCGCACAGTAAAGACGTGCCAGATCTGCCGATTGCTGCAACCTGCATCGACAGCGGTGGTCACTATACGGATTACGTTATCAATTACTGCCATGCAAGACGATTGCATGGTGTGTTTGCCATCAAAGGTATCGGTGGCGTTGGCAAACCAATTTGGCCTGCAACAGCCAGTAAAAGTTACACGACCAAAAAGCCTGTGTATCTGATTGGTGTAAATGATGCGAAAGATATCTTGATGCGTCGTTTGCATTTAGAGGATAGCAGTGGTGCCGGTGTTTGGCACTTCCCAATGGATCGTGAATCTGAATGGTTCGAACAGGTTACAAACGAAGTCGCTGTTAAAAAACTAAGCAAGGGTCGTTTGATCCGAGAATGGACACCACGCAAGAACGGTGTTCGTACCGAGGGTCTTGACTGTCGTGTGTATGCGTACGCAGCACTGCGTGGCTTGGTGCGTAACTTCCGTTTGAATCTTGATCTTGGTGCGGACAAGTTGGCTGAAATGAAAATGAAACAACCACGTAAAGTACAGGTTACACAACCACAAAACTGGCCCGAGCCAACAGGCCCGATCCAACCACGTGGCAGAACCGTACGCAGTCGAGGGATAGAATGACAACGATAAGAATTAAAACCTATGAGGAACAACTGGTCGAAGTGCAAGAGGCAATCACAGCGATCCTAACTGGTGCTCAGGAAGCATCGTATAACAATCAGAAAGTTAGGAAAGCAGACCTAGGTGCATTACAGGCCAGAGAGGAATATCTGCAAAAACAAATCGCATTAAAAAAGCGTGGCGGTATTCCTGTTCGTGGTGCAACCCCAGTATAAACGGATAAACAAAATGAAAGATGGAATCAACTATTTGGATTTGTTTTCTGGCATTGGTGGTTTTGCGTTGGGGCTACAAAAAGCCGGCGTTAAAATCAATAACCATTTCTTTAGTGAAATAGAACCACATGCAATCAAGTTATACGAGAAACATTTCCCAAAAGCAAAAGGACTTGGAGATGTCACAACAATTGAATCTTTTTCCGAAATCGGGGACATCGACCTCATTACATTCGGATTTCCTTGTCAGGATCTTTCGACAGCTGGCAAAGGAAAAGGCTTTGACGGAACAAGGAGCGTGCTGTTTTATGCAGCAACACAAATTATCCGCCAAACTCGGCCAACATATTTTGTCTTTGAGAATGTTAAAGGATTGCTCACAAACGACAACGGAAGGACTTTTGAGAAGGTGTTGCAAGAAATTGCCGACATTGGGTTTTATGACTGCGAGTGGCAACTTGTTAATACAAAGTGGTTTCTACCCCAGAACAGAGAACGGATCTACTTTATCGGACATCTTAGAGGCGGATCCTGCCCCAAAGTATTTCCTATCACAGAAGACAGTCTCAAGAATCCTGGGATACAGAGACAATACAGTAACACCCTTACCACAAGATACAAAGACACAGTCGGCACGTATGTTGCTGAAAGTAAATTCGTACAACAAACGAAAAGGAACTCACAAGGATACCGAGTAAATTCGACATCTAAGCATAGTGTTTGTCTAACATCTGCAAGTGGTGGCATGGGGGCGAAAACAGGTTTGTATGCTGTGCGAGCTGTGCTTACACCGGATCGTGTAAACAAAAGACAAAATGGTCGCAGATTCAAGGAAGTCGGCGAGCCTGCATTTACACTTACAACCCAAGACCAACATGGTATCATCTTAGGTAATCCAAATGACACTCAGGGTTTTGCGATCCGTAAATTAACACCTTTGGAATGTGAAAGACTACAGGGGTTTCCAGATAATTGGACGGATGGTTTTTCAGATAATCAAAGGTACAAAATGTTAGGGAATGCTGTAAGTGTTCCTATACCAGAATACATATTCAACAGGTTATACAATGAACAAGATTAAAATACCACCACAAAACTTTGTGGATAAAGCAATATCCTGGATTGCACCACAAGCAGGTCTAAGACGTTGGCAGGCACGAACCCAGATGGCAATGCTGGGCGGTTACACTGGTGCCAGCAAAAGCCGCAGACAGACACAGACGTGGGCTCCGATCAAGGGATCCGGTAACAACGTAACATTGGATGATTTGCCAGTGCTGCGTGACAGATCTCGTGATTTGCTCCGCAATGCTCCACTGGCTGTCGGGGCGGTCAGCACTGTTGTGACCAACGTTGTTGGAACTGGACTAAAACCACAGGCGCACATAAATCGTAATGTATTGCGACCGTATCTGAAAACCGATGAGGCAATGGAAGAATGGGAAAACAAAGCGGAACGGATATTTCAAATGTGGGCCGAGAACCGAGATTGCGACACAACACGTTGCCAAAACTTTGCAGAGATGCAGGCTCTGGTCCTGCGTTCCTGTTTAGAATCCGGCGATGTGTTCGCATTAAGGAAATACAAAGAACATAACGGCAATCCGTTTGGCACATCAATCCAAATCATAGAGGCAGATAGAGTCGCAGATCCGGAAGATGGCAATGATAAAATCGTGGCTGGTGTGGAACTGGACGAAGATGGTGCACCGATTGCATACCACATAACAAACCACCACCCAGATGACTATGACCAAGGTGCGCTGGAATTTGCAAAGGTGGATGCATTTGATGAAAACGGATACCGACAGGTACTGCATATATTCAACCGGAACAGACCAGGAATGACACGAGGCGTGCCATATCTTGCACCGGTTATAGAAAGCCTTAAGCAGTTAGACAGATACACCGAGGCCGAAATAATGGCGGCAGTGATATCGTCCATGTTCACGATATTCGTAAAGACAGAATCCGAAGAGGGATTGCAACCGATGGTGCCAATGTCCGGTGCGGAAACAACATCGGTGCCACGCAACAGCGATTACAAATTGTCGCCTGGTGCGATCTTGGATTTACAACCAAACGAACAGATTGAAATCGCAGATCCGAAAAGACCGAACCAATCATTTGATGGGTTTGTGCAATCAATACTGCGACAAATCGGGGTGGCTTTGGAACTGCCGTTTGAAATACTGATCAAGCATTTCACAGCAAGTTATTCAGCAGCACAGGCTGCATTGGTTGAAGCTTGGAAGACATTCAGTGCAAGGCGTATATGGATGGCAAATCAATTTTGTCAGCCGATATACGAAATGGTAATAACCGAAGCAATCGCAAAAGGATTCTTGGACGCACCAGGGTTCTTTTCAGATCCGTTTGTTCGGGCTGCATATCTTGGTGCTGAATGGATCGGACCACCGAGAGGACAGATAGATCAGTTGAAAGAAATCCGAGCCGCAGCATATCGTGTGGATTTGGGTGTATCAACACTTGAAGAAGAAACCGCACAGATTACTGGCGGATCATGGGAAACCAAACACATACAACGAGCCAAGGAACAAAAACTAAGGACCGAGGCAGGATTAACCGCAATCATAAATGGGGGCAACGAGAATGAAGAAAACGACGATTGATTTACAAACTATTGCCAAACACTGGGCAATAGAACCAACAGCAATGCAGGGAATACAAGCAACACTTAGAGAGGTCCAGTCGGGCCTTTCTTTATTTGCCCAGAAACCCCTTATAAACACGCACACAGCGAGCATTCGAGACGGGGTGGCGGTAATACCCGTCCATGGCGTTATAACGCCACGTGCCGATGTGTTCACGTTTCTGATGGGTGGCACAGCATTGGATCTGTTGGCATTAGATTTACAGGCGGCATTAGATGATCCGGAAGTCCACGCAATCCTGTTGGACATAGACAGTCCTGGGGGCGTAGCTGTTGGCCCTTCTGAAATGGCAGAAGTCATACGGAAGGCGACACAGAAGAAACCAATATGGGCGTACGTTGGCCGAAATTGCTGTTCTGCTGCGTATTGGTTGGCATCGGCTACAAGCACCATCGTGGCTCAAAAGACGGCACTGTTGGGCAGTATTGGGGTCGTGTCTAGCGTTTCTGTGCAGGAACAACCGGATGCAGATGGATACAAACAGATAGAAATCGTTTCATCAAACGCAAAGAACAAAAGACCGGACCCAAGAACACCCGAGGGCGAGGCAACAATCCGTTCCGAACTGGATGCGCTGGAGGCTGAATTTATCCAATCAGTAGCCACGTACAGAAATGTAGGAATAGATACCGTTA
>Ga0310786_10009939_pt1 | contig 12008 bp, 12 predicted proteins | sample AusTroGonzalo_MG_FD_203881 | JGI IMG/M metagenome (GOLD analysis project Ga0310786, IMG submission 203881) | Bovine rumen microbial communities from tropical cattle in Woodstock, Queensland, Australia - Gonzalo_03 (v2) (version 2) | ecosystem: Host-associated > Mammals > Digestive system >... | reverse complement strand
TTTACCTTAGTGTCGTTACTATTAAGGATAATGCTCATGAATTTAAATAATAAGAGCATGAGATAAAGTTTTGCATAGAATAATGATGGCTCTATAATAGATACACCATGTCCATTTTCATCTTCATTTATCTTAAATGGAATGATATATTCCTTAGGGATGAACTGGAACTTGATCTTTCTATTATTGAGTCTGAAGTAGTTTAATGCTTCTACGATAAGCTTCTTGAATTTAATATTCTTCTCTAAGAATTTCTTATCAAAAGAAGCTACGATAGTTTCTGCTATACTACTTAAGATGTTATTCTCATTTGAGTTATTATCGTACTTATCATAGTATACCGTAGAAGTAAGAATACCTGATAACGGAGTAATATCTTCTTCCTGAATGTAGTAATAACCTATGACCTCATTCATAATCTCTATAGGGAGGAGATGTGTAGGGTCGATCATCTTAATATAGCAGTCTTTTATATTAGCAAATGATTCGTTTTTCTTTCCACCAGTTTTCTTGTTCATACTGCTAGCGTTATTATCATTATGAACTCCTAAACCGTCAATACCTTTCATGATATTGCTGAAAGAAATCTTATCACTTGTAGTGTCTTTTTCATTGAAAGTAGATTCAGCGAATTCCGTATAGAATTCTCTTACTGATCCAATTCCTTCTTCCAATACTGGAAGTGGTACTGCAGTATTGCATACAGTAACGTTTTCGAGATATGCTTTAACTTCTTTAGATAAGTCTGCATTTTTAAACATATCTGATGGCTTTATAGTTCTGATATGCCCCGCTATCTTATCTACTAAGTCATTTATTTTCTTACTGGAAGTAGATTCTAATACAGTGGATTCTGTTATAGCAGAATATGCACTATATGCATTTCTTCCGGTCATTACTGTATTCTTTTCTTTAGAGAAATCTTCGAATAACTTTGAATATGGAATGCAGTATACATAGTATTCACCATACTCTAATGATTTAGGGATAATGAAGTTTTTAACTTTCTCTTGTAATTTAAAGTCTTTCTCCATTTTCTCTATAATCGGGATATAGTCTTCTTCTATACTATCCTCATCATCGTCACCTATCTTGAGAGTACGTGACATATGTCCTGCTACTACATCCGCAGAGATAATGGCATCTCTTGTTACAGTAATAGCTTCCTGTAACTCTGTTAATTGGGAAGCTACTTCATGTAAATCTGCATGCTTAATTAAACGGTTTCTATATTGATCTGTAAGAAAAGATTCTAATTGTCCTTCATCTGTATTAAATGCATCTTCAAGTGTTTTTCCAAGAGAGGCTGCTCTTTTATTATTATTGGACATCAACTTCGCAATGAATGAAGTAGTATCTCCACTGTCGGATGTTCTGTTTATTGAATTTATTTCACCTTTTAAGATAGAATCGAATTCTGTCTTAAGAGCGTCCACTTTATCAGTTCTCTGTACTCCATATGTCATTGAGTGCAAAGTATCCATCAATGTATTTAAATTGGCACTGATATTTTTATTCTTCTTATTAATAACAGAAGCTTGCCGTTTGGTCAATACTTTGTTATTAGGAGCTTTATCTTTTGCCATTGTAATAAACCTCGCTTTCTTATAGAGTAATCTTATTTCATTGTTTTCGAGATAGAAAAACACGTATCGGTATTTTTCTACCGATACGTGTTTAAGATTACTTAAGTAAGTCAGTGTTTATTTTGATATAATAATGAACTGCATATACCTGGAAAAGAGGGAATCCTATGCTAAGTACTAGAGAAAACATATCATTAGATACTACTCTTGAAGAATATGCTATGATGTCAGTAGTCTTAGCAGTAACCATAGGGAAGAATGATTTAGTTAAAATAATCTCATCAGCCTCACTATCTTCTGGCTTAAAGATTATATAACTTCTCTTATTATAGATCTTATCTATATCTTCATCAGATAATATTAACGGTCTCCATACCTCATGTTTTCCTATTTCATTTAGCATAGTCTGCAGTCTATCTACAACTGCATCATATTCGGATTTCAGTTCTACTATAGATACATATTCCGACTGTGGACGTTCATTATCATCTGTAATGACTTTAAACTTCTTGATATTATTTATATGGATCATCTTGAAATCTCTGAAATCTTGCTTGAAGAATTCCATATCGCCACTTCCTAATTGTATAAGGAAAGGCTTTTCACTATCCATGGATAATCCATATCCAGTTTTCAATATATAGATATCGTTTATTATAGAAGATATTTTGGTTAGCAAATTAGTGTATGCTTTAACCACGCTTCATCACTTCCTTCATATGTTTATAAACCTGATAAACATCAGGGAAATTCAACCACTTAGTACAAGCAGTCATATAGTTTTGAGTCTGGAAGTTGTCTATGCATTCCTTTGCAGCATCATCAGTCTTGGTGAAAAATCCACCAGTTATTCCTCTGAATGGAATTCCTCCCTGTGTGAATATATCATACTGTGATATTGGAAGAATAACCTTAAATATCAGAGTGCACTCATTTATATTGCATCCCATGATAGAGCTTGGATAGAAAGCTGTCATATCGAAATCTATGGCATAGTTATAGACATTATTAGTCTTTCTACCATACATTTCAATTCCTTCATAACCATTGTACAGCGGGTCAGCTACAAGAGCACCCTCAAATGAATCATCCTCTTCATCTTCATCTGAATCGGATAGCTCTTTTGCTTCATCATAGTTTTCTTCTATCTCAAATATATTCTTGTTATTACCAGGGATTAATCCTTGGGATACGAAAGAAATATATTGTGCGTTTCTTAACTTCACAGTCTGCTTAAATACCTTATCATATGAAGTAGCATTTTCATATGATGATACATAGAGAGTATCGAAGTCATTGGTTCTTCTCTCTATACCAGCCTGTAGCAAAACGTCCTTGATGTTATATATAGTGAATAGTATAGGGTTTATATATGCCAAAGTCTTGATATCACCAGATTCACTATAGTCAAGCTTACTATCCTTGAGTTCCCTTTCACCTATATAGTTAAGTTTGACTGAACGTAATTCAGGCCCACCTTTTCTTACGCTAGCGTATAATTCTGCTTGGTCGTAGTACTTAGTGTAGTCACTACAGATAAATGAATCATTCTTATTTTTAATATCATGATTTCTTGTATCTGGTTTAAAGTAGCACACCTTAGATGGGAAATCTGGATGGCACATTACATCTGCAGGGTCTATACCCAATACTTTTAATCTGTCATATATGTACGGGATATCGAATGAGATGTTCCATATTCCAATGAAGTCCAACTTCAGTTTATGTATTAACTGGAATAAGTGAACTAACATCTGTGCTTCATTCTTGTACGTGTATATTTTATAATCAAAATCTCCATATGATTCATCGAATCTATTATGGAGATCTTCTGGAAGCTTCTTTAAGTCTTCTATGAATTGATCGCCATATTCCATTCTCTGCTCATAGATCTTTCTTCTGAGTTCATTATTGGCTCCGGGTATATTTTTAAAATCTGGTACAGATGATAATACGAATGTGTAACATACATGCTCATAATCATCTATAAGAGTAACGGCATTAATTGGACAATCTTGTGCTGATGGCATACCCGGTACATTGAAACCATCAACTTCTATATCTAAGAATCCTTTCTTTAATTTCTTCGGAGCATTATTATTTAAATGCAGATACCATTGGATTCTATACCAGCTTGCTACATCGTAATCAGAACCGAATGTATATGGATATAAGAATAACTTTTTTAACTCTTTGAAATTCTTAGTATCGAATACCCACTGTAAGAACTTCTTACCATTCTCTCCTATTTCTTCAGCGATTCTGAATTTGATGTCTTTATATTTTACTACTACTTTTTCAAGATCCTCTAATCTGGCATAGTTTTTATTATAAGAGTGAGTTTGTCTTATTTCAGGTTTCTCGAAGTATATCTCCATTTTTGGTTCAGGGACTATATCTAAATACTTCTCTTGAGTAGTAGTATCTTTCCATATTACATACAAATAATCCGGAATTCCTGCTTTTCTATTTGCATCTACGTATTGAACGTCAAATAACATAGCAGTGTCTTTATTCGGTTTTGGCATCTTATTTATACCTCCTTATATCGTTAATAATCGTCCTTCATCTCTTGCGAGCTCATAATCTCGATCTGGATCAGGCTCGTAATCAGGATCGTTATATTTGCTATAGCACTTTCCACACCATTCACATGGTGAGAATCTGTCATAAACACATGATCGACAAGAATTATATTCTTCTCTTTCATCATCCATAATTATACTTCCTTTCATTTGGTTAGTTATTATGATGTTTTGGAGTGTATAGAAAATGAAACCGGAAACAGAAGATTAATACACCTTACTCTATTACTAATATAAAGGAGGAATTTTTTATGAAAAGGGATATCGTAACATTCAATTGTAAAGACACCCTGAGATCAAAGAGTATATTAGATGAACTCGAAGATCTTGATGATTTTGAATTACCATCTCAAAGAGCATCTGAATACAAGGAGCATAAAGAAGAGAAGAAGAAAGAGAAAGAAAAGGAAAAAGAATCCAAAAAGAAGAAATCATTTTTTGACGATGATGATTACTTTGGAGATTCTTCTTCTACGGAAGACTGGTTAGCTTCTGTTGCTACTTTCAAATCTCCTAAGATAAAGAAGAAGAATAAACCTATGTTCAAAGGCTTTGGTTCTGATGGAGAAGGAAAGAAGAAGAAAAAGAAGAATAAAGAAACCGGTGTCATTAGTCATAAGAAAGACTTCGATACAGAACTTGCTCTTCTTAAATCATTACAATCAGAACACGCTAAGTTCCTTGACTCTTTAAGAAAGAGATATAACCAGATGGAAGAAACCAAGTCTACTGCAAGAGGTATTGGCAAATTTACCACAGACTTAATTACCAATATTACATCGGGTACTACTACTTCTCTCCAGATAATAAAAGAAATTGCAGCATTAAAGAAATCTGTTGCAGATCTTGATTTCAGAGAGAGGAAAGAATTTGGACAGGATAAGAATAGCGAGCAGACAAATCTTACTAACTATGCTTCCACTTATCTTAAACAGGTTATGGATGTCGGCAGGAATAATATCATCGGAGGACCTCAGTATGAAGATATTGGTGAGGTAGAAGATGATGGAGATCTCTTTGATTCTATTGCTGAATCTTTAGGAGAAGATGACAGAGATGACGATTCTGCTAAATTCTTAAAGTATGAGAATATGGATGTCAAGGTAAAAGTTCTTTATCATGATAATGCTCCAGATGATGATCTTGAGAATAAGTACGACTTCATTGCATATGATAATGAGAATAACGTTATTGAAGATTATCCATTACCGGAGAAGACTCAACTTAATATAAACAGATCCACTAATATCTGCTCAGATATTTACGGTAATAAATATGAAATGATAATGTGCTAAAAACAAGTATTTAATATACCATAATAGGAGTGGATAATATGCTAAATCCTACTAAGTTAAAAACATTTTCCCACGCATATCGTACTCGTATGAACCGTGGAGAAAGTGTTGAAAGTATAGATGAACTTTATCTTAGTCTAAATAGGCTATCTGAGGAAGATATAGTTCAAATACATCAATTTATGAAAATTCGTACTAAACCGAAAGTTGAGGTGAAGGAAGGTGGAAGCGGCAGCGTTTCTGATAAACCCTGATGGAACATTGATCAAATGGGAACCAGATGATTCTGATAAAAGTAATGAGATTCTGGTAGCATTTGAGAATATGATGAAGCATACTGGAGAAGCTAGAGTACGGCATCTTGAAGTATGACATATTTAAAATTCAGCCATGTGGAAAATATCCACATGGCTGAATTTTTACTGTGAAAACAATCAAGTAATACCCACGAATAAAAATTATTAAGAAAGGTAGGTACACAGAAGTATATGGCAATTTACTTACAAACTATCCCATATATGATTACACAGTATAAAAAAGTTTCTTTACCGAAACTTGATCCTGTTACTAATCGCTTGGGAGTAAATAACCTTGCATTTGTATTTGCTGAGGACACTAAGTCGGTAATAGATATGATAAATGCTAAAGACACTGTCTATAGAGATTCATTGTATTCTTATTACTATAATCCTGTATACAGAGGTACAATTGCTGCAAGACGGTATAATATTAGAAATACTAATGAAAGAAAAGAAATCAATGATAAGGTTCATAAAGCTACCGGTCTGCGAATAGTTCCTGCCATGTCACTTGATAAAGTACTTAATCGAAATTGTTATTTTGATATGAGTAAATACATAGAAATCTTTAAAGTAATGACAGAGAATATGCATGTCGCAAGACGAGTCAATTTATTCTGGGCATTTTTCAAGTCTGTATGGTTTAGCCAACAGACTGCTGGATACACAAATAAGTTTGTATTACTTAATGCCGACTTATATCCAGATATGAGCGGAAATCTTAGAACTGCTATTAATAATCCATTATTCCTTCTTTATTATACACTCTATAAGAGATTCGAGCTTATCTCTACTTTAAATATGGATTTTTATATCTATAGTCACCGTGCTGTACTTAGAATAAATCCATCTAAGTGTGATAAGAAATCTTATCTCAAATTCAAGAGAGAACTTCAGAAAGTATTTAATAGAGTAGAGCCTATTAAAATGATTTCTGATGATGAACTTGATGAGAGTGATGCGCAGGAAACTGTAAAGGCTGTACTTAAGAAGAAGTATAACTTTACTGGTGATACTGATAAGGGAGAAGTAACTGATTTAAATAAAGCAAAATTTTCTTCTGCTAAATCTGCTGTAGAAGAAAAGATTGATAAAGCGATAGATAAGAAAGTGGAATCTGCTACTAAGAAAGCATCTTCTCTTATTCCTGATGCTAGCGAAGAAGCGAAGACTGATTTTATCCAGAATAAATCTGAGATAGAATTAAGTGCTGATGATGAGCTTATACAGGATATGTATAATATGATAAAGAAGCAGAAAGTTCCTGCAACTCCATTATCTACTGCGCGTGACAGAGAATTACGTGCTAGACAGGAGAAGCTTACTATCGGCAATTTAACTCTCGATAATATCAATGAGAGAAATTCTTCTAAGTTTATAGTACCTCAGAAAGATATCTCCAAGTCCATTAAGACTATCAATAAGAATATGGGTACTGTAAAATTCAATAACTTAAATAAAGAATACATTGAGAAAGTAATGCCACAAGATATGGTAAAAACATTTACTGCTCTCAATGATAAAGAATTTAAATTCTTCGTAAGAGATATCAAAATCAATGATTCTTCTGATGAACTTAACTACCAGGAAACATGGCATGTTACATTAGAAGATGAAAAGAAACAGAGACATACTCTCACATTCGATGTTCCTAAGTTCCTTGATAATAAATTCATGTACTTGGGAGGTAATAAGAAAATCATCAATAGACAGAATTTCCTCTATCCAGTAGTAAAGACTGCTCCGGATACAGTACAGATAGTATCTAACTACAATAAGATGTTTATCCGTAGAGTTGGTACTAAGTCTATTTCTTCTGTAGAAAGAGTCACTAAGCTTATAGCTTCTGATGAGAATACCGCTAAGTTATTCACAGTAGGAAATGCTTCTGTAAATAATAAAGCTGCTGTTACTACTATAGAATATGATGAATTTTCTAAGAGCTTTACTAAATTCGAATCCCCTCAGTGTACCATATTCTTTAACCAGATAGAAGCATCCGAATATGCAGAGTCTAATAACATAGATACTCCAGATCACTGTACATTTATCGGTTTACTGGATAAGAAACCAATCTATCTTGATACAGATTCCCAGCTCGTAGTAACAAAAGCAGAGCTTAAGAAACGTACAGATGAGAATGAAGAAGAGATTGAATCTGATGATATGCATATTGGTCAGTCATTATCTGATCTTATTGTATCTGAGTTATCTGATGAAGCAAGAACTGCATTCAATAAGACACGTTCTACAAAGCGTCTTATGTACTCTACTGCTACTATCATGTCTCAGGCTATTCCTCTTATAGTACTTCTTATGTTCTGGGATGGATTATCTTCAGTAATAAGAAAGATGGGAATTAAATATAGATTCTCTAAGAATTACCCGAATGATGTAAAGCCTACTGAATCAGTAGTAAGATTCAAAGATGCTTATTTTATCTATGAAGGTAACTTAGCATCAAATCTCCTCATGAATGGCATTAAGGTACTTGATACTGCTAACTATGAAATGAGTGAGTATGATGAGAAAGAACCATATATGGACTATTTAAAGAAAGTATATGGCAAGATTACAATATCAAATGCTCTTATTAACTTCCAAGAGTTTATGCTTGACCCAATAACACTTGAGGTGTTACAGGATATAAATCTCCCTACAGAGTTAATAGAACTTTGCATATATGCTAATAACTTATTAGCAGATGAGAATTATACTATGGAGAATTCTCAGTTATTATCTCGTGTAAGATCCATAGAAATAATTCCAGGTATGCTCTATAACGCAGTTAGTAGAGAATACCTGAATTTTAAAAACTCTGGTGGAAAGAGCAAACTTTCTGTACCGAGAGACTGTATTATTAAACAACTTCTATCGTTACAAACGGTAGAAGATTATTCTACCCTCAATCCAATAGTAGAACTTGAAAAAGACCGCTCGCTCACATCAAAAGGCTTCAGAGGTATCAACGTTGACCGTGCATATTCTGAAGAGAAACGTTCATATGACCCGTCTATGATAGGTGTAGTTGCGATGAACACCTCACCCGATGGGAATTGCGGTGTCAACCGTTTTATGACTCTTGAACCTAATATTACTAATACACGTGGATACGTGGATATTAAGGAAGATAAGAGAGACGAATTAAAAGACGTCAACTTATTCTCTCCAGCCGAAATTTTATATCCACTTGGAAATACACGTGATGACTCTATCAGAATTGCTATGGCATGTAAACAGAGTAAACACGTAATACCAGTTAAGAATGCTACCCCGGCTTTAATAGCTAATGGTTCTGATGAGGCTATACTTTATAACCTTTCAACCGATTTCGTGATTACTGCGGCTGAAGATGGCAAAGTAATTGATTATGATAAGAAATCTCAAATTCTTATGCTCGAATATAAATCGGGAAAACATCAGGCAGTCAATCTTGCCCCGACTGTTGTTAAAAACGGTAGACCACTGTTTAGCCGTTTTAAAACCTCCTTAATTGCTGGAAACTCCTTAGAGCCTAGGGTACTTATAGTAACAATCTCTAGGATTGGACAATCAGCAGCGAAGCCTCAATAGAGGAACGTTCAACGACTATCGAAAGCATATCTAAGAAGAAATATCTTAGTGAAGAAGTGAGTAGAGTAGGAAGCGATTCCGAAAGAGGAGGCATCCTGTATTTGGTAATAGAATACAGGGTGAAAATATAGTCTGTACCTTTATGAAAATAAAGATAAAATAGGGTGGTGGTTTCTTCCTCTCTAATACATTAATAACTAAATACAAAGTCGGAGATACATTCAAAAAAGATGCTGTCATCGCTTACCATAAAGATTTCTTCAAGGACGACAAGTTTAACGGTGTTCGTATGAACGTTGGTGTACTTGAGAAAGTAGCCATAGCATCTTCATATGATACTTACAATGACTCTACTGTTATTACAGAGAAGCTTGCCAGAGATGCAGAGTCTGCTATGACTTTCTGTAAACCAGTTGTTCTCGGCAAGAATTCTAATATTTATGATATCAGAAAAGTTGGTGATCATGTATCAATCGGTGATACTCTGGTTGCTTTTGATACTTCATTTGAAGATTCTGACTTAAACAAATTATTAGCAAATCTTTCTGAAGAAAACAAGGGCATTCTTGAAGAGAGTGCTACTAATACAGTTAAGTCAAAATATGCAGGTGAGATTATTGATATCAAGATCTACTCTACAGTAGAACCTGAAGAGCTTTCTGATTCGTTGAGATCAGTGGTGGAAGAATATTATGGTAGGGTTAACCATAAGAAAAAATTCGTATCCCAATACGATAAAGGAAATACATCTATTGTAAGATGTGGACTCTTACTCAACGAGAGTAGTGGTAAAGTTGAACCGAATATGTATGGCGTAATCAAGGGACAGAAAGTTGAAAATGCTGTACTTATTGAGTTTTACATAGAGCACGGAGATATTATGGGAGTTGGTGATAAATTAGCATTCTTTACTGCCCTTAAAGGTATCATATGCGAGGTTATACCGGAAGGATATGAACCTTGGTCAGAATTCAGACCTGATGAAGAAGTGTCTTCATTGCTTGCTCCATCATCTATACTTAAACGACAGACCCCATCTATTCTTTTAACCCTGCTTGGTAATAAAGTCATAGTAGAGTTAAAAAGAAAATTGGAAGAAATATATAATAGCTAATAATAAAAAACACAGACGTGGATGTTACTCCACGTCTGTGTTTTCTTAGGTGACTATGACGGATTATTCATCGTCGTCATCGTCACCTGTTGTGCCGAGCATCACTACAATCAATACTGTAGTTGAGAATAATATCGCGTATATTATTTCTCTAGTAGCAATGGTTGTAGTGATGAGCACTACCGCCCAGCAGATCATTCCGAGTAATGAGCGAAATGATTCGCTTTTTCTTGCAAGCTCATAGATTTCCATAACAAGGTCAGCAAAGTTTTGCTTTTTATTCGTCATTGCTTTCATCCTTCCTCTGGAATGATTTACACGCTCCAATAAAATCAATCAGAGCTATTGTAAACACTGCCAAGTGTTTTGCGAAATTCGCAAAGTTTTCTAAAGATTTTTTAGTTTCGTTTTTCATAAGATCCCTCCTATGATAGTAGTTTTACATCGTGCCGGATGTTTTCATATTTATTTACATCATGATAATATATTCATAATGGAAAGAATCATACAGAGAAAAAATACAAGCTTGAGCATCCATTCTCTCACTTGTATTTTTCATTAGACACTGTACCAATTAGACTCTAGTCTTCTTTGGCACATCATCTTCGTCATTGTCTTTCTTTGCAGCTTCGTATTCTTTCAAATACTTGCGTGTCGAGATTCTGTCTACAATTTCACTGAATGTGAACAGAATTCCGATTATTACGAAAAGCTGCGCGAATGCTGTTACCAGCGTGTTGCAAACCTTTGTGACAATCATTATTAACTTCCTCATCTTAATGTACTGCTTGTATGAGTTTAATATACTTCTCATAATGCATCCCATCCTTTCAGTTCTTCAGATTCGTTCTCATCGTCATCGTCTTCTTCATCGAGACTATCCTCCTCAGATTCGTTTTCGTCATCATCGTTGAATTCGTAGTCGGACAGATCAACATCTTCGATGTAATCATTGAAGTCATCTGTCTCGTCGGTCTCTTCAGTTTTCTCAGTCGCCTTTTTCTTAGGTGCAAGAACCTTTACGATTCCGATTACCGACACTATGAAAATCGCAATATTTACGATTCTCAGCACGATTTTTAAAATCCCTATAGCTTTAACTTTATTCTCTTTCATTGCAGTTTCCTCCTGTGAAAGAAGCAGTTTATCAACTTGCTTAGGTTGTTTGTTTAAGTTGTTTACGTAATGATAATATATCTGCCTCATTATTTCATATACTAACAAAAAATACCGAGTACCCATATTTGAGTACTCGGTATTTTTATTTCTTTTTCTTCTTAGCGTCGTACATTGCTATTCTTTTCTTAAGCCTCCATGTCTTCAGTTTCTCTATAGCTTCAATATCTTTATTCTTTATCTTATATATACTTTCCAAATCAGCCATAGTGGTATTAAGATCGTTTATTATTCCTATGATTTTTTCTTTGATAGTTTTCTCACTTTCCCTATCTTTCCATCTTACAGCCTTACTAATTCCCTGCTGGGACTGCGCTAAAGTCTGGATGGATCGTACAATTATTCTATCCTTTCCTTTACTGTCACTTTTCTTCACTTTC
>Ga0310786_10009938_pt1 | contig 12008 bp, 11 predicted proteins | sample AusTroGonzalo_MG_FD_203881 | JGI IMG/M metagenome (GOLD analysis project Ga0310786, IMG submission 203881) | Bovine rumen microbial communities from tropical cattle in Woodstock, Queensland, Australia - Gonzalo_03 (v2) (version 2) | ecosystem: Host-associated > Mammals > Digestive system >... | reverse complement strand
CATCCCTAAAAGTGACGCAAAGGGGTCGTTTATGTATGCGTCACTTTCTAAAAATGACGCATTCTTAAACGACCCCTTTGCGTCAACGACCCCTTTGCGTCCTGAATTCCTTAAGGAACGGTTTGAAATTGTTGCTTGAAGGTGAATCTATTATTGCAAATACAATCTTACTGTAACGGCCCAGGAACTCCTCCTCATCCAGGACCTGATGGAACAGACGCGCCATCTGGGCCGGCGGAGTGCAGAACGCTCCGCAACCCAATGCGCCCAGCACCAGGCTGTCATGCCCTTTAAGTATGCCGATGCGCAATATCGTGCGTATCTTTTCTTTCAGTATGGGCTTATCGGCCTCCGGGATATTGCCATCGGCATCCAGCGAGTTATGACCGTGCTTGGGATTGTAATTCAATGATGCAACCGATATCACCGCGGCCTTGAAGGGCTCATCCAGCAACGCATATCCTTCATCCTTTGTAGCACGGAAAAAAGTAATGTCCGGACTGTAGATTCCGCCATATGTATTGTCCATAGGATAACGCTCAGCACGGCGCTTTACGCCAACCATATCGGCCAGGTCACCGTATCGGCCGCCAGGTAGCGAGAACTGATACAGCGATATGGCAAGATTGCTGCGACGGCACAGATCCTCCTCCTGGGCGCTGGAGCCTGTAAGCACACCGCCTCCCGGATGATAAAGGCTTGCCATATTGAGCAATGCCGGATTATACCCCTGCTCCACCAATTCCCTGGTAGCCAGAATGCAATCCAGATTGAGCACCTGAACCTCAGTGTGCAAAACGTGTAAAAGGGGACTGTCCCCTTTTTCACGTTTTTCAAAAATGTGCAATTGGGGACAGTCCACTTTTGCACAAAACATCTGCGATTCCTCAACGAATGCTCCACTTACCGGAATTGTAACCACGCGGTCTGTCTCCGTGCGGTATGCCCCGTCGCGGAAGATGTCCAGATTATGCATAAAGACCTTGGTCAACAGCGCCCTCTTGGCATCACCGCCACGTGTGATTGATGCCTTATACCAACCGCTCAACCAAATCTGTGAATTCCACTGTTGCGCCCTAAGCATACCTTTCTCTTATTAAATGATTACATATGCGAAATTAAAGTTTTTACCTGACATAAGTTCCAAAACCTGCATAAAGAGTAACGTGATGCGGTTGTGTGATTCATCAATTCCATCTAAATTTGTAGTTTTAAGAGAGATAAGATTCTATATATGACTATGCATCCTTCACCAGAGAGAGTTTTCAGCATCTTCCGTGAGCTGAACCGGATACCGCGTCCGTCACATCATGAGCAGCAGGTGGCAGATTATCTTTGCAGGTTTGCAGAGCGGCTGCATCTGGAGTACGAGAGAGACAAAGAGAATTGTGTTGTGATACGCAAGCCAGCCTCTCCCGGTCATGAGGGGGCCGAACCGATTGTTCTGCTCAACCATATGGATATGGTATGCGTAGGGATGAGTGATCCTTTGACCACCCCTATTGAGGCTTATGTGGATAACGGATGGATGAAAGCCCGGGGCACCTCACTTGGAGCGGATAACGGCATTGGCCTGTCCATGGCTCTTGCCGTGCTTGAAGATGACAGCATCGTACATCCGGCATTAGAGGTAATCACCACTACCAATGAGGAGGACGGCATGTCGGGCGCATCGCAGTTAAGCCGCGACTTTCTGAAAGGACGTAAGGTCATTAACCTTGACTCAGAGGATTATGATACCATCACTACAGGTGCAGCAGGAGCATGCCTGCAGTTTCATCGTATCCCCATGAAACGTCTGCCAGCCCCCGGCGGCAAGCGGCGTTGGTACAGGATCTGTTTTGAGGGAGGATTGGGCGGTCATTCTGGCGTTGACATAAACAAGGGCCGATGCAGTGCCGTCATTGCCATGTGGGCCATACTGGCAGCCATCTACAACGAGTATGACTTTGATGTTGCCTCCATAAATGTGGGTGAAGCCAATGCCTCTATCGCCTCAAGGGCCGAGATAGTAATATGCGTACCATCAGGTGAGGCAAGTGAGTTCGTCAAGATGCAGCAGGATATGATAAATGAATGGCTGCATGAAGAATATCAGCAAGATCCTGACATTACATGCACCATTGAGAAATGTGAAAGACTTGATACCATTATCCCCACTGATGCCTTTGAGGCGCTGATGAACAGCTTGGAGCAGATTCCGCAAGGCGTAGTCAAGATGAGTGATGTGATGAAAGACACAGTGGAGACATCAAACAATGTGGGACGCATAGTGACAGAACAGGACCACATCCTCATCTCCACCCATACGCGCAGCTTCATAGACAAAGAGATGGATGAACTGGCCAATGAGATAGCCGGTATTTTTACCGATGCCGGCGCACAAACGGAAGTTGTGATGCGGGCTCCCGCCTGGCAGGAAGACCAGCAGTCAGCCTTCCTGAAAATGGTGAGCGACACTTTCCGGGATGTGCTTGGCTGGCGTCCGCGAATGGTGGCCATGCACTTTGTGCTTGAAGCAGGATTCTTTGTGCAGCACTATCCGGGCATTCAGATAGCCAGCATAGGCCCACGCATAATGGAGCCCCACTCCACAAGTGAACGGGTAGAGCTATCAACCGTCAATGATATCTGGACAGTCCTGCTGGAATTGCTGGAACGTCTATCGGTATAGTCTAATAATTACTGCAGATTGACCTCAGCTATATCAATCAGATTGTTGATTATGGCATAGATGGTAAGGCCGGCAGGTGAATGGATCTGTAGCTTGGCGGAAATGTTGCGGCGATGAGTGGTAACGGTGTGTATTGAAAGGAACAGTTTATCGGCAATCTCCTTATTTGACATACCCTTGGCTACACATCTTATTATGTCTTTCTCACGGTCACTTATCAACGCCAGGCTGCTGCTTCCGTACTCAGGTGCGCCTGTCTGCAACTGCTCACTACTTACAACGGCGGCCTTTTCAAGTTTCATTACGGCAGGAACAAAGAGACGTTCCTCTATCTCGCTGTGTGAAATAAGGTCATTCTCACAGTTTATGATGTCATAAAGAGCAGAGTTGAGAAGGTCATTGTTGGGCTGACGATAGTGACGTATCACAATATCCTTAAGTTCCTTAAGCTTCTCAGAACCATTATCATGACTTACTGAGTACTTGGAGATGTTGAACTTTCCTGTAGGTTGGCCATGCAATAACTTCTCCACATACACGAATATGGTATCGTTCTCATATTTCATGTGGTTCTCCACCTCAATGGTATAGTCATCATAAAATTTGAGTATCAGGAACGCCACGTCATTTACGTCATTGCAGTTGATGGCCTCAATCAGTTTCCTACGTATTGTAGGCAGGATAAAATCACTGAAATATGTATGGGCCCGCTTAAGATAATCAATGATGGCAAGTAGTGAAACGGTGTATCCTGTGTAGTTCTTGCCGGCAATAAGATTTGCCACAGCCAGAAATGTAGAGCAGTCAACACCGTTCTCGCGGCATACCTCCTCTATGGTACTGTCACCGAATCCGAACTGTATTCCGAATCGGCTTATAACCAAAAGCAACAGATTGTTATCATCAATCAGATCCCTCATCTTGTCCTGACGGACATACTCAGATGCTTTTACACCCATAATATTACGCAAGTAAGTCTAACTGAGTGCAAAATTAATGCTTTCCGCAATAACGGGATATACTCACAATTAGGTATAATTGAATGCTGAGAATGGATAGAAAAAAAGAATTGTCACGTGGATTCCGCGCAACAATTCTCTAATCTCAATCCTCAATTATTTACCTGGCCAGTTTGTAAATGGCTTCCATATCTGAAGGCTGAAGTACCTTGAACATGCCCTGGGGAGCAGTTCCGTCCTGACTGCACTTGCGTACCATCTCCTTGATCTCCGCGTCAGTGACCTCACGTCCTATCAGTTCATGAATGTTTATGGGCATACCTATTGAATGGTAGAAACGCTCCATTGCCTCAATACCACGGATTGCCGTACCTTCCGGATCAGTAAAGTCATTCTCCACGCCCATCACGTTCACAGCGAAACGCACAAAACGGCTCACGTCACATTTATATACGTATCGTGCCCAACTGGGCCATATGGCAGCCAGACCTGCGCCGTGAGTAACGTCAAACATGCCACTCAGCTCATGCTCCAGCTGGTGTGTAGCCCAGTCACCTATACGGCCACAACCGGTCAGGTCATTATGGGCAATGCTGCCGCCCCACATTATCTGTGCTCGGTAACGGTAGTTCTCAGGATCCTTAAGTACCTCAGGTACACACTCCATCACAGTACGCAACAGAGCCTCGGCCACTGCATCGGTCAGGTTCATGTCACCATCATGTGAAAAATAGCGCTCCATAGTGTGCATCATTATATCCGTAACACCTGCAGCCGTCTGATACGGGGGCAGCGTGTAGGTGCGCTCCGGGTTCATGATGGCAAACTTGGGGCGGCTTATATTGTTGGAGTAGCCTATCTTTACGTCACCGTCCTCATTAGTGATAACGCTTGACTCACTCATCTCACTGCCTGCAGCGGGAATGGTCAGGACCGATGCCACCGGCAAGCAGGTCTGCGGAGTATATTTACGCATATATACATCCCATACCTCACCATCATATGGTACACCGTATGCGATAGCCTTGGATGAGTCAATCACACTGCCGCCGCCCACGGCCAGGATAAAGTCAACCTTCTCCTTACGGCACAGGTCTATACCCTCATGAACCTTGGAGAGTCTGGGATTAGGCACAACACCACCCAGCATCACATACTTAATGCCGCCTTCACGGAGCAGACGCTCCACCTTTTCCAGAAGACCTGATTTGATGGCGCTCTTGCCACCGTAATGAACCAGCACCTTGCTGCCGCCGTACTTGCGTACCAGCTCAGCCAGCTGCTCCTCGGAGTTCTTTCCGAATACCACCTCAGTCGGTGCGTAATAATTAAAATCTACCATAAAAACACATATTTGTAAGGTTAGTAAAAAAGTTGGCTGTAGGCCGACGGCTTACAGCCAACTTTTTTGTTGATTTAATTGAAGTTACTTCTTTTTCTTTTCGTCCTTTATTTCCTCAGCCTGAACATTCTCAGCCTCCTGTTTCTTGGCGAGATACTCCGGAAGGTTCAGACCAGCCATGTTGAAGAGGTCAGACATAGGAGGAACAGACTTGAGCAGTCCGCTCAGGAAATTGGCGGTTGAGCCTTTTCCGTCGGCGCTGTTGCCTGAATCCCAAACGGTCACGTTGTCGAACTTGATACCCTTGATAGCCTCTACCTGAGTCTTTACAAGTTCCGGCATCTTCTCTGACATGAGCAGCATAAATGCCTTAGCGGCATCACCGCCTGCAGCCTGTACCATCTTGTCATAACCGGCAGCCTGCTTGGTCAGGATCTCAAAGTAACCCTTAGCCTCAGCTTCCATGCGGGCGAATATGGCATCAGCCTCACCCTTGGCACTTACACGCAGTTTCTCAGCCTCAGCCTCAGCAGCTATGATGATACGGTCCTTCTCAACCTGCTGGGCAACCAGGATGTTGGCCTGCTGGGTTGAACGCTCACGCTCGGCACGGGCATTTTCTGCGTCACGCTCTGCAATGTAGGCATCCTGCAGCGCCTTAGCCTGCTGAACCTTCTCAGCAGTTACAGCCAGACGGTTAGCCTCAGCCTCTTTCTCACGACGGAATGCATCTGAGTTTGCAATCTCAACCTTGGCGTTGTTTTCACCCTGTACGGCAACAGCGTTAGCCTGTGATGTACGGATACGGGTCTCCTTAACAGCCTCAGCCTTACCGATCTCACCGTTTCTGTCCTGCTCAGCTACGCTAACCTTAGCCTCGTTGATAGCCTTGGCGGCAGCCTCCTTACCCAGAGCCTGGATATAACCTGACTCATCCTTGATATCGGTTACGTTTACGTTGATAAGACGCAAGCCTATTTTCTTGAGCTCAACCTCAACGTTCTTGGCAATCTTCTCCAGGAAGGTGTCACGGTCACTGTTGATCTCCTCAATTGACATGGTTGCGATAACCAGACGCAACTGACCGAACAGGATATCACGGGCCAGTTCCTGAATCTCTTCGGCCGTGAGTCCCAGCAGACGCTCGGCAGCGTTGTTCATGCTGTCCGGCTCTGTCGATATACCTACGGTGAAACGGCAGGGTACATCCACGCGGATGTTCTGACGGCTCAGGGCGTTGGTCAGGTTTGCATCGATAGAGATAGGTGTCAGGCTCAGGTAAGCATAGTCCTGAATTACAGGCCATACAAACTTACCGCCGCCATGTATACACTTGGCGCTACCGCCACCGGTCTTTCCGTAAACTACCAGAATCTTGTCCGACGGGCAACGTCTGTACCTGCGGATAATTGTTGCAAACAGTATAAAAAGGAGGACTACTCCTATCACTACAAGAATTGAAATGTTACTTCCGTTCATTTTATTAATTAGTATTTTAAGTTATTGAAATGTCGTTTATATAATTGAGAATTTACCATACGGAAAGCTTATTTTACGCAGGTTCTAAGTATTAATTATGTCACTTCGTTCCATGATTTTTGTCGCGATTCGGGATATAAAGCGAGCTTTCTCTCCTCTCACTGCTCCAAAAATTTTCAATTTTCAATTCTCAATTTTCAATTATTCCACCAACAGCAGATCATCTCCCAAGACCTTTACAATCTTGACCTGAGCGCCAGTAGCAATCTCCTCACTGCGGTCTGTCATGGCATCAACCTCATGCACGGAGCCTTTTACGCTCACCTGCACCTTGCCACGTCCTGAACGGGATGCCGGAATGCGCAGATAAACATCGGCCTTAAGGCCTACAGCCTCACTCATCTTGAAACTGCCGTCATGCGAAAGCTTCATGACCTGACGGAACATGAACACAAATGCAAGCACAAACACCAATCCTACGGCAATGGCCACCACCTGCAGCAGCCAGCCTTTTTCAATTGAACTGAACAGCAATGCGCCAGCCCAACCGTACCCTAACAGGAAATTGATAAGATTGCGGAAAGAGAATACCCCACTCAGGGAACCGTCTTCCATGGAATCAATGGAACTGTCCATCGGTCCGGCGTCAACATCGGCATCAGTACCTAACCCCACAAAAGTCATTATAGTCTGAATCAGGAACACGAGCGATGCGCAAAGTGCAATAACCCAGAAAAACTTCTGTAATGGTTCAAGGGAATTGAATAAATCCATCATAGGCTAAAACAATTATTGGTTAATTAATGTTTGGGATAAACCCGTTTTTACAAAAATAGTGATTCCTGTGGATTATTTCCAAACCTACATAAAAAAAAACATTAACTTTGCGTGAATTTGAAAATATGGAACTCCCAATGTATGACACACTGCTCAGTTTGCCTCTTTTTCAGGGCCTGAACCAGGCTGACTTCAACAGTCTGCTACAGAAAATACGTCTGGATTTCATTCGATATGAGTCCGGGAGTACCATAATAAATGCAGGTGACAGATGCAAGAACCTGGCTTTTCTCATTAGTGGCACGGTAGAGAGTTCAAGAGACGGCAAGAACGGCCGCTTTACCTTTAAGGAGAACATTGAGGCGCCATACCTTATTGAACCCTACTCCATGTTCGGAAGAGCCGGTCTTTACCAACGCACCTACACTGCTGCCACCACATGCAGTTTCCTTATGGTTGACAAACAGTACATCTATACGGAACTGGGCAAATACAACATTTGCCGCATGAATCTGCTCAACATTCTGAGCGGACGTGTGCAGCAACTGGACGGTCACATCTGGAGCATGGACGGAATGACCCTGAGGGAGCGCATCATCCATTTCATCAAGGGCCTGTCTGATATCCAAAGCGGGCAGAAACAGCTCATAATAAAGATGAATGACCTGGCAGCTCTGATGGATGCAACGAGACTGAATGTTTCGCGTGAATTGAACACTCTTGAAGCCGATGGCCTGATAAGCCTTCGCCGCAAAGAGATACTCATTCCCGCATTAGAGAATCTGATAAGTTGACTCAAGCAAAAGCCAACGCCAAAGTTAGAATATGGACGAGAAAAAGAAAGCTGCACTTGACTGCCGATACGCGAGAATGGCCCTTATATGGGCTGAAAACTCCTACTGCGTACGCCGTAAGGTAGGTGCACTTGTCGTTAAGAATAATATGATAATATCCGACGGATACAACGGTACCCCCACCGGATTTGAGAATATATGTGAAGATGAGAACAATGTTTCCAAGCCGTATGTACTTCATGCCGAGGCCAATGCCATAACAAAACTGGCACGTTCATCAAACAGCAGTGACGGTGCAACTCTGTATGTTACAGCATCACCCTGCATTGAATGTGCCAAACTGATCATCCAATCCGGCATTAAGCGCGTTATTTACACAGAGCAATATCGGCTTACAGATGGTGTTGACCTGCTCAGACGCGCAGGAATTGAAGTAAAATACCTTGACCTTAACTCAGAAGACAGTTCAAAATGAAAATACTCAAAAAAATACTCTGGTCGCTGATTGTACTTATTATCGGTTTCTTTATCGGAAGTAGAGTGGTAATTACACTCATCAAGCAGCAGAAACCGGGCCATGAATACAGGATAGGCACCCTGGGAGTATCAAAGATACAGGCACTTATCAACGCACTTGACAAGAAATACGTGGAGAATGTCAACATGGACTCCATCATTGACCGCGCACTTCCTGTCATCCTTCAGGAACTTGATCCCCACTCCGCATACTATCCCGCTGAGGAGACTCAAGAGAGCAATGATGAACTTCACGGCAGTTTCTCAGGCATCGGCATACAGTTCTCCATGCAGGATGACACCGTACGTGTAAACAGTGTCATACACGGAGGTCCTTCTGAAAAGGTGGGAATCCTGGCCGGTGACCGCATCGTACTCATCAACGACTCCGTATTTGCAGGAAAGAAGATCTCCAGCAATGAAGTGGTCAAGAATCTCAAGGGCCCCAAAGGCACCAATGTAAAGGTGGGCATAATGCGTTCAGGAGAGTCCGGAATTCTGGATTTCAACATAGAACGCGGAGATATTCCCGTCAAGAGTGTAGATGCCGCATACATGATTTCAAAGGAGGACGGCATAGGCTACATACTCATAAACAAGTTTGGTGAGACCACCCTTGCCGAGATGATGATAGGCCTGGCCGAGCTCAGCAACAAAGGCATGAGGAAACTCATCATTGACCTGCGCGGCAACACCGGAGGTTATCTGGGCGCAGCTATACAGATGGCTAATGAGTTTCTACCCAAGAATGACCTTATTGTATATACCCAAGGTGCCCACAATCCCACATCAAGGACATACGCTACCGGCCACGGTCACTACACCTCTACTCCTATTGTAGTATTGATTGACGAATCATCGGCATCAGCTGCAGAGATATTCACCGGAGCCATTCAGGATAATGACCGCGGCACCATTGTAGGCCGCCGCTCATTCGGTAAAGGCCTTGTACAAGAGGCCATCGAGTTCTCTGACGGCTCCAGCATGCGCATAACCATAGCACGTTATTTTACACCCTCAGGCCGATGCATCCAGAAACCATACGGTGAGTCCGATGAAGACTATGCAATGGACATCCTGAAGCGTTATGAGCATGGTGAGTTCTTCAGCGCGGACAGCATAAAGCAGGATGAAAGTGAGGTTTACACCACTAAAGGAGGCCGCATAGTATATGGTGGCGGAGGTATCATGCCTGATATCTTTGTAGCGCAGGACACCACCGGCTATTCCACCTACTACTCAACCGTAGTACGCAAGAGCCTTGTAAACAAATTCTCATTCAAATATGTAGATGCCAACAGAGCCACATTCTCCGATTTCAAGACATACCAGGAGGTAGAGAGCTATCTTGACAAGAAGAATGTGCTGAACAGGTTCTATGAGTTTGCTGAGAAAAACGGCGTCAAGAGAGACGAGAGAATGACAAAACCTGCCTTAAACCAGATGCGACAGGCACTTTACGCCAACATCATATATGATGCGCTGGATATGCAGGACTACATTGCATTCATTAACAACACTGACCCTGCCGTAGCCAAGGCCATTGAGGTGCTGAAACAGTAAATCCTCTGGGGTTACCGTAAAACAATCTGTGTTATCACCTGAGCGCCGGCTTGGGCATTCAGGCGTGCCACCAGTTCTGTACGGCGCATCATCAGTTCATTACGCAATGCTGCCGATGAAACAGTAACAAACAATACCTGATTGTAAATCTTTAGGTCTTTGGTGTATTTTGATACCGCGGGACCAAGTACAGTATCCCATGCGTTGATAAGCCTGTGCTCGTTAAGCGGGGTCTCCAGCCCCATCTCACGCAGATACTGGAGTATCACACCGCCCACCTTCTCTGATTCAGTCTTTCTCATAGCACATTACCGTTCTCTATCGTAAACACCTTGTAATCACAGCCTGCATCGGCAAGAATGCCGTCTATATGGTTGCGGTCCACATCAGTTATGAAGACCTGACCGAATTCCGGATCCGATACGATAGACAGGATACGTGAAACACGGACAGCATCCAGACGGTCAAAGATATCATCAAGCAAGAGGATGGGACGTTTCCTGCAAGTCTCTTTCAACAGCCTGTACTGTGCCAGCTTAAGAGCCACAAGATAGCTCTTGTTCTGCCCCTGTGATCCCTCACGACGTATAGGATATCCGTCCAGATTCATCTCCAGTTCATCCTTGTGTATTCCGTGAAGCGTATAACCGGCACTTCTGTCAAGCGCACGACCGTTCTCAAACTGAGCCAGCAGATCACCCCGCTCCACGTGCGATGAATATGAAAGTGAAACCTGCTCTGAAGAATCGCCTATCAATGAGTACATTTCACTGAAACACGGAACCAATCTGTCAGTCAAAGCCTTACGTCTCTCATAGATCTTGACGCCCGTATCGGCCATAATCTGTTCCCACATAAGAAACATTTCCCTGTCAGGCTCACTCTCCATCTTGAGCAGGACATTACGTTGCTGGAGCGCCTTGTTATATGATATCAGCAGTTTAAGGTATTCAGTATCATACTGTGATATAATGATATCCATGAAACGTCTGCGTTCATCGGACCCTCCGGAAATAAGTTCCGCATCCTGAGGTGACACCATAACGAGCGGGATATAACCTATGTGGTCAGAAAAACGCTGATACTCCTTACCGTCACGCTTAATCTGCTTATGTCCCTTGAACCTTGACAGGCAACCTATTACCGTCTTATCACCTGAGGGCAGGAAATATGAGCCCTGCAGCTGATAGCAATCAGCACCGTGCCTTACAGTCTGCTGGTCAGTAAGGCTTACAGAGCTCTTGCAGAAAGAGAGGCAATAGATGGCATCAAGCAAGTTTGTCTTGCCCATACCGTTCTTTCCCACAAAGCAATTCAGCTTGGGTGAGAACTCAAGGTCAGCCTGAACTATATTTCTGTAATCCTGTACAAACAGATGGTCAAGTAGCATATCAAATATCATTTGATGAATGCGAAATTACTTTTCTTTTCCGAATATCAGTCTTTTTTGAATCAAATTGTATTCGCATAGTAAAAAAATAACTATTTTTGCACCCGCAAATAAAAGAGGAAATGGCAAAGAAATCAGTAACTCCCGCTCCAAAGCAGGACCAGAAAGGCCTTGAAGAGGCTTTGTCAAAGTCAGAACAGTTTTTTGAGAACAACAAGAAGACCATCTTCGGTGCTCTCATTGCAATCATAGTAATCATTGCCGGCGGCATGCTTTACAACGCAAAAGTTGCACAGCCACGTCAGATCAAGGCTGCTGAGGCTATATTCCCCGGTGAATCATATTTCATCAACGGTGATTATGAGACCGCTCTCAACGGCGATGCTTACGGTTTTGAAGGTTTTGAGGCTCTGGCAAGCAAGTTCAAAGGCACCAAGGCAAACAAGCTGGCAAACCTCTATGCCGGTCTTTGCTACGCACAGCTTGACAGCATGGATGTAGCTGAGAAATATCT
>Ga0310786_10009936_pt1 | contig 12008 bp, 4 predicted proteins | sample AusTroGonzalo_MG_FD_203881 | JGI IMG/M metagenome (GOLD analysis project Ga0310786, IMG submission 203881) | Bovine rumen microbial communities from tropical cattle in Woodstock, Queensland, Australia - Gonzalo_03 (v2) (version 2) | ecosystem: Host-associated > Mammals > Digestive system >... | reverse complement strand
ACTATTTTTTCAGCTTGCTTATTCGTAATTTTATCTTCAAGCCCCATACCGAGTTCTATTCTCATTTTTCTTTCATTGGGCGCAACCAAAATTACGACTCCGTTGTTCACATCTTTAGCACCGACGCCGTATTTTCTTCCGACTTCCACCGCTGTATCCTCTACCGACTTACCTTGGAGAGAATTAACTGTCACAACAGCAATTTCAGCAGTGGTTTCTTTTTTTAATTTGAAGATTATACTTTCAATTTTATTACAATCCTTCCAATTTATAATTTTTGCGTTGTCAGAAATAAATCCGTAATTAAAATCCAAATCTTCAACTGCAAATAATGAAAACACGAAAAAAATACAAAAAATCGACCACAGAATTCTGAACGATTGAATAAATTTTAGAAAAACAAAACTAATTATCTTCATTTCCATACCTCAGTATCTGTTTATCAACTAAAGAAGTGCTTCTGAAAGTAGATTATAACTCAACAAGTGTTGATAAAACTTTAAATTTCTTTTGATCGGAAAATTGTTAGCTGAATTGTAGAACTTAATAACACGAAGCTAATTCAGGCAAGAGGGTCTTGGCGGAGAGCCTCCGCCCCGGTATCACTTGAAGACGTTGTCCTATTCATAGGTATGCCGAAAAATCACGAAAATCGATTCACACGAAAAAAGCAAACCGTCGGATAGCTACACTTAAAATACCGCCTTCACGGGCTCCGTGCCCAGTTTACAAACTGGTTAATGAATAGTTAATTTTTGAGTAACAACTGACCCACGACCCCACCCGAAGGAAAAATAACACAAAAAAGTTGAAAAATTGTTGATTTAACTTTTCGTTAACTACTTTTGATAAGAGATTATATAACATCTAAATTTTCGCTAACTCAGCAGGGAACCCCTGCGAGTAATATTGGGGCAGTACATTTGTACAACCGTATGCCGAAAATCACAAAAATCGATTTAGATATACATGGCAAACCATTATATCAGAGTATTTTAATATTGGCTTCAAGATCATCTTGGCTCCAAGTGCAAATTGGTTAAATCAACGGAATTTTAGCTTTTTTGTGATATTTTTCCTTCGGGTGGGATCGAGGGATCCCGTACAATTAAAGGTTAACAAATTATTAATGTTAACGAAAATTTAACCGTTTGTAATACCATTCGAAGCATACCGAAAAAATCACAAAAATCGATACAGATACAAGGAGCAAACCATTATATCAGAGTGTTTTTAATACTGGCTCCAAGATCGTCTTGGCTCCAGGCGCTGCCTGGGCAGGGAACCCCTGCGAGTAATATTGAGGCAGTACATCTGTACAACCGTATACCGAAAATCGCGAAACCCAATTCAGATGCGCAGGGAGCAAACCATTATATCAGGGTACTTTTAATACTGGCTCCAAGATCATCTTGGCTCCAGGTGCTACCTGGTGATTTTGTGAAAATTTATGAAAAAGCAACCAACTTCGCGAAAAGTTGGCTGTTTTCTTCAGTTTATTATGTTGCGGATTGAAATTTTCGAATTATCCGAACAATTTGAATTAATTTGGAAGCAATATTCAAATAGGTTGTCGTTTCCCATATCGGTTGATTCAGCCTGTTGAGTTCGTTTTTCTTTTCGAGTTTTTGATTCCGAATCATTTTTTGAACCGGAGATTATTTTCTCTAAAGTCTTTGGCAGGCTGTTTAGCTGTTGCTGAAAAGCGTTTCTTTCTCCTTTTAATCTTTGATTTTCAAGTTCTAACAATCTGTTTTCTTTGCAAATTTTGTCATATTTTTCTTGATTTATACGCTTTTCGTTTTGTAATTTTTTCAATTCTCCTTGTACTTTTTTTAATCCGTTTAGTTTATACATCAGATCGTTTGATTTTTTTCGAAACATGTCTTTCTCTCTCACCAAACTTTTGTTTACATCCATTAACATCATGTTATCGTAGTAAATCCTGTCGGCTTTTTTCAGTTTTTGCTGTAATTTTTCTAACTGTTTTTGAGATTTTTTCAATTTATCTAATTTATTTATCAAATTATCCAATTGTTGTTGAGAGATGTTATTTTCTTTTTTCAATCTCTGGTTTTCTCCTTCTAATTGATCTTTTTCAGAACTTATCTGTCTGACTAGTTCTTGGGTTTTTTGTAATTTTCTTTGTAATTTATCAAATCTTTCTTGTAAATCTTTGAATTTTTTCGAATGGCTGATTAAATCGTCGGATTGTTTTCCCAATAAGGATTGCAATTCTCCAAATATTTGGTTTTCAGTGTTCTTGTCATTTGTTTCTTCATTTTTCGATATCATTTGATCCAAATTTTTGCTGCATGTTTTTAATCCTTCAAATAATGACGATATCAATTCATTAATCTCTTTTTTAGAGTCCAAAATTTCTCTGGACATTCCCACAAGATGCGAAAAAACAATTATATTGTTTATGTCGTGATTCTGTGGCAGCTGACAGATTTCCAACAGTACTGAATGCATGTTTTGTATTTGAAGATCCATCTGAATAGAATTTTTAACCCAGTTGATAAGATTTTCGAATAATATATCTTTTGTTGAAGAAACAACGAATTTAGCATTTTGTAATTCGTTCTGATTTTCGCATTTTGAATATTTAGATATTAATTCGAAAACATAATAATTCAGTTCACCGATATTTTTAATTGATAAAGTTTCCGTCGATTTAATTTTTTCACGAAGTCTGAATAAATTATCATCGAGCATTGATTGAAAACTATTCGGATCATTGTGTTGTGAATTAAAAGATTGTATTTCTTTACAGAAATCATCAGTTTGTCGGCTTATATTTGCGCCGAGTTCTGAGTTTTTTTTCAAAAGAGTTTGAAATTTATCCCTGAATATTTCTTCTGCGTTTTTTTCTGATTTTTTTTGCAGATCATTCAGTTTAGATTTTGTTAATACGGAGGTCGAGTAGGTCGAAGTGGTTTCCGCGACTATCGTAGATTCTGATTTAGAAAGTTCAGGTTCTATAATGAGTGTCGGGGTCAGGGGTTGTTCGGCGGACATGTTTATAACTTCCGTTGTCGTTAGAGGTTGTTCAGCGGACATATTTACAACTTCCGTTGTCGTTAGAGGTTGTTCGGCGGAAATATTTATGATTTCCGTTATCGGAGAAGGTTGACTTTGCAAGTCATCGAAAGTGTTATCTGTGTTGCTCGGAGAATTTATTTTATTTAAATTCTGATTTGAATTGTTTTCGTTTAATCTGTTTCCGAAAAAATCGTATGGAGCGGAAAAAATTATCGACGGAGCCAATTGAATATGTGTTTTTTTTCGTTTAACAAACATCGTTGAATTTTTATTCATTTTGTTTCTTAAATTATCAGTCATCGGACCGACATCACTTTGTGAGGAAAGCTTTCTTTTTCTGTATCTCGGATTTTTATCGAAATAATCATATCTGCTGTGGCGAAAGGATTGATTCTGAAAACCTGACATAATCGATTGATGATGAGATAGAGCTTCAAAAAATTCCGGCGGACTTGAGTTTGGAACGCTGATTGAGGATTCAACGTCACTAAGATTGGGAAAAAATTCTCTTTTCGTTTGGTTTTGATCGGAATGATGTCCGTTGTAATCCGGATCACCGCGAGACATCATGGCTTGCGCATTATCAACTAAATACATAAAAATTACTAATAAAAAACACAATAATTTCATTTGAATTTTCTCCTTTAAAAACAAGCGATTATATATTTTTAATTCTCGAATACATTTAAAACGATATGAATTTTATATTATAAAATCAAGATTTGACTTAATTGTATAATAATTTGAAAATAAAAGGTTTCCGTAAATTCAATCCGCAAACCTATTACAAAATTTTTTGTGATATATTTTCTGAATTTTTATTTTAAATAATATAAAAACTATATAATATTTGCAAAACAATTTATGTAATTAACAAAAGGTAAAGAGTTAAATTTTGCGCGTTGAAATGAGGCTAAAAATGAAAAAAATTATCTTTCTATCAATTCTCGTATGGGTTTCAGAAAATGTAACGGGAATGAATGAGAATTTAAATTCTCAGGAAATCAGAAATAATTCAATTCGAAAACAGAAAATCGGTGAGAAGATTTGCGAGGTGATTGAACCATCTGCCGCTCCAAATGTCGGCGGCGGTTCAAAATCCGATAATAATGCTCTGCGAAATTCTAACGTGGATGTATCTTCTATGCAGGTTGATCAGACCTATTTTTCACCGAATTGGTTGGCTTCGTTTCACTCTGAAGAACCACAGGATGTAGCGAATTTGTTACTTTCCATCGGCAATATGATGCAAAAGCAAAATTTCATGTACAGAACCAATTTGGAAGAAGTTAAAAATCAGGCGATAATTCAAGGAGAATGGGAAGCATACAGAAGATATCAAGAAGCGCTGAAAATCAGAGATGATCAATCGCAACAGCTTGCAAAATATTATCAAGAAAAACACTCTAAACTACTGCAGAAAGAATCAGAATATCAAAAACAACTTCAGAAAAAAGAAGAAGAGATACAAAAAAATAATTCACTGCTTCAGCGAACCTTACAGGAGTTTCAAAATTTTAAATCTCAATATCAACAGGAACTGATACAAAAACTAAAACAACAGGAGTCAGAGTATCAAAAACAACTTCAACAAAAAGAGGAGGAATTAAAGCAAAAAGACTCTAGTTTTCAGCAACTCCAAAAGAAAATACAATATCAGCAAGAAATGATACAAAAATTGGAACAGGCGTTTCAAAAGCGACAGGAAGAGTTGATAAAACAGAAAGAAGATGAATTAAAGCAGAAAGATATTTGTTTTCAGCAACTCCAGAAGAAAATACAATGTCAGGAAGAAATGATACAAAAATTAGAAGAAGCGTTTCAAAAGCGACAGGAAGAGCTGTTAAAATACAACAATCAGCAAAAGCAAGAAGAAAACAAATCAGAAAATAAAAATTTTAAAAATCACAGTCCTAAAAAAAGAACATCTTCGTCGCCGGATCCGTCGAAATCTGAAAAGAAACATAAAATCGATAATACGGAGGAAAATCATTCAACAGATGACAATCCTGCGGAAAAATCAACTCAATCTGTAATAAATAAAAACAACACGAGCGAAGCACGACATGGTTATGATCTCAGAAAAAAATCGCCTGAAGTGATGATAATAGAATTGGATTCTGACACTGAACAGCCTTCTAACAACTCAACACAGCCTGCGAAAAATCGCAATCTTGTAAAGGTAAAAACCGAAGAAACACATAAAGATAAATCAGAGAAAAATTCAAATCCGCGATCTGAAGAGACAATCAAAAATGCTGTAACAGAAGATGAAACCCATCAGAAAATTCGCCGCATCGTGTTGAGCATGAGAGATGTCTTAGCGAAAGAACAAAGTGTTTCAGACGAACAGTTTTCAGAAATGGAGAACCAAATATATCGGGATTATGATATAAATCAAAAAAAATACAAACATTATTGGAGATATGTGAGAGATTGGAATAATTTAAGTGATCTCAGAAAAAAAGTCGTGAAAACAATTGTATCGCTGAAGAATAGCGATGTTGAGAGTGATATTAATACAAAAGGGCTCATAGATCTCGGAAACGAGCAAAAACCAAACAATCGCGCCGTGGATTGGATTTCTAACCATTTGTTTCGTGCTGTTGTACGTATGATGATCGGAAAAGAGTCTCCTCAGATAATCTCCCGGCAAGAATCACTCAGTCTGTCTTCTTATAGACATGCCAGATATATGTCGCGTATATGGAGCATATTAGCTCGCGCCGAAACGACATCTTGAGTAAAATTTTAAAGTTAAATCAACAGAATCTGCCCAGGCAGCACCTGGAGCCAAGATGATCTTGGATCCAGTATTAAAAACTCTGGTTTGCCCCAAAAAGTTTTTGGATCCAGTATTAAAGTACTCTGATATTCAGGTATGCCCTCCCGCATCTGAATTGGGTTTCGTGATTTTTCGGCGTACTGTTGTACAGATGTACTTCTCCAATATCACCCGCAGGGGTTCTCTGCTGATTTCAATAAGTTAGCGAATTACACTATTTTCGCTTAGAAATTTGTACAACATCCTATAGTTTTTCAGAAGGAATACTTTTCTCTAATTCCCTATCTATCCTTACGTTTTCGAGTGCAGGCATTTCCGATATAAAATCCGGAATACTCTGTAAATCAGTATTTATCATATCTGATTTTGAAACGCCGGCATCTCTACCGGAATAAGCGTCTTTGTCGAGATCGAAGGCTCCATCAGGAGCGACAAAGCGTTCATCTTTTCCTCCGGTCCCTCTTCTGTCCTTCAATTCATAAAATTGATCGAACGCCCAATTTCTTGGAAGAGGATAACCGAGATTACCACAAAACCCCGTAGACATTCCGCTTACAAAACTGCTTACGGCATAACCTTCATTTGATACTCTGAAACAAACATTTCGTGATCCGTATATTCCCACGAGATAACCCGAACCGCTGGAACGAACGGAAGAAAATACTCCGCGAAAATAAGGGATTATAAGCTGAGAAACCTGATAATCGAATAAATCACAATCTACAGCAAAATATATGATTGTTCCCGAAGGAAGATTGATTAATTTCGCGGCTTCTACAGCTATTTTTCCATCCCTTTCTCCTGTATCTGCACCACCTGAAAAATACTCAGGATACCAGCCTCCGTCTTGGTAAATGGGGAAAACTCGTAAACCCGCTCGAAAAATAAATGAAAGCTCCTGAGTAGTTAAATTTTTGGGACGTCGATGAATTCCCCTGCCCACGAAGCCCGTCAAATATCTTCCGACACACTCATATCCTTTATCGCGCAGTGCGAGAGCTTTAGGATAAGTTAATTGAACAGAACAATCGCAAGCTTTTGCAGGTCTTGCCGTATCACCGCAGCTGGTTAACAATGCCTTTACTGTCGGCATATTCGCTACACCGGTTTCAGGCAAGCAAACAAATGATTGAAAGGATTTAACATTAGCAGCAGTGCCGGAATCATACACGCCATTAATCTCTCCTTTGAATCCGTTAACATACAAAGCACTTTGCAGAATTTTTACCAAATTTACTTTGCTTTCGGCTGAAATAGTCGGACATTTTTCTGTCGTTTCCGGTCCGAAATTTCCGTTAGCTGTGCCGACAGTCATTCCTTCCTCTGCTTGAAGAGCAAATATTAAAGCGCGGTTTGTACCTCTTAAATAGTGACCATCACAAGGAATAATTCCTGTGTATGAATTGTAATTCCTGTTCAAATGCTGCTGAATAGATCTGATTTTAGGATCTCCGTGATTAACGCATATGTATGCATCCGAGTTTAAAATAGCTTTAAACCATAGAGGTGTTACGGAAGAATCTTCCTCATCAAATCCTAAAGCATGACACTTTAATTCCAGGACAGCTTCAACTGTTTTCTTCCCAAAGTTGCCGGTAACTGCTCCTGTGTTATATCCTTTGCAAAATAACGCATGTTGAATCAATTTTACAAAATTATTTACCGTATCAACATTTCCTTCCTGTATTGTAGGACAAGTTTTGAAGGTATCCGGTCCGAAATTTCCGTCTGCCTCTGACACTCCGAGTTTTTCCAAACCTATTTCAAATTGTAACGCCCTAACAAATCCCTTGAACAATAACGTTCCTGCGCTGATACCGTCTTCTGTAACCGGAACAAAACCGCTCCTCCCCGAATAAGTAGAATTTAGCCATTTTTGTGCATCTGTCTTTCTGTAATCATACATTCCTTCGACATCAGAGATACACAATAAACCCCCTATCAAAAACGTTGCTTGCTTCAGATATTTTTTCATTGTTCTCCCCATCGTAGTCGTTACCTCAAACAAAAGTTTAAGCTATCACCTTATTCGAACGACCTCAAGCTACGCATTAACCATGAAATGTTTGTGAAAATGGAACATAATCATGTTCGAAGAAAATCTTCGATTGATGAACTTTGATTTTTCAAAGAGATCTTTTTTCTCCTTTCTTATATTTGTTTACGAATAAGTGCCGAACTTTTAACCATATTTAGTTGAAAAAAATCGTGAAAATCCTCAAAGTTTGGTACTAATCCACAGAAAAAGTAAAGACAACAACATATATATATATCTATATATTTGTTGTTGTTGGTAAGGGTATTTTCTGTGGATAACTCGATGTTTTAATTGAATAACATTTTGATTTATTTATAAAATTCTGTCAAAAATTACAATAAAAATCAGTGGATAATCATGTGAATTGTGTGTGAATTATTGTGGATAATTCGGGTCGAAATTGCTTATCCACAATCCGTCCACAGATTTACCAACATAGTTATCCACAGGATTTAAAAGGTCTTCCGAAAATCATCCCCTGAAAAACGCGTCAGAATGCGCGAGAAATAGGTTCGAACGATGAGAGATACCAAAAAACAGTTTAAATGCCGTCTACGGTCTTCCTGACGCCAAATTCCGGTATGAGTTTATCGGAGCTTGTTTGTAGATTTATGAAACGAAAATTAATCAAGTAATTTTCAGATAATGTTAAGAAAGAAACGATAAAGTCGAATAAAAACATAGCGGGAAGTGAAAAATGAAGAAATTTATCAGTGCTGTCGTGAGTTTTTGTTTGTTGTCGGCTCTGGTCGGATGCAATCCGGATTCTGATCGTCAAAAGAAATCTCGTGATAATATGGCGCAACGCGAGCAAAGTGAGATTTCGGAAGATGTCAGTAAATTACTTTCTGATCTGGTAGTTCTGGAATCTCAAAATCCCCAAAAATCTTCCGGTATTCTGAAAAGTTGCGAGAAATTCGCCGACGATCTGCTGTGTCTTTCGAAAAAAATTATGGCGAAGGGAAGGGATCCGAAAATCAACTCTCAAATTTTGGATATGACTGATCGAATTATTGAGGTCGGTCGAAAGGTCAGGAATTCTTTTTTGCAGACTGATTTTTTTTCAGCATCAATATTTTGGGATCGTCTCCAAATAAGAGGAATGGCCATCCAAGATTTAGATAAGATAAATTCAGTTGCTTTTGACGATTCCTATAATTCGTCCGAATCTATAGAAAATCAACTTTTGAAGTTAAACTTTATACAAGAATCCTTTGGTTTTTACGCGATCAATCCGAATAATGAGCTTTTTTACGATATAACGCTGGGAAACGATGAGTTATTAAAAAAATTCTATGAGAAATTACAGAAAATCGGAAATGATAGTTCTTACAGCGGTAAGGTTAAAGGATTTTTGAATCAGGTTAAAGAAATAGCGACGAAAAAAATCGATAAATCGGACGAGCTGGAGATAAAAATCTATCAGTTGTTTAAAATCAATGAAATTTCAGAAGATGTAATTGTTAAAAAATGGATGCCGTGCCTCAAAATCTTGGAAAGCTTTGATTCGGAAAAAGTTGCATATCTGGGGTCTTTGTTTAGCAGAAGTTTGGTTAATCTTGCTGGAAAAACTATGGTGGGCAGTCACGATCAGAGAATAAATTCTTTGATTTTGGATATGTCTTCCAGAACAGAGAAGGTAATGGAGAAAGCGAAAAAGGCTTGGTTGAAATCCAATCCAAACAAAGAATTAAAAGATTTTGCCGAGCTTCCTTGGTGGATAGTATCACGAAATGATCGGTGGATTCGCTCTTGGGACGTCCTGAATTTAATTGCTTACGACGAAAATTGTAATTCATCTGAAATTATCACCAATAAACTCGAGGAAATAATAAACTTACCTGAAGAAGAATCGTTCAGAAATGACAGAATTTACTACATTCCTCACATTTTGGATAGTGAATTTTGGGGTATACCTGACATCAATTGGGATTTATATTACAAAATTTATTCATTGATTGAGGATTTTTATAAAAAACTACGGAAAGTCGGAATTTATAATATAAAACACAGCGGAAAAGCTCAAAAATTCTTCGATATGATCAAAGAAAAAGCGATAAAAATCAGCGAAGAAAAAAACAATGAATCTATTCTGACACTTATTCGAGATCTGTTCAGAACTGATGAAATTTCAGATGATATGATTGTTAAAGAATGGCATCCGATCATGAAAATTTTGGAAGATTCTGAGCCCGGAAAAGTTGCTTATTTATGCTATGAATTCAGTAAAAGTTTGGATAAATTGGCGCAGGAAGTTATGGCAAATGGCAGAAATCTCAAGATTAACTCTCTGATTTTGGAGATGTCCGCAAGATTAATGAAGATAAAGGAAAAGGATTCGAATGAAGAAAACCATATGTTTTTGTGGTTGAATGCAGGACTTTATGATGCCAACATTCACCTTTGGAATGTAATGAACAAAATAGCTTACGATGACGAATGTAATTCGCTTGAACTTGTAGAAGCAGAGCTCAGCAAGATTTCTTCAAACGACTGGGATAATTTAAAAATGAGCGGATATGACGAGGATTCTTGCGGAGGTCTTTCGGGTTGCGCATTACCTAAAAAAATCAATCAACTAATCGAAAAATTCCACAAAAAGTTAGAAAAAGTCGGAAGTTATAAAATTAAACGCAGCGAACCCGCGCGGAATTTTTTCGAGAGTATCAAAAAAAGAGCTGAAGGATTAAAGTCAAAAAGCTAAAATCAGGGAACCCCTGCGGGTAATATTTACTAAGTTTACTGATTTACGGTATGCGCGAGAAATCTCAAAAGTCGAAACAGACTGAAGAGTTAACAAATTATTAATTTTTGAGTAACGACCAACCCGCTGACCCACCCGAAGGAAAAATAACACAAACCAGTTTGCAACTGGAGGCAGGCAGCGCCTGGAGCCAAGATAATCTTGGATCCAGTATTAAAAGTACTTTGATATAATGGTTTGCTCCTTGTATCTGAATCAATTTTCGTGATTTTTTCGGTATACTTCGAACTGTATTACAAACGGTTAAATTTTCGTTAACATTAATAATTTGTTAACTTTTAATTAAACGAAATCCCACGGTCCCACCCGAAGGAAAAATAACACAAACCAGTTTGCAACTGGAGGCGGTGATAAATACACTGAATTAGAGGTATGCGCCCTGCGTCTAAATCGATTTTTGTGATTTCTCGGCATACTTTGGATTGTATTACAAACGGTTAAATTTTCGTTAACATTAATAATTTGTTAACTTTTAATTGAACGGGATCCCACGATCCCACCCGAAGGAAAAATATCAGAAAAAAGTTGAAAAACTGTTGATTTAACTTTTTGTTAACTACTTTTGATAAGAGATTATCTGTATCAATATAACATCTAAATTTTTATTAACTCATTGAAATCAGCAGGGAACTCCTGCGGGTGGTTTTTAAATTCATTTCAATATCGATATGATATTAAATTTTCGCTAACTCATTGAAATTAATAGTTTTTTAATCTTTTTATGCTATTTCCCCAAAGGGCGGGGGCAGCGGGGCTGTCTTTTATTAAAAGTTAACAAATTATTAATGTTAACGAAAATTTAACCGTTCGTAATACCACTCGAAGTATGTCTCAAGAATGCTTGGACTGCAGGTACAGTGCCTGTACGAGCGGAATTTGGGAAAGTACAACTATTCTACAGTATACTCTTCACATCTGAATTAATCTCAACATACACGGGACGTGGGGAACTCGGCGAAATAAATTTTATTGTCAGCCGTTTAATTCAAATTATGTTTCGCGAGGATTTTCCAAAATTCTGATTCACGTTTCAATCTATTGGCACCTTTTCTTACTACATCGTATTCAGCCATGATATCTTCGTAAGATGAGATTGAAACAAACAACATTTTCTTAAATTTCTCATTAACCGAGTCGATTGAAGATTTCCGAACTGAAGATATAACATCGTCGTCAGGCATAATTCCTCTGCGCACTGTACTTCTGAATAAATTTTTCTGATCATCCGTAAGTAGAATCCACTGATTAATATACCTTTTTAATTCATCAATATATACTGGTTTATATCTGTATTGTTTTTCAATTTCACGACTGGACTTATTCATTATATCGAATACAAATTCTTTCGTTACTCTGTGCATTCCGTTTCGTCGTTT
>Ga0310786_10009935_pt1 | contig 12009 bp, 8 predicted proteins | sample AusTroGonzalo_MG_FD_203881 | JGI IMG/M metagenome (GOLD analysis project Ga0310786, IMG submission 203881) | Bovine rumen microbial communities from tropical cattle in Woodstock, Queensland, Australia - Gonzalo_03 (v2) (version 2) | ecosystem: Host-associated > Mammals > Digestive system >... | reverse complement strand
CAGGAAGCGCTTGTAGTTCTCCTTCACGTCCTTCGGCAGGTTGCAGAAGAAGATGAACTGAGGCGAAATGCTCTTCAGCTGGGTGATGTACTTAATCTTCAGGAAACGTCCACGCGAAGCTGTTGGCAGCGGCACGGAGTTGATGATTTCCTGCATCTTGTCGTTTAATTCGCGCACAGGGACACGGCGCTCGCGGTTCTCGTAGACCTTGTGTGCGGTCTCCAATACCCTATAAATACGTTGCTTGTTGATGGCCGAAGTGAAAATAATAGGATAGTCGGTGAAGGGTGCCGTTCTGGAACGAATCAACTCTTCGTAAGCCTTGTGCGTATTGGAGTCCTTCTCCACGAGGTCCCATTTGTTGACGACCATCACCAAACCTTTCTTATTCTTCTCAATGAGGCGAAGGATGTTCATGTCCTGGGCCTCAAAACCTTGTGTCGCATCAAGCATGAGGATGGCCACGTCGCAGTCCTCAATGGCGCGAATGGAGCGCAGCACACTGTAGAACTCAATGTCTTCCTCCACCTTGCTCTTCTTGCGCAGTCCTGCGGTGTCGACGAGCATAAACTCCATACCGAAGGCATTATAGCGTGTGTAGTTGGCGTCGCGCGTGGTACCGGCGATGTCGGTGACGATATGACGGTCAGTGCCAAGGAAAGCGTTGATCAACGATGATTTTCCAACATTAGGTCTTCCCACCACGGTGAATTTGGGCAGGTTGGTGTCGAAGTCGGTGGTGTCGGAGGGCAGTAGCTCGCAGACCTTGTCCAAGAGCTCGCCTGTGCCTGTTCCAGTCATAGCCGACATGGGGTAAGGTTCGCCTAAGCCTAAGGCATAGAACTCGCCAGCAAGTACTTCCTTGTTCGGCTCATCTATCTTGTTGACAGCCAATAAAACTGGCTTCTTTTGTTGTCGCAAAATAACCGCAACATCTTCGTCAAGGACATGCAGGCCTTCGCGACCGTCGACGATGAAGACGATGACATCGGCTTCGTCAATGGCCAGATCCACTTGCTTGCGGATTTCTTCTTCAAAGATGTCGTCCGACCCCACCACATAACCACCGGTGTCGATGACGGTGAATTCCTTTCCGTTCCAGTCGCTCTTGCCGTAGTGCCGGTCACGCGTCACGCCGCTGGTCTCTTCCACGATGGCCATGCGCTGCTTCAGCAGACGGTTGAAAAGCGTCGATTTTCCCACATTGGGTCTCCCCACTATTGCTACAATGTTTGACATGTCTTTGATGGTTTTATTTTGGGCTGCAAAAATACGAAAATTTAGGCTTCGTAGCCAAACCGTTTCAGTTCAGCCTCGTTGTCGCGCCAGTCTTTGTCGACCTTGACAAAGAGTTCCAAGAAGATCTTCTTTCCCGTAAACTCCTCAATATCAGCACGGGCCTGCATGCCGAGTTTCTTGATGGCGCTGCCACCCTTGCCGATAATGATGGCTTTCTGCGAGTCGCGGGCCACATAAATGATACTGCGGATGTGAATGCGATGCTCGGACTCTTCATAGCTCTCCACCTCAACCTGCACGGAATAAGGAATTTCCTGCTGGTAGTTGAGCAAAATCTTTTCGCGGATGATTTCAGTGATGAAAAAGCGCATCGAACGGTCTGTCAGCTCGTCCTTGGGGAAATAAGGCGGACATTCGGGCAGCTTCTCCAAAATTTGCTTGAAGATGAACTCCACGTTGGCGTTGTATTGTGCTGAAAGCGGAAACACGGTGGCATTGGGCAGAGTTTCTCTCCAAAAACCAACGGCCTGTTCCACTTGTTCCTGTGTAGAGAGGTCGATTTTGTTGATAAGCACGAAGACAGGGATGTCGGTGGTTTTCAGCCGTTCCACGGTCTTTTCCTCAATCTTTTTGTCAGTGATGTCGACGACGAAAAGAATGAGATCGGCATCGATGAGGGCCACGTTGACGAACTGGTTCATCACCTCGTGCATCTTGTAGGCTGGATCCTTGATGATACCAGGGGTGTCTGAGAAGACGATTTGGAAGTCGTCGCCGTTGACGATGCCAAGGATGCGGTGACGTGTGGTCTGCGCTTTCGAAGTGATGATGGAGATTTTTTCGCCAACCAATTGATTCATAAGGGTCGACTTACCCACGTTGGGGCGACCTATAATGTTGACATAGCCTGCTTTATGACTCATAGTGAAATTTTTTCTTCTATTTTTGCCTTGCAAAGAAACAAAATTATTATTTTTGCAGCCGATTTCGGGAACGAAATTTTTTGTTTTCCGAGATTTTTCGCACGATGCGGGGTAGAGCAGAGGCAGCTCGTCGGGCTCATAACCCGGAGGTCGGAGGTTCGAATCCTCCCCCCGCTACCAACAAAAACGGATGACCATTCGGCCATCCGTTTTTCGTTGTTGAGACCGTGCATGCACCGTCTCTATGGTTATTGGGTTTATTGCATCTTGTTCAAGCTACCGCCCAAAGTGCCATCCATAGCAATGGTACCATTGTAGATGATCAGATTGAGGTTGCCGTTGCCGACGCAAGTGCCGTCGAGTGACAAAGTCTCGCCATTAAGGGTACCCTTTACGTTGTAGGTGACATCCATCGTAGGCGAAACGTTGAATCCATTCATGGTATAGTTGAAGGTGAAAGTTGTGTTGACCGCTTCAAAGGTGACGCTGTTGCCGTCAACAATGCCTTTGATTTCCATCTCCTGGTCCTCGGTTTTGCATGTACCTACCACGTCGTTCAGGCCTTCGCCTGCTCTAAGGTCGAGCGTGACGGGAACAGGTCTGTCGGTGACTTCTTGTTCCATTGAATCCATGCCTATAAATTCGGCTTTCATGATGCCAGTGAAGAGGGCATCGCCTTCATAATGTCCCACGAACTTTGCGTTAGGCTTTTCTTCGCAAAGGATGTTGAAACTGCAGACTGCGGTCTGTCCGGCAGCGTCGGTGATTTTGCCTATTATGGTCACGGTACCTATTGCATCAACAGAGAAAGTATGTGAGTAATTGTAGAGGTCCAGTTTCTCAATGTTTTCGGAATGTTGGGTTAAGGTGGTGCCGTTTTGCGAAAGGGTGACTTCGATTTGTGTCAGGTTTTCACCCATGGCAACGAAGCCAACCGTGATTTGATCACCGGAAAAAACCTGGGTGTTCTCGACAGCATAGCCCGCACCATTGAAAACCTTAATGGTAGGAGCGATAGGGTCTTTCTTACAGCTTGCCAGCAGCATCAAGCCGATGCAGCAAGCCATGAATAAAATACTTCTTTTCATAATGATATGCTTATTAGATTAGTGTTTTGCGAGTTTTCCGTTTATGGTGCCCGATACTTCATTGAAGACTTGCTCTTGTCCCATGATAGTGGCCGAGCCATCGCCTGAGAACGTCCCGACAATGAGTAAAGTGTCGCTATCGGCTTTGGTACCTTCCATAACGAGGTCCAGATTGAAATAATAGTTTTGGTCAGGCTTGTCGATGATAAGGTGGACGGTTCCAAAGTCGGCTTTATCCGCCGTGGCAGTGCCTGTGGTTTGATGCGACTCGTTGTCTACAGTCACAGTGGCCGTGATGGCATTGATATCTTGGCCTTTCGTGATGTCCATACCGATGCCGTCGATGGGGAATGCCATGTTGCTCACGGCTTGGTTGTTCATGGAATTGATGGTAAGCGTGAACTCCCCGATGTAATTGCCGACATAGTTGGGAGCGTAGTCGACAGGTGTAGGTGTCGGCTCAACAGGTTTCTTGCATGCCGCGAACAGAACCACGAGGCAGCACAAGGTGATAACGATTTCTTTTTTCATAGTTGTTTAGTTAATCATTTATTTGTTTCGTTAAAGCAGGTTGATGGGTCCTGAATTTGTCGAAGGATCGAAGCACCGTAGATTTATCAGTCGGCCCTTCGACGGGCTCAGGGATCTTAGCCGTTTTGAAAGTGCAAAAATAAGGCCAAATCGGTTTAGATAACGGAATTTCGTCAAAAAATTGTATTTTTGAGCCTCATTCTGCACCTATGAAGAAAAAATGGATTGGCCTGTCAGTAACATTTGCCTTGGTTTTGGGCATAGTTCTGCTGTATGTTTTGGGTCCAATTGCTGGCCCAATGCCGTTGTGGATGTCGATTCTACCGCCTTTGGTGGCTATTGTGATGGCCTTATTGATAAAAGAGGTGATATCGTCGCTCTTTGTCGGCATCCTGACAGGAACTTTCTTGATGGCCTATTACAGTGGAGCAACTCCTGCTAGTGCCTTGGGGGGCGGACTGCTGCGCGTAGTGGATACATACGTTGTGGGCTCGCTCTATGATGCTGACCACGTGATGATTATCGTCTTTACCTTGATTATTGGCGGCATGGTACGCATCATCACGGCCAACGGCGGCATGCAGGGTGTGGTCAATTGGCTGTCGCGACGGGCACGCGGACCACGCTCGGGACAGCTGATGACGTTTTTGATGGATTTGTGCATCTTCTTTGACGATTATTCCAATACCCTCGTAGTGGGCAACACTATGCGACCCATTGCCGACAAACTCAAAGTCTCTCGCGAAAAATTGGCATATATTGTCGATTCCACTTCAGCGCCTGTGGTGGCCGTGGCTTTTGTCACCACTTGGATTGGCGCAGAGTTGAGCTACATCCAGGACGGCATCAGCACCATCGGCCTGCAAGCTTCGGCCTATTCGGTGTTTTTCCATTCCTTGGCGTATAGTTTCTATCCTTTCCTCACCCTTGGATTCGTGTTGATGATTATCTTCAGCGGTCGCGACTATGGTCCCATGCTGACGGCGGAGCGCAAAGCCCGCATGACCTCGTCGATGGAGACCGAAATGACGAACAGCGGAGCCAAACCAGCGCACGTCATCGATGCCTTGATTCCTTTATGTGTGCTGATTTTCGGCACTATCATCGGTCTGATAGCCACGGGGTATGACGCTTCGGTGTGGAAAGACACTGACACAGGATTCTTCTCCAAACTTTCTGCAACCATCGGAGCGGCCAATTCTTACAAGGCCTTGCTTTGGGCTTCGGTGCTGTCACTGCTGACTGCCATTGTGGTGACATTGTTGCGTGGCTTCTTGACCTTCACTAGGGTGATGGAGGAGATGGTGGAAGGCTTCAAGGCCATGTTCAACGCGGTGTTGATTCTGACCATGGCTTGGGCTATCGCCTTGGTGACCAAAGACATGCACACGGCTGAGTTCGTCTCGCAACTGCTGTTGAAATGGTCGCTGTCGCCAGCTGTGGTTCCAGTGCTGACTTTCCTTTTGGCCGCCTTGATTGGTTTCTCGACGGGTACTTCGTGGGGCACCATGGCCATCCTCTATCCGCTGATTCTACCTGCTTCGTGGTTGCTTTGCCAAGAACAAGGTTTGTCCGTAAATGCCACCATGCCTTTGTTCTACAATGTGGTGGCTTCTGTACTGGCGGGTTCAGTCATGGGCGACCATTGCAGCCCAATTTCAGATACCACGATTATGAGTTCCCTATCCTCAAGTTGTAACCACTTGCAGCACGTCAGGACACAGATGCCATACGCGCTCACTGTGGGTAGCGTAGCGATGTTGATAGGGGTCTTGCCTGCAGCTTTGGGGTTACCTTCTTGGGTGGCTTTCCTAATGGGGTTTGTGGTACTTTGGTTAATTGTCAGATTGGTCGGCAAAAAAGTATAGGTCTTTCATAAGAAGCCCTCACCAAGACGAAATAGAAAACCGTCTTCCCCTTAAACGAGTTATTCTTGAAAATACACCCGTTTGACACGCTGTGAGACGCGAGTCATAATTTCGTATGGAATGGTCTGGCAAGCCTCGGCGATGTCGGCAATGTCGTGCTCAGCATCGAAGATGACGACAGTATCACCCTCAGTAGCTTCCACATTAGTTAAATCCAACATGCACATGTCCATGCAAATGTCACCCACGATGGGCACCTGCTGTCCGTTCACATAGAACTTGCCGTTGCCGTTGCCCAACAAACGTGAGAGACCGTCAGCATAGCCGATAGGCACGATGCCAATACGCATATCATGCTCGGCATGCCCATGACGGTTGTAGCCTATGCTGTCGCCAGCCGGAACCCGTTTGATCTGGTTGATGGTCGTCTTCAGCGACACCACGGGCTGCAACATGCCTCTGTCTGCCTCACAAGTGGGCACGCCATACAAGCCGATGCCCAAACGTACCATATCGAATTGGTATTGTGGGAAGCGCGAGATGCCCGCTGTGTTCAAGATATGACGCAATACCTGCGGGAAGGCCTCCTTAATCAAGGAGCTGCCTTCCTCAAAACAATGGATTTGACTCAAAGTAAACGCATCCTCAGCAGGATTGTCGGCCGTGGCAAGGTGTGAAAAAACACTCTTCACATGCAACATCGGATTAGCCTGGATACGTCGTATGAGTTCTGGCAACTCATTGTTCGAAAAGCCCAAACGGTGCATGCCCGTGTCCAGCTTGATGTGAACATTCAGCGGATGCGCCTCGGGTAAGGCAAGGTTCCCCATAGCCCTTTCAATGAATTCCAAGTTGCGGAAACTGAACACCTCAGGCTCAAGGTGGTATTTGATGATATTGTCGTAGCTGTTCACCTCAGGGCTCATCACCATGATGGGCAAGTTGATGCCTGCACGGCGCAGTTCAACACCCTCATCAGCGAATGCAACCGTCAGATAATCAACATTATGGAATTGAAGCACATTGGAGACCTCAAGATTGCCGCTACCATAGCCAAAGGCCTTCACCATCACCATCAGCTTGGTCTCGGGTTTGATTTTGGAGCGGAAATGATTCAGGTTGCTGACCAAATGGTTAAAGTTAATCTCCAAGACGGTCTCATGCGCCTTTTCCTGTAACTCCATGCCTATTTGCTCGAACTCGAAAGCACGGGCACCTTTCAGCAGAATGGTTTGGTTGTTGAACTTCGAGAAAGGGAAATGCGTCAAGAAATCACCTACATTTGGATAAAAATAACACTCCATGTCGAACTTGTTGGCCTGACGCGAGATGCCTTCACCAATGCCTATCAGCATATCAACGCCTTTGGTTTTAAGCAGTTGGGCTATCTCGGCATACAAATCCATCTCATTGCGCCCGCTTTGCAAGATATCTGACAAAATCACAACCTTACACTTATGCTGGTGCTGCTGATTCATCACATCCAAAGCAATAGACAACGAGTCAACATCAGAATTATAGTAGTCATTGATAATGGTGCAATTGTTCATTCCCGCCTTGATTTCCAATCGCATGGCGATGGAAGTCAACATCATAAGCCTCTCAGCAATAACCTCAGGCTTCATTTGCATCAACAGTCCGATGGCATAGCAATGGATAGCATTCTCAATGGAGGCATCGTCGGCGAAAGGAATGCCGAAGGTCAACGTATTGCCTTGATAGTTGCATTCGATGGCTGAAGATTTTTCTTTCTTGTTCACCTGCTTCACAAACAAATCAGCCTCTTCGAACTTCCGGCTCCAAGTGAACAATTTCACCTTTGATGCCAAACCCGAGCGCATGACAACCTGTTGTATTTCAGAATAATCCATGCAATATACTAACGAATTCGCCTTGGTGAAGAGGTTCATCTTCTCCCCCACTTTTTGGGCATGGTTGATGAAATTCTCCTCATGGGCTTGCCCAACATTGGTGAAGATGCCGATAGTCGGGCGGATGATGTCTTGCAAAGCCATCATCTCGTCGGGTTCGGAGATACCCGCTTCAAAAATGGCCAGATTGTCATTTTCATTCATCTGCCACACTGAGAGTGGCACGCCCACTTGTGAGTTGTAGCTCTTGGGGCTGCGCACGATGTTGTAATTGGGACTGAGCATCTGGAAAAGCCATTCCTTGACGATAGTCTTGCCATTGCTGCCCGTGATGCCGATGACAGGGATATCGAATTGCTGACGATGGTAGGAAGCCAAAGCCTGTAAGGCTTTCAAAGTGTCGGCAACTACAATGAATGACGCTTCGGGACAAGGCACCTCGGGCAGACGTTTCACCACAAAAGCCCTAACACCTTTCTCATAAAGCTCTTCGATGTATTTATGACCATCGTTGCGATGGCTTACTAAAGCAAAAAACAAGGCTTGGTTAGCATCCATCAAGTGGCGGCTGTCGATAAGCAAATCGCTGATTTTCCGTTCAGCCGAATCGCCGACAAGCTGTCCATTGACGATTTCTGAGACCTTTTGTAAGGAATAAAACTGATGCTGCATAAAAAAACTCAATTTTTTTGCAAAAATACTGGTTTTCTGAAAAAAACTCTATATTTGCACAGTAAAAAAACATAATAGTATGAACATCAAGCAACACATTCCAAATGCCCTGACTTGCTGTAACTTGGTTTTAGGCTGTCTCTCCATCCTCTTTCTCTGCATGGGCATGCCCCTTAAAGCTGCCATATTAATTTTCGTGGCATGTCTTTTCGATTTCTTAGACGGTTTTGCCGCTCGCCAGCTCCATGCCCATTCACCCGTTGGCCCCGACTTGGACTCGTTGTCAGACATGGTTTCGTTTGGTGTAGCACCAGGTTTCATCATGTATTGGCTGATGGAGGGTGCACGCGATTTGCCCCATGTCAATATCCTAGGCTTCAACGCGTTGCCTTGGGTAGCTTTCTTGCTGCCTGTGTTTGCAGCCATCCGTCTTGCCAGATTCAATATAGACTACACGCAGACGACCACTTTCCGAGGCCTTCCTACTCCTGGCATGGCCATTTTCATCGCCGCACTACCCTTTACTCTCAAAAAATTAGGTCATCTCACTGATGGTGCTTTAGGCTACTGGGCCTGTCTAGGCATCATGCTGTTTTTCTGCTTCCTGATGGTGAGCAATTTACGCTTCTTCTCATTCAAGATGAAATCAGCAATTTGGAAAGGCAACGAGGTGAGATGGATTTTCCTAATCATTGCCGTGGTAAGTCTTATCGTCTTCCATTTGGCATCACTGCCTTTTGTGTTGGTGCTTTACATTTTGCTTTCGATATTCTTAGCGGAAAAGATGGAGTAATAAGCGATTAATTACAACTCCTTTTTATGCAAGATGAAATTATGCCCGAGATACACGTCGCGGACGTGTGCATCGGCAGCAAGCGTCTCGGGTGAGCCCGACATCAACACTTGACCGTCGAAAAGCAGATAGGCACGGTCGGTGATAGAAAGCGTTTCGTGCACGTTGTGGTCAGTGATAAGCACACCAATATTCTTCCTTTTCAGCTTGAAGATAATGCGCTGGATGTCCTCCACGGCAATCGGGTCGACCCCAGCAAAAGGCTCGTCCAAGAGTATAAAGTTGGGATCGACGGCCAATGCACGGGCGATTTCGGTACGGCGGCGCTCACCTCCAGAAAGCTGAATGCCTTTGCTCTTGCGCACATGCTGCAAGCCGAACTCATCAAGAAGTCCTTCCAGTTTCTCAGCCTGTTGTTCCTTAGTCAGTCCTTTCTTGAACTGCATCACCGAGGCAATGTTATCCTCCACGCTCATCTGACGGAACACCGAGGCCTCCTGCGCAAGATAGCCAATACCAATCTGTGCCCTCTTATACATGGGCAGACCCGAGATATCCCGTTCCTCAAGAAATACCTTGCCGGAATAAGGCTTGATGAGCCCCACCACCATATAGAATGTGGTCGTTTTGCCTGCCCCGTTGGGGCCCAGCAAACCGACAATCTCACCCTGTTCAAGTTCCACATTGACCTTGTTGACTACGGTGCGCTGACCGTATTTCTTGACCAAATCTTCAGTTCTCAGCTTCATCGACTCTTAAATCTTGAATTTTAAATCTTGAATCTAAAAAATCCCTTCCTTTAATATATCATGCAAATGAATGATACCCAAATATTTGCCCTCATGGACCACAGGCAACTGCGTAATGCTGTTCTCCCGCATCTTGTGCAAGGCATCAACGACCAAAGCGTCCTCATCAATGGTCTTAGGATGGGAGGTCATGATTTGGGCGGCCTTCACCTGCTCGATGTTAGGATATTTCATCAACATGCGGCGCAAGTCACCATCAGTGATGATGCCCAACAATTGCCCATCCTGCAACACTACCGTGGCACCCAACCGTTTGTGCGTCATCTCAATGATAACACGAGTGAGACTGTCGTCGGGTCCGACCTCGGGACGTTCGTTCCTGACATACAAGTCTTTTACACGAAGATAAAGCTGCTTGCCCAGTGCACCGCCAGGATGGAACTTGGCAAAGTCTTCAGTAGAGAAACCTCGACACCTCATTAAAATTAATGCGAGCGCATCGCCCATGACGAGTTGGGCCGTCGTGCTACTCGTCGGTGCCAAGCTACCTGGGACAGCTTCTTCATCAACGGTCACATCAAGGATGTAATCGGCTTGTGAGGCAAGATACGACTGCCTATTGCCCACCATAGCCACTATCTTGTTGCCTCTCAGCTTGATAAGCGGCACTAACACCTTAATCTCAGACGTCTCGCCGCTCTTCGAAAGAATCACCACAATATCACCTTCACGAACCATGCCCAAATCGCCGTGAATGGCATCAGCAGCATGCATGAACACCGCTGTGGTGCCCGTCGAGTTCATCGTTGCCACAATCTTTTGAGCGATGATGGCGCTCTTTCCGATACCCGAAAACACCAAATTTCCCTTGTTTTCAAGAATCAATTCCACGACTTCGGCAAAATCATCGTCTAATTTCGCTTTTAAGTTACTTATTGCATTCGCTTCATTATCAATAATTTGCGTTGCAAATCGAATTATTTCTCCGTTTTTTTTCATTTTTTCTCAAAAAATTCTTGCGCGGTATGGGTGAAATGCTATAACTTTGTCTTTGCTGATTGGGAGAAAACTCTCTTTGGCAATAACGCAGTTTTTCAAAACAGATTGCAAAATAACGCAAAAATTCGGACAATACCAAAAGGAGATAACAATGGCAAAAAAAGCAGACCTTGAAATTCACAAGCTGTTGAAGGATGTTTTCGGTTTCGACCAGTTCAAGGGGAACCAAGAGGAAATCATCAAAAGCATCCTTGGCGGCAACAACACCTTCGTGCTGATGCCCACTGGCGGTGGCAAATCGTTGTGCTACCAACTACCGGCATTGATGTCGAAAGGCACGGCCATCGTCGTTTCGCCACTCATCGCCCTGATGAAGAACCAAGTCGACATGATCCGCAACTTTGGCACCGAGTTGGGCATCGCCCATGTGATGAACTCATCGCTCTCGAAAGCCGAACTGCTTGAGGTGAAGGAAGACCTGAAGAGCGGCAAGACCAAGCTGCTCTATGTGGCGCCCGAGTCGCTCACCAAAGAAGAGACGACCGAGTTCCTGCGAGGCCTAAAGATTTCCTTCGTCGCTATCGACGAGGCGCACTGCATCTCGGAGTGGGGTCACGACTTCCGCCCCGAGTACCGCCGTCTGCGCCCCATCATCAACTCCATTGATGAAAACCTCCCCATCATCGCCTTGACCGCCACCGCCACCGTCAAGGTGCAAAACGACATCATGAAAAACCTTGAAATCATGGACGCCAAGGTCTTCAAGTCGTCGTTCGACCGCCCCAACCTCTATTACGAGGTAAGGCCGAAGACCAAAGACGTCATCAAGGACATCATCAAATACATCAAGCAGAACCCGGGCAAGTCGGGCATCGTGTACTGCCTCAGCCGCAAGAAAGTGGAAGAACTGGCCGAGACGCTCTCCATCAATGGCATCCGTGCCCTTCCCTACCATGCCGGTTTGGATAGCCAGACCCGTAAGGAGAACCAAGACAAGTTCCTCATGGAGGAAGTCGACGTCATCGTGGCTACCATTGCTTTCGGCATGGGCATCGATAAGCCTGACGTGCGTTTCGTCATCCACCACGACATCCCCAAGAGCCTTGAAGGTTACTATCAAGAGACGGGGCGTGCAGGTCGTGACGGCGGCGAAGGTAACTGCATCGCTTTCTACGATTACGAAGACATCCACAAGTTGGAGAAATTCAACAAAGGCAAGAATGTCGCCGAACAGGAGATTGCCCGCGAGTTGCTGAACGAAACGGTAACATACGCT
>Ga0310786_10009931_pt1 | contig 12012 bp, 9 predicted proteins | sample AusTroGonzalo_MG_FD_203881 | JGI IMG/M metagenome (GOLD analysis project Ga0310786, IMG submission 203881) | Bovine rumen microbial communities from tropical cattle in Woodstock, Queensland, Australia - Gonzalo_03 (v2) (version 2) | ecosystem: Host-associated > Mammals > Digestive system >... | reverse complement strand
CAACCCCAACGCCATCCTGTCGTTTTTCGCCTTCCCGACCTTCCTTTGTTATTGCCTGCTCTATCCGCTGACCTTGGTTTACACATGTGTTTCGGAGTTCATCATCCGTTACGTGCTGCGCCTGAGAGTTGATAGCGAGGAATACAAGTTCAGCACCGTTGATTTGAACGATTTCATCGCCGAATACGCTGATGCGCCCGAAGCCGACGAGGACATGCAGCAGGAAATCCAACTCTTCCAGAACGTGATGGAGTTCCGCTCGGTGAAACTCCGCGAGTGCATGGGGCCACGCAACGAGATAGAATCCGTGAAACTGACCGACTCCATCGAGGCTGTGAAGGCCCGTTTTGAGGAAACCAAACATTCCAAACTCATTGTGATAGGAGAGGGCATCGACGATATTGTGGGCTATGTCCATCTCAATGATGTGGTGCGCGTGATAGCCGAGCATCGCCAAGTGACGATGAAAGACCTTGTGCGCCGCATCGATTTCTTCCCCGAAACCTATACCGCCGACCGCCTGTTGAAGCATTTTATCCAGAAACGACAGGGCGTAGCCGCTGTGGTGGATGAGTTTGGCGGCACTGCGGGCATCGTTACTATGGAAGACGTGGTGGAGGAGATTTTCGGCGAAATCGATGACGAATACGATGTGGAAGACGAAGTGGAAAAGGTGGTCGCGAAGGACACTTTCGTTTTCTCCGCCCGCTTGGAGATTGACTATCTGAACGATACCTACAAACTCGACCTGCCCGTCAGCGACGACTACGAGACCCTCGCCGGCATGGTGCTGCACTATTGCGAGAGCATTCCCGAACAGGGCGAGGAACTGACCATCGGCAAATATAAGGTCAAAATATTGAAGGCATCACACATGAAATTGGATGAAGTGGAATTGAAAATCATTGATAAATAATTGATAATCAATCAGTCAAATAATTTGAAATCATAAATTGGGACGGTTTGAAAAATAAAAATCAAACAATTGTCCCCGCGAGTTGAAATCTTTACTAAATTTGCACGCTCAAAATTGAAGTTTAATAGTAAATAGATAAAAGAATTATGGCAGCAATTGAAAAAATCAGAAGACGTTCCGGATTGTTGATTGCAATCATCGGTATCGCATTGTTAGCGTTTGTCTTGCAAGACCTTTTCCAAAGTCAGGGAAGAAACACAGGCCCGGTTGTGGCGACGATTGATGGCGAAAAGATTTCCGTCAGGGACTACGAGATACTGAAGGAAAAGAATCTTGAGAACAGAAGGTCTTCGTCGAACAACAACAATCTCTCTTCTGCCGAAACCTACAGTGTTTACAACAGCACTCTGGAAGAGATGATTAAGGACAACATCATGACCAAGGAATACGAGGCTGCGGGCATCGGCATCACTTCCGAGGAACTCTATGACCAGATGACGGGCGACAACCCGCATCCTTGGATTGTGCAGAGTTTCACCGATGGCGAAGGCAACTTCAGCAAGGAAAACGTGCTGAATTACCTCCAGAACCTCGACCAACTTCCGGCCGAATATTACGACCGTTGGCTCGATTTTGAAAAGGCCGTGAAGGAAAACCGTTTGGAAACCAAGTTCGACAACCTCGTGAAGGCTTCCTATTTCCTGCCCACCGCCTTGGCTGAGAAATATTATCAGAACAAGAACCTGAAGGCTTCGGCTGACGTTATCGCCTTGCGCTACACCACCATCCCCGACTCAACGGTGGTCGTCACCGATGCCGACAAGAAGGCTTTCTATGAGGAGAACAAGTTCCGCTATGAGACCGACGAAAGACGCGATATTGAGTATGTGGTGTTTGAAATCAAGCCTTCGTTGCAAGACCGTCAGGATGCCTTGAAGTATGTGCAGGGCATGAAACCTGATTTCGAGGCCACTGAAAATGTGATTAATTTCGTCAATGCCAACTCCGACAAGCGCTACGACAGCACTTGGTTGGCCAGAAAGGATGTCCCGCAGCAAATTGAGAAGGCCATTTTCGATAATGACAAAGAAGTGGGCTATGTGTTTGGTCCTTATGAGGATGGCGATGCCTTCAACTTGGTTCGTCTCGTCGACATGCAAAACCGTCCCGACTCGCTGAGAGCCAGCCACATCCTGATTAGTTACAAGGGTGCTTACAATAGCCAAGACACCATCAGCAAGGAAGACGCCGAGGCCAAGGCCAATGCACTGCTTGCCCAACTGCAGGCGGTCAAGAACAACGACGAACTGTTTGCTGAACTGGCTCAAGCCAACTCCACCGACCCGGGCTCGAAGGAAAAAGGCGGCGACCTCGATTGGTTCACCGATGGCAGAATGGTTCCCCAATTCAATGAATTTGTGGTGAATAACTCAGTCGGCACGATGGGCATTGTGGAAACCATGTTCGGCTACCATATCATCAAGGTGACCGGCAAGACTGAAGCCCTGCCCAAGGTGCGTTTGGCCTATCTGTCGCATGAAATCATCCCCAGCACGAAGACTTATCAGTCGATTTATGCCGATGCCAACAAGTTTGTCACCGAAAACAGGACTTACGACCAATTCAACACGGCCATTGAGGAGCAAGGTCTTACCAAGCGAACCATGCCGAGAATGAACAAGTCGACCTATCAAATTGCTGGTATCGACAACCCGCGTGAGATTGTCCGTTGGGCTTTCGATGAGAAGACCAAGAAAGGCGATGTTTCCGAGAAGATTTTTGAACTCGACAATATGTTGGTTGTGGCTGCCTTGACGGGCATTATCAATGAGGGTTATGCTCCGTTGGAAGTGGTGGCTGATCAGGCCAAGTATCAGATCCTCAACAAGAAGAAGGGTCAGATGGCAGTCGACAAGATGAAGGCCTGTGGCAACGATGTGAACCGCATGGTCAGCGAACTCGGCGCCGAATCGACGACCGTTTCCGATGTCACTATCGATTCGCGTGTGTTGAGCAACTTCGGTGTTGAGGCCGACATCATCGGCACGCTCCTCGGCATGAAGGAAGGCGAGGAAGTGGGTCCCGTGGCTGGCAACAGCAGCGCTTTCATCATCAAGAACGTGAAGTTCACGCAGCCTGCCGCCACTACCGACTACAGCGACATCATTAGGGAAAAGACCAGCCAGTTCACCAATAAGGTTGTGAGCGGCAATGTCTACAGCGCCTTGAGAAACCAAGCCAAGATCAAGGACAACAGAACCGATATTTTCTAAAGAGAATGTTTGTTATATGTAAATAATTTGTTTTTCATGTTTGGAGGGTGCGTCAGTTTTGGCGCACCTTTTTTTTGTGTCAATCCATACTAACAGGGCAAATTCAGCGTTATCATTCATTGAAAGAATCCATAAAAATGTTCGATATGAAAAAACTGAATGTTTTGTTTGTGCTGGTCTGCATGATGCTCCTTGCGGTCGGCTGCCAAAAGAAAGTGAATGTTTCATTCGTTTCGCCTTCAATCCATGTCACTGCTGCAGGCGATGAGGTGTTGGTATCTTTGACCTCAAACGGTGATTGGTCGGTGGTTTCCTATCCCGAATGGCTGAGTGTTTCGCCAACTGATGGATCCGGTGATTCGCAACTCAAAGTCACGGTTTTGCCCAACCTTGATGTGATTGAGCGTATGGGCGAAATCAAGGTTTCTTCGAAAGACAATACAACTTCGATGACCGTGACGCAAGAGGCAAGGGAAACGGACTTCATCACTGTCAACCCTAATCACTATCAATGTGGTATGGAAGGTGGCGAGTTCAATGTGACGGTTTCGTCGAATATCGCTTGGACGGTGTCGCAACTGCCTAATTGGATGACTTGTACGCCGATGGAAGGTACGGGCAATGTCACGGTCGCTTTGACCATCAATGCTATTGCGGACGAAACAGCCGTTTCGCGCGAGGTGGATGTGGTTTTCGGCAATGAGGAAACCCACGCAATCTTGCATGTGACGCAATTGCTTGACCCGCAAATCTCCATTTCAGTTACACCCAATTGGCTGGATGTGGTTAGTGAAGGTGAGTCGAAACCCATTTCATTGACCTGCGATGGGGCTTGGACTTCCACAATTATAGCGGATTGGGTGACGATGGACAAGACTCAAGGCGAAGGCAATGCTGAAATCATGGTGACGGCGGCCGCAAACCCGACTATTGAACCTCGCGAGACTATGATAGTGTTGGTTTCGTCCACGAATTTGAAAGCCTATGTGACGGTGAGGCAGGAAGCCGCTCCCGACCCGCATTTCTTGGAGGTTTCGCCGCAATCGTTCAATTTTGGCAAGGAAGGTGGTCAACAAACCCTCACTATCGGCTGCGACACGGACTGGCTGATTGAATTGAGTGACAATTGGTTGTCGCTGTCGGAGATGGCGGGAACGGGCAATGCCACGCTTACGTTGACCGCTGCCCCCAACACCATCCTCGAGCCGAGAGAAATTGTCTTTGCCGTGGTTTCAGGTAACTTGAGTCGCCGTGTCGAGGTGACGCAAGAGGCTGGCGATGATCCAGTTTGGGTTTCGTTCTCGATGGATACCCTGTTTGTGCCTTATACGGGTGGCACTACCAGCGGATTTGAGGTGACTTCCAACACATTATGGTATTTGGCGGCCTCGTCATGGATTACGAATCTGCCGATGGGCTCAACACAAGGGGATGCGACGCTTTACCCGATTATTGACGTAAATTCTTCCGAAACGCCGCGATACGGTTATATCAGGGCCTTGCATAATGGCCAAATGATGGCGGAAATGATTGTGGCTCAGGAAGGCAAGCCCGACCTCTTGGAAACCGACATTACTGAATATGACGCGAGGCCTGAAGGTGCTGAGTTTACCATTCACATCACCTCCAATCAAAATTGGGTTGTGAGTTGCGATGTGGAATGGATGCATTATTCGCCAGACAGCGGCTTTGCCCACGGCGATATCAGGGTGCAGGTCGATCCCATGATGTCAATGCGTCCTCGTGAAGGACACATTATTATCAAGGCGGATTCGGGAAAGATGGTGGTGGTCACCGTGACGCAGCATTATTGATTCATTGCCAAATGGCACACGAAAAAGGGGAGCAAACCGATTTGCTCCCCTTTCTTGTTGATGGTCGTTGGGCATCAGAAACCGAAACTGAACCAATACCAGAACTTGTTTTCCATTTCCTTCCAGGCTTGTCGCGTGGAGGCGGCGAAGTCGGAAGTGTATTGGTTGAGAAGTTCGGTGGCTTCCTTGGTCTTGTCTTCGGCTATCAGGGCTTTGGCCTTGTTCTCAATGGCCGGAATCTCGTCGAAAGCCTTCTGCTCGAAACGGTTGGCAGTACCAAGCAATGTTTGCTTGCAACGGCCCCATTGCACAGTGGCGAGTTTGTTGGCCTTGCGATAGTGCCAAATCCAAGCCTCGTCGCGATAACGCAATTGGCCGCACTTGTCGAAGCCATCGGGCACGGCGGTGGAGCCGGAGAAAATCGGGATGCGCGGGCTTTGTCCCGGGTTGTCGCAAGCCATCCAGCAGATGGCACCGATTTCGTCGGGCATCCAACTGCGGCATTGGATGATGTGGTGGTAACTGCTCCAAGCCACGGCCACGGTGCGCTGGAAATTGATGGTGCCGGGAGCGAGATAGTTGATGGTGTTCATCATGGCACTGCCCACCCAAGGATTGGCCACAGGGCTGATGATGGTGTCTTCAATCACGCCGTCATCGGTGCGTTTCTTGCTGACCATCTTGATGTTGCGCGTCATGTCCATGTCGGTGCCTTCGTAAGTGCTGCGGAAAAGTTCCATCACCTTGCGCACATCGACGTTCTCATCGGGTTTCACCGAGAAAGGCAGTTCGGGCATGTCGCGGTTGAGGTTCAACGAGGGAGCCAATTGGCTGAGGATGAAGAACTCGCGGTCGCTGTAGTTCTTGCCGCCGCCATATTCGGCGCGGAAAGCCTTCCAGAAGATGAAGTCGCCCTTGCCGTCCCAGAGGCCGTATTTCTTCGCCACGGCCTCGCAGTTGTCGGAGCAATAGAAATCCTTGCTTTTGCGCTCCAGTTTGCCGATGCGGGCAATATTGGCGCTCACGCCCACCTCATCATCGGGGATGCGTTTGGCCGCCCACACGCCGCCAATTTTGTCGGGACCTTCGCCGAGGATTTCCATTTGCCACACTTCGTTCTTGTCGGCAATGGTGATGCACTCGCCGCCGTCGCCATAACCGTATTCCTTCACCAGTTTTCCGATGAGTTGGATGGCATCGCGGGCATTGTCGCAGCGCATCAGGGCTATGCGCTCCAGTTCCTCAATCATGAACATGCCTTTGCTGTTGACCAAAGTGTCAGGGCCTGAGAAAGTCGTTTCGCCAATGGCCAATTGCTTCTCGTTGAGGCAGGGATAAGCCGTGTTAAGGTAGGCGTAGGTGTGTTCCACTTGCGGGATTTCGCCGGCCAGTTCCACCTTGCGGTTGTCGAAGGGATCTTCGGTGTGCATGGTGCCTTTATACACCTTGTACATTTCGCCCTTTTCGTGGTCTTCGGCGGGTTCCCAGCGCATCCAAGTGCGGTAGCGGCCATCGCAGGTGTGCGAGGTGATGACGGAGCCGTCGGTGGAGGCTTTCTTGCCCACCATGATGCTTGTGCAGTTGGCGCCTACGAGTCTTTCGTTTTCGTCTTGTGCCACGGCATTGAGACCGATGAGCAGCAGACTTGCAAAAAGTAATGATTTGATTTTAAGCATATTGTATAGATTTTAATGAAACATTCCCGTTTGGGAGTCCAAAAATAGGAAAGAAATCGGTTGGTTGGTACATTATCCGATATTATTTTGAGGAAAAGTTGTCAAAGCATGTGGTTTTGGGCAAAACAGGTTCAAATCACCCTTTCATTCACTACCCTCCACTCGCCGGGCTGGAGTTCTCCAAGTGAGATGTTCCCAATCTGGACACGAATCAGGCGCAACGTAGGAAACCCAACGGCGGCGGTCATGTGGCGCACTTGGCGGTTCTTGCCTTCGATGAGGGTGAGGCGAATCCAACTGGTCGGGATGTTGGCGCGATAGCGGATGGGTGGCACGCGCTCCCAAAGGTTTTCAGGTGACTCGATGAGTTCCGCTTGGCAGGGTTTGGTTCGGTAGCCTTTGATGGTCACGCCTTTTTTCAATTGATTGACAGCCTCTTGCGTGATTTGCCCATCCACTTGGGCGAGATAAGTACGCGGATGCTCAAATCTCGGATCAAGCAGTTTCTTGATGAGTTTTCCCTCGTCGGTGAGAAGCAAGGCACCCTCACTGTCGTGGTCGAGGCGACCGGCGGCATACACTCCGGCAGGAAACCCGAATTCATCAAGTGCCCGATGTCCGGCTTCGGGCGTGAACTGGCTGAGGACGCCAAAAGGTTTGTTGAAAAGAATCACCATGACATTTTGTATGGATGCAAATCGTGGGCAAAAATACGCTTTTCTTGGAAAAAAGGTGCTTTGATTGATAAAATCCGTATCTTTGCAGACCTGAACAATTATGCGAAAAGTTGTAACCCATTCGGACCTCAAGAAAGCCCTCGGCTTGAAAGGGTTTTTCGGCACTTGTGTGGCGGGGTTGGCTTATGCTTATCTTCGACTCGGCAAAATCAACCGTTTATTCGACGGAGCCGCTGATTATCAAGGCCGTGAGTTTGCCGACCACCTGTTGGAGAACATGAACATCACGATTGATGTCAGTCCCGAGCAGTTGGAGAACATCCCCAAGGAGGGCGGCTTTATCATGGTGAGCAACCATCCCTTTGGCGGCATTGAAGGCGTGATGCTTTTGAGTGCCATCGCCAAGGTACGCCCCGATTTCAAGTTGATGGCCAACTTCATCCTATCACACATCCCGAACCTCAAGGAGTGTTTCTTCTCGGTGAATCCTTTCGAGAAAAACCCTGAATGGAAAAGCAGTGTGGGCGGCATCAAAGGCGCCATCCAGCATGTGGCGGCGGGCAACGGATTGGGCGTTTTTCCGGCGGGCGAGGTGTCGCGTTATCATGGCCACGACTTTCCGGAGGATTTGCCTTGGAGCACTTCCATCGCACGAATCATCAAGAGCGCGAATGTGCCGGTGATTCCGGTCTATTGGGACGGATGCAACTCGAAATTGTTCTATGCGGTTGACAAGATTCATAGCATGTTGGGCACGGCGCGACTGACCAAGGAATTAATCAACAAGCACGACACTTGCTTCAACCTGCAAATCGGCAAGCCGATTCCGCCTTCGGAGGTCGCTATGTATGAGAATCACAAGGAGTTGGCGGCCTATCTGCGTAGTCGTTCCTATGCGCTCGAAGCCAATATTCCCGCCAAAACAGAGGTGAAAAAAGAAGTCAAGATGGCCGATATTGACGCGCCGACAGATACGGCCTTGATGTTGAAAGAGTTGGAGGCCATTCGCGAGAAGTCTTTCCTATATTCAACCACCAACTATGATTGCTATTTGGCGGATTATGAGGATATTCCGAACTTGATGCACGAGATTGCGCGATTGCGCGAGGAAACTTTCCGCGCCATCGGCGAAGGCACAGGCAAGAGCCTCGACCAAGACGAATTTGACAAATATTTCAAGCAGATGTTCCTTTGGGACACGGTCAAGCAGAAGATTGCGGGGTGCTATCGGCTTGGCATTGGCAGCGAAATTATTCCGAAATACGGTATCAAAGGCTTCTATGTCAGCACTTTGGTGAACATTGACGAGTCGTTTTCCGACAAATTGACGCACACCATTGAGTTGGGTCGTTCGTTCGTCGCCCTCGATTACCAAAAGGAAGTGTTGCCGATGATGCTTTTGCTGCGCGGCCTCTCGGATGTGGTGGTGCGCTATCCTCAAATCAACCATTTCATTGGTCCAGTGAGCATTAGCGCGTGGTATCCGAAATTCTATCTGAGTCTGATTGCAAGGTTTGTGGCCGAAAATCATGCCGTTGAGGACGAATTGAAGGACAAGGTGACCCCGAAAACGCCTTTCGTCCCCGATTTCCTCAAGGTGGATTCTGATGCCTTGCTGAAATACAACATGGGCAGTGTGGAAAAGTTCGACAAGTTCCTGCTCCGTCTGAGCAATGGCGAATACCGCCTGCCGACCTTATACAAGAAATACCTGAAATTGAACGCTAAGTTCCTCTGTTTCAATGTCGACCCAGATTTCAACGACACGCTCGACAGCCTGCTTTTCCTCACCTTCACCGACTTCCCCGAAGACGAGGTGATGCCGCTTTTCCGCGACAGCAGCAACGAGGAAAAAGAAATTGTCAGGAAACGCTTCGGGTATATTTGAATTTTACACAGTTTTGTTTCACGCAGAATACGCTGAACCCGCAGAACCTGTCGGGCGCAAATTTAGTGTCGCATTGCGATTCCCATAATTCTGCGCATTCTGCGTGCGATAATCGTTATTCTTCCGATTCCTCTTCCTCGATGGTCTGAGCAAAGAAACTGAAATTTACCTTTCCATAATGACGTTGCTCCATGAAGTGGGGATGTTCCTCAAAGTGCTGATACTTATCGTGTTCGAGCACAAACATGCCGCCTTCGCGCAATAGGTTGTTGTCGAAAATGAGGTTGACCAATTCGTTATAATTTTGGCAGTCGTAGGGCGGGTCGGCAAAGATGAGGTCATATTGCATCTTGTGCTTGTCCAAAAAGCGGTAAACATCGGAGCGCACAACCAATAACTCTTTCATATTGAGTTTGTTGGCGGTTTCCCGAATAAACTTCACACAGCCGAAGTCTTGGTCAACCGAAACAACCTTGGGGCAGCCTCTCGAGACCAATTCGTAGGAAATGTTGCCCGTTCCGGCAAACAAGTCAAGGGCTTCAGTTTCCTCAAAATCGAAATGGTTCTCGATGATATTGAACAGGCTTTCCTTGGCCATGTCGGTGGTGGGGCGCACGGGTAGGCTGTTCGGAGCCATGATTTGCCGCCGTTGGTATCTTCCTCTGATGATTCTCATCTTAACGCTTGATAATGAATGTAATAGTTTTGTTCCACGAATCGGATGTCCTTGACATAGCGTTTGCAAAGGTCAATAATCTCCGAATCAGGTTGGATAAGGCCAACAAAAGTGACGGGCGTGTTTTCCCCCGAAAGGCCGTTTTGCTCCATTGCATACAGAAGGAAATAAACGAAATCTTCCTTGGTCTTGAACTTGAAGTTATTGAAAAAGAGCAACTTGCCTTCCTTCAAAATGACCATATCGAAATCGTAGTTCCTGACGTTGACAAACATGCCTTGGTTTTCCCGTTTTTGCATCAAACTCTCGATGAATACGCTACTCGTATGGGTGATTTTAGCCTCTTTCCACTTGGTCAACACTTTGTCCTGCAAGACCTTAGGGAAGGCAAAGACATTGTGACATTGGGCGGAAACCAACGGTTCTGAAAGTATGGCGTAATTCTCAGGAGTCTGGAAGGTGAAATCAATGTATTGTTTTTTGTCGGCTTCGTTGAACAAAGGCGTGGGAACAAGAGTGCAGAAACGGTTGTCAACAAGACAAGTCACTGAACGGAAATTCTTGTCGTTCAATCCTTTGGCTTCCAAAGCCCGTTCTAAGGTTTGGAACAAGTCGCTGCTGTCGACTTGGTAATCTTCGAAAGCGACAATAGTCTGGGTTTCAGCATCGAGAAGGGCAAAAGAAAGACCATCCAACGCAAATTGGATGGCCATTCTGTATTGCGATGACTTCCCGGCATCAAACTCCTCGCCAAATTGGGAGATATGGGGATTCAATGACGCCGTCATTCATCCTAACGGTTTAGAGTTTCTCCCAGTTGCCGTCGGTGGTGGCTTCTTCCATCGAGCCGACCTTCATACCGGCATAACGGTTGATGCTTTCCTTTTCGGCCTTGGCATTGTCGCGGCGCTGGTTCCATTCCTTTTCGCTGAAGGCGGCACCCGGCGTGGCCAGATAGACCTCATAAGGCGTGCGAGCCTCGAAGACGGGGATGTTGATACCATTACGCAGAATGGTGCCGGCCTCAAGTTCAAATTGTTGTTGCGGTTGGCTGAAAGGCACCCATTTGAGGTCGTTGATGTTGAAGTTGTCGCGGCCACCCCTGATGGAGTCCACAACTTTCACGAAACCGATGGTGTCGTTGATGGTACGGGTGAAAGTGGTGTCGGTCGGGTCGGGGACGATTTTCACAATCGGGATTTCAGCCGTTTGGCAGAATTGGATCAGCGAGTCGAAGTTTTTCGTGTACTTGCTGGTGGCGTTTTTGTAAAGCACCTCGGCATTGCGGATGTCGATGAGGCGTTCAACGACCTTGGTTTCACGGGTTTTCTGCTCGTGGTTGAACTTGATGGGAGCCTGAATGCTCTTCACGACTTGCACTGCCAAAAGCACGATGATGGCAAACAGTGCGATGTTGATGACAATGGATAATCCTTTTTTCATTTTTGTATGATTTTCTAATTCTTACTCTTCTGTTTGGCCGCAAAGTTAGGATTTTTTCTCTTATGTCGGACAAAAAATTTCGCTTCAATTTAAAAATGGATTTTGTGGTAGTCTAAATATTTGTCGTCCAAATATTTGCGAATCTTGTCGGCAAGTACAATGAAAACCTGAAGTTCGTTTTTTTCCAACCAATCCGTAGCGTCCTCATCCCGATTGATGGCTTTTGCGAAAGCCAGATTGACCTCAAAATGGTTTTTCATGAGCCATTGCTCGGCCTTTTCCTCCTTGTCGATGGCACTATCGATGGCGGCGAGTTGAGGGAAATTGTGCTCCATCAGCCAGTCTTTGGCTTTGGTGTCGCCTTGGATGGTGCGGCTCAAGGCACCCAATTCGGGGTAGCCATTGCGCATCAGCCACTCGAAGAACTCGTCGCCCTCAGGCTCAAAGGTGCAGCCGAAGGCCATCAATATTTTTATGGGGTAGTGGGTCATGATTCCGCAAAGATAGCGAAAATTCTTGGAAACACTCAGCGAATCTTGTAAACGCCGTCCGCCTTAGTTACCGTGAAGTCGAACACGGCGGCGATGGTTTCGAGCACTTCCTCGACGGAATCCTCATCGGTGAAACGAGCGGTGAGTTTCTTGGAAGC